>OLQO01001513.1_pt1 | contig 15017 bp, 10 predicted proteins | sample 1672281 | NCBI WGS metagenome assembly OLQO01 (sample SAMEA3136667, study PRJEB25190) | human gut metagenome | biome: human gut; feature: human-associated habitat; material: faeces | place: Austria | collected 2013
CAGCTGCCGGAGCGGTGCTTAAGCCGCAAGGCGGGAATTGTGCGGTGTTGCCCTATCCTCACTCCCCTTTTGGTGAGCGGCTAGCCTGCAATTCGACATATTATTGAGGTTACCATTTCTATCCACACTCTCCTTGCGGAGAGCGATACGTTGGGGGCAACCAAGGCCGATGCGGCATTTCTATCCACACCCTCTCACAGGGAATGACTGACATTTATTCATGGCTCTGGTAATGTTACACAAACTTTTACCGATGGTTTGTGAACAGAAAAACAATCATACTGGGCACTGGCATGGCATTTTTGCTGGCTCAAACACTCGTGCATTTATTTCATGTTCTGCTTCTGCTATTTTGTGCAGGCAATGCTTATTTCATCAGTTTCTGCAGCGTTTTCAGCAGCTCATCCACAACTTCGTCATTCCCGGCACGGATACCATCCGCCACACAGGTGCGGATATGGTTTGCCAGCAGCTCACGGTTGAACGCGTTCATCGCCGCCGTTACCGCCGCCGACTGCACCAAAATATCCGGACAATACACTTCGTTTTCCACCATCCCACGGATGCCCCGAATCTGCCCTTCGATCCGATTCAGTCTGTGGACCAGGCTTTTATACTCTTCTTCACTGCGATGCTTTGTTTTGTGTGCACAGCAGCAACACGGTTCCTTCTTTTCGTTTTCCTGCATTATGTTACCCTCCCATCATATGCAAGGTACCCCGGCGGGGTATATTCACTATATACCCCGCCGGGGTACCTTGTCAAGTAGATAATATAATATTTTTATATTATTTTATGCGAGAGTTTTTTACTATAGCAATTTTTAAGATTAAAGCGGATATCCGCATGAACAAAACCACCCTGAACAGTCAGAAAGAGAAACATTCCATGCTCTCCTTGCGGAGAGCGACATTCCGCCGGCAAAGAGCACGCAGGGGGCCGCAACATTTCTATCCACGCTCTCCTTGCGGAGAGCGACGTGCGAGAGATTGACGGCGCTATAGCCGAAATCATTTCTATCCACGCTCTCCTTGCGGAGAGCGACTGCATATCGGCCGGGGTTGTGTTATGATACATAGAATTTCTATCCACGCCCTCCTTGCGGAGAGCGACGGTTCGTCCGCGGTATTCTCCGGCTGCTGCACCGGGATTTCTATCCACGCTCTCCTTGCGGAGAGCGACGCTGACCGCATTGGTTATGCTGTGCGGCTGCTCTATTTCTATCCACGCTCTCCTTGCGGAGAGCGACCCCAGGAAGTGAGCGTGCGCCGCGGTGTGGCACTATTTCTATCCACGCTCTCCTTGCGGAGAGCGACCTCTTCGCAAAGGCTTTCTGCTTTGCAGCTTTTTCAATTTCTATCCACGCTCTCCTTGCGGAGAGCGACGCATGTGCGTAATACTCTGCAATATTGCGGTAATTATTTCTATCCACGCTCTCCTTGCGGAGAGCGACGGTATCTAATCGCAGTGAGCCATCCTCATGGCGCCATTTCTATCCACGCTCTCCTTGCGGAGAGCGACCTACCACTTTTAACGGTGATTTTAAGGCTGGTCAATTTCTATCCACGCTCTCCTTGCGGAGAGCGACCGCCATTGGCAGATGGGGCACAGGCGCGCGCGACATTTCTATCCACGCTCTCCTTGCGGAGAGCGACCCGCCATTGGCAGACGGGACAGAGCCGGACGCGACATTTCTATCCACGCTCTCCTTGCGGAGAGCGACCCCCGAAAGGCAGTGACAACACGGGGAAATCACAGGTATTTCTATCCACGCTCTCCTTGCGGAGAGCGACTATTGAGGAGGTTTCCAAATATGTCGTTAAGGATTATTTCTATCCACGCTCTCCTTGCGGAGAGCGACGGTGGTCGATGTCCGCCGCGCCACCGGCACGGCCGATTTCTATCCACGCTCTCCTTGCGGAGAGCGACCCTCAGCCAGGATTATACAGAGCAACCCACGGATATTTCTATCCACGCTCTCCTTGCGGAGAGCGACCTCGATGCATTGTGCGCCCGGTGCCCGGGCCTCAAATTTCTATCCACGCTCTCCTTGCGGAGAGCGACTCTGTTTCTCAATATACTGCTAGCTGGATATTATCATTTCTATCCACGCTCTCCTTGCGGAGAGCGACGGCAGTAACGAGAGTGGCGAGGACGCCAACGATGATTTCTATCCACGCTCTCCTTGCGGAGAGCGACTCAGCTTTAGGCGGAACAACAATGCTAGAGGTATATTTCTATCCACGCTCTCCTTGCGGAGAGCGACGTAAACATATAGTAGGCACTTCTCAGGTGTTTCAGAATTTCTATCCACGCTCTCCTTGCGGAGAGCGACGCGGTTATGAACAATATTGTATTCGTGCCCGGGAAATTTCTATCCACGCTCTCCTTGCGGAGAGCGACAACTGTACATCAATAGGACGGCCAAAGCGGTTATATTTCTATCCACGCTCTCCTTGCGGAGAGCGACGTATATATTTAAGTGTAGTAGCATACTCTTATTATATTTCTATCCACGCTCTCCTTGCGGAGAGCGACCCACCAAGAGTGATCAGGGAGCCAACAACCACTAAATTTCTATCCACGCTCTCCTTGCGGAGAGCGACGCCCGCCGAGCGTCACGCCAACAGCCAGCAGGAATTTCTATCCACGCTCTCCTTGCGGAGAGCGACGCGGTTATATGTCAATATGCCGTGCGCGTTTGACATTATTTCTATCCACGCTCTCCTTGCGGAGAGCGACGGCAAATCAAACAAACTTGCCGGACTGAAATTAGTATTTCTATCCACGCTCTCCTTGCGGAGAGCGACCCATTATGGATGGTCCTGGTACGACGACTTTACCGAATTTCTATCCACGCTCTCCTTGCGGAGAGCGACGTCTCTTCTATGCTTTATGATACAACTTCTTTGATATTTCTATCCACGCTCTCCTTGCGGAGAGCGACATTGACACCAGCAAGGATGTCATCAAGACTACCAGAAATTTCTATCCACGCTCTCCTTGCGGAGAGCGACCGGCCAACTGCCAGCAACGCAACCACCAACTATGAATTTCTATCCACGCTCTCCTTGCGGAGAGCGACACATGGAAATGCGGATGGTATGTACAAGTATCAATTTCTATCCACGCTCTCCTTGCGGAGAGCGACCCAGTAGCGGCCTTAACATCTGATGTATCAGAAAGAATTTCTATCCACGCTCTCCTTGCGGAGAGCGACGTCTGACAAAAGCGATTGCGACAGAAGTTAGCGATTTCTATCCACGCTCTCCTTGCGGAGAGCGACGGGGGCGGTTTTTCTTTATTTTATCCCCAATATCGATTTCTATCCACGCTCTCCTTGCGGAGAGCGACTGTTATTGTTGTAGCTGTACTGCACATAATCACCGATTTCTATCCACGCTCTCCTTGCGGAGAGCGACTGAACATCAATAGGCCGGCCATAACGATTATGGAATTTCTATCCACGCTCTCCTTGCGGAGAGCGACGGCAAAAAGGGTTCAGGTAAAAGCACAACTTTAACGCATTTCTATCCACGCTCTCCTTGCGGAGAGCGACAAGCAAACGCCCGATGATACCGACAACACCGCCAGCATTTCTATCCACGCTCTCCTTGCGGAGAGCGACCCAAACATAAGCACGAGACGGCAGAGGGCCACCAATTTCTATCCACGCTCTCCTTGCGGAAAGCGACACTAAACGAGCAACAAAAGACCAAACAAAAACAAAATTTCTATCCACGCTCTCCTTGCGGAGAGCGACCGGTTCCACGCGGCAGACATATCATAGATACGAATTTCTATCCACGCTCTCCTTGCGGAGAGCGACCGGGCGAATAACCTCAAAAGGCACAAAAAAATTCAATTTCTATCCACGCTCTCCTTGCGGAGAGCGACTGGCATCAGTAACATAATCAATAATGTAATCGATAATTTCTATCCACGCTCTCCTTGCGGAGAGCGACGCCGTCCAAAACGCGAAGATTGACAAACTTAATGATTTCTATCCACGCTCTCCTTGCGGAGAGCGACAGTGCAGATTATAGTTGTCATAATGTACGCCCTATTTCTATCCACGCTCTCCTTGCGGAGAGCGACTCAGAAGACAGACAGCGAGCAAAACACCATACAGAATTTCTATCCACGCTCTCCTTGCGGAGAGCGACTAAGAGTATAATCAACAGCATAATGCAACGTAATAATTTCTATCCACGCTCTCCTTGCGGAGAGCGACAGTTAACTATGATATTTGGCAAAAAAGGTTCTGATTTCTATCCACGCTCTCCTTGCGGAGAGCGACGGGCCGGAAAGCTGAACAATACGCGCACCCTGCATTTCTATCCACGCTCTCCTTGCGGAGAGCGACGCAAGATCGGCACGGAGTTTGCGTATGTAAAGGATATTTCTATCCACGCTCTCCTTGCGGAGAGCGACTGTTGCAGTTTTAGGTATTCAGCATCGCGTCGGCATTTCTATCCACGCTCTCCTTGCGGAGAGCGACTTGGCCGGGCCGTCTGGCCCGGCCTTTCTTTATAATTTCTATCCACGCTCTCCTTGCGGAGAGCGACGCGGTTGGACGCTGAATATTAACGGTCCGGTGAAATTTCTATCCACGCTCTCCTTGCGGAGAGCGACTTCGGCAAACAAAAATTTAACATAGGTTCACCAAAATTTCTATCCACGCTCTCCTTGCGGAGAGCGACTCTTCAACACCTGCCGTGCGGAGCCAATTCATGCATTTCTATCCACGCTCTCCTTGCGGAGAGCGACCAGGAGTTCTTCGGAATAGTCAAGCCAAGCTACAATTTCTATCCACGCTCTCCTTGCGGAGAGCGACTGCGCACGTCTGCTAGCTTGTTCTTTGGGCGTTTCTATTTCTATCCACGCTCTCCTTGCGGAGAGCGACTACTTGACTAACTATCATTTTACGCTACTTTTTGTATTTCTATCCACGCTCTCCTTGCGGAGAGCGACCGTAAAAAGCCGTGAATATGCCACGAAATACCATCCATTTCTATCCACGCTCTCCTTGCGGAGAGCGACAGCAAAAGTGCACAAAACAATGGGGCACTTTTGCACATATGAAACAAATTTTATGGGGATTGCATCTTCATGCTGACAGGCAAGGCTGTATTTTACCCTTTCTGCCCCTGTTTTTTCCATATTTTCTGGTGCGAAGGAACCGGGAATTTTATGATTGCCTTCCCCTCGCACTAAGCAAACAAGATTCCATCCTGATCAAAATCCGGGTGCAGACCCACATGCTCAACTTTGCTTTTGTAATGGTTTCCCAGTTGATAAAAGCGCAGGCTGTCCGATTCCGAATCGATCAGTTCGGTCAATTTTGCTTTGAACATCGTGTATTGCGCGGTATCCAGCAGGCACTCAAATACGGAGTTTTGCACCCGCTGGCCGTAGTCTACACAGACTTTTGCTACTTTGCGCAGCCTGCGACGACCGGCGGCTGTTTCAGTGTTGACATCATAGGTTACAAGCACCAACATAACGGCACCTCACTTCCAGAAAAACGGTGGGTACACTTCCAGGTCGCCGCGCAGAGCACGGGCCAGCAAAAGCGCCTGAACATAGGGCACCAGCCCCCAGGGCAGTTTTTCTTTCAAAAACGGATGGGTGATCTCTTCCTTCTTTTTGTTCTGCCATACGGTCAGGAAAGCTTTGCGGCCATCATCCGTCAGCAGTACGGCACCATTTTCCTGTTTTTGCAGGTGTTTTGCCGTGATGATCTTTTGATTGATGCAGCTGATGACCAGCCGGTCTGCATAAACCGCCCGCAGTTCTTCCATCAGGTCAAGTGCCAGACTTTTGCGGCCGGGGCGCGGGCGGTGCATAAAGCCAACATAAGGGTCCAGGCCCACAGCGGTCAAGGCGGATGCACACTCCCGCGCCAGCATGCTGTAGGCAAACGAAAGCAGCGCATTCACATTGTCCAGCGGTGGACGGCGGCTGCGGCCCTCAAACACAAAATCCTGCTTTTGCTGCAGAATCAGGTCATTCAGGCAGTCAAAGTAGCGCTGGGCTGCCTCGCCTTCCAGGCCGCGCAGCTGTTCCGGATCATCGCTGGTCTGTATCAGCGGCAGCGCGGCGGCCAGCTGGGTGGAGGTGCGTTTCAGTTTTTCGACCGGGACACGCTGGGGATGATCGCGGGTTGCGCGTTCCAGCACCCAGCGTGCGTTATACACTTTACCAAGGATAAAGCTCCGGGCATAGCGACAGCTCTGGGCCATGTCATCCGACACGCGGTACTGCGTCTGACGCAGCAGCACATTGCCGCGTTCTTCCCCCACGGTGCGGGCCTGAAATCTGCCATACGGGTCAAAAAAGCAAAGGTCAATGCCCCGCCGGGCACAAGCTCCCATCAAAGCGGGGCTGGCACCCGCGTAAGTAAAGCAGACGATGCCTTCCAGCGTATGCAGGGCATAGCGGTGGGTTTCCTGTTTATTGCGGGTAACAACAAGGTTTTCGCCATCCAATATCAGGTAAGCGTCCTCATTGATGACAAACAGGGTGTTGAGCAGCTTTCTCATGGCGCGCCCTCCTCAATATGCTCCCGCAGATACGCCGCCGGGTCTGCCTGCTGATACAGCGCCGGCAGGCAAAGCTCTTTCAGTGATCAGGCATTGCAATGCTTGCCGGGTTTGCTTTTTGGGGTATAGCCGCGCGCAAACAGGCGGTTCATCTCATCCGCCATGGTCTGCGCGGTGCTGCGCAGTTCCGGTGTCATGGAAACATGTTCCCGCTGCCGGGTTTCTTCATAAAAGATTTCCCCTTCCGGCACCTCGCACACCAGCATTTCTTCCAGCGCCATGGCCTGTGCGCAGAGCTGCAAACGGTCGGCATCGTTTACCTTGCTGCGGCCATGCTTATATTCCACGGGCATGGGCTGCCACAGGCCGCGGCGGCCCTGCAATGACACGCCGTTTGGATCCTTGTGAAACTCTACCACATCGCAGTCGCCGGTCAGTTTTAAGCGGTGGCTGACGACCCTCATACCGCGGGCGATCAGCAAATCGCCGCGTTTTTCCGTCAGGGTAACATCATGGCAGCGGGTATGCTGCAGGCGGCCTTCGGCGGTGCGTTGGTTTTCAGACCATTGTTGTTCCAGGTGTATGAGCGCCCACTGACGGCGGCAAAAGCTGAAATGCTGGATACCGGACATCAGCAGGTAATCATCTGGGGAAGCCATTACGACAGCCTCTCACACGTTACCCCTGCCGGAAGATTTTCATCCACGGTCACCACATAGTCATGGTAGCTGCGCGGGAAAGTGATTTTCTCTGCGTGTGTGACATGAACTGCGTCAAAAAGTTTATAAGACGGCGCATTGCCCAGTTCCGAATCATGCTTGAACACGATCAGTTCCCGAACTGCCATTTTGCCGCGGGCTGCGCTGTGGTCATTTTCAAACATATTCAGGATTGCCTGCCACAGCAGCTGCAGGTCATCCTCTGAGAATCCTGTAGTTTTGCGGGCCAAGTTGGCCGAAACATAACCCTCTGCACGGTACAAGCCATACGGGATCACATACTTGCGGCCCATCTCAGTGCCTTTTCGCTCTGCATCCGCTTCGGTCGTAATGGCAATACGGGTAATGGTCACTTCCTGCGGGAGAACAGGGTCTACCGAGCGTGCAAAGCTCAACTGAACAGGGCCACGCACCTGCCCACAGTTCAGTGCGCCTTTTACAAAGGTTGTCATAACGGCGCCAAATGTGCGGATATCATAAAAGTTCTGGCACATAAAGTCCCGGATTTTACGGTCCAACTCCGGGTCACCTTTCTTGGCGACTTTCAGGGCCTCCTTGGAATCTCCTTCAACGCCCAGATATTCCAATGCTTTTTTGTCGCTGCGGTTCAGGGGAACCTGATCTTTAATGTAAATCTGGTATCCCGCTTCATCTTCTTTGGCCACTTCGACATAGTTGCGAATCTTACGCTTTAAGCAGACATCTGTAACAATGCCATATCCCGTTTCCGGGTCGACACGCGGCATGTTGCCTGCATCCGGGTCGCCGTTCGGATTTCCGTTTTCAACGTCAAACAGAATTACAAAATCATACCGGTTTTTGATTGCCTGTGCCATTGTTATTCCTCCACTTTCTTTGTATAGCGTTCCTGTGTCTGATGGTAATAGCCAAGGATAAAAGCGCCTTGTTCCGGCAAGGTCAGCCGTGCGGGAAAGCTTCCTTCCAGTTTTCCGCCCGCCAGCGCAGCGATCTGCTTATCGTAATAAATCTTTTGTGGCTTGCTCATTTTTTGCATATGCTTTTGCGCCAGCATCAGAATTGTTGGGAACACAGTGGCCGGCGTGGAAGCCGCTGCATTAAAATAGCGGTCTTTGATGGTTGTATTGATATCCGGGTTTACCGCCATCTGGATTGCTTCCAGCACAGCAAAAAGCTGACCCATAACATACGGTTGATAATTTGTTTCCTTGTTATTTTCCACAGTTAATACCTCCTTTGGGCAACGGGGATCTTCATTACGCAGGTAGTATGCTTTTATAATAGCGGCACGGCCGCGTGTTACTTTTTGCTCTGCGCGGATACGCATCATAACGCCATCCAGCAGGGTTGCCGGGTACCTTGTATTATTCAGGATTGCACGCAGAACATCGCCCGCCAGCTGCGGTGCTGCCGATGGGCTGCGGGAATTGGTGTTGACGGTTTCCTGCAGCAGCCAATACACCCCCAGCTGCGGGAATTTATCATAAGCAGGGCGCACAATCTCTAAGCGGTCATAATGCTTCTGCACATTATCAAGCAGCGTTTGGAAGGTATCCTGCCAGAAAAAGCGAACCGAGAGGCGCGCCGCATTAGGGGCCAAGCCAAGCACATAAAAGTGCCTTTGTGGGTCAAGTGTCACGTTCTGCCACTCTACACTCTGTCCATGGACCAGCTTGTCCACTGCATTTCGCACATCGCTTTCGCTGACAGGCGCATCCATGGCAAACAATGCATCCATTGCTACCTGCTGGTAGGCGGTCTCACCACCTGCTGCCCAGCAGACAATGGTGGTATCGCCCACGCGCTGAACATGTTCCCTGTCTGCCAGCAGATAGTTTAATGCCTGTGCATAGGCAAAGGCCGCATAACTGCCAACCGGCGCATTGCCCCCCTGTTCATGTCCGTATGAGCAAAAGGCATCCTTATTAAAAGAAACAATTGTCGTTCCCATGTCCTGGGCGCCTATCACACCTCTAATGGTGGGGTGCAGACGGGCAAGCGGTGCTTTTTGTCCCGTGACCAGACACCGGATTTCCGGTGCATCCGTGCTTTTATCGCACTGCCGCTGCCAGGCTTCCTGTATTTCCGCATCTTCCTGAGCATAATGGCCTTGAACGAGAAATACCAAGTTGCCACCTTTGTAAAGTTCTTTGATGTTTAGCTCTAATACAGGGTTTTGCTCCGCCGTTTTGGCCTCCCAGTTTGTAAAGAAGTCCCGCACCGCCTGCGCTGCTTGACCTGGGACATTTTGCAAAATAGTAAGATGCAACTCTTTTGCAGCTGCAAAACACTGTAGCGCATGTTCCTTTTTTTCTTTTTTCCCAATCCCAAGCATATACGCACTATTTTCACACATGAAATTAGATATTATGTTTCGGGACCGTTTAACTTGCTCCGGAACCTTCATCTGAAGTGGAACAAGCGCTGGTTTTTTTCCTCGCTTTTCCTCTTGATGCAAGGGGTGCAATGCCATCAGTTGGCCGTTTTCATCCAGTTCCAAAGCCCAACTGACTTTTGCACTTGTCCAACCGGGGCGTGTGATTTTGTCATTTGCCAACAAATCTTCATAGTATTGTACCAAAGCCTGTAAAATCATCGGTACACCTCGCAGTCTGCCACATTCAACACACCATGTTCCAATTTTGCATGGAAATACATCGGGGTTATGTTCTGCGGGTCAGTGTAGTCAAAGTCATATAGCATGAATCCCAAATCCCGTGTTTCCTCAATGGTCAGGATTGGCCCGCCGGGCCATGCGCGGAATGCGGCAGGAAATTCACGGCACCCAAAATAAGGAGTATGAAAACACTGACCCCTGGACATGCGCCGGGTAACAATATCCTGGAACTTTCCCGGATTGTCGCTCGGTGCCGCACGGTCAGTCATCTCAAATTCTGCCTCAATCACATAATGAACGTCCTGCAGCACCATGGCTGCACGCTGAACGATCTGCTGGGGCGTGGCAAGGTAAAGTTCTTTTCCTGTGCCCTTCATTGCACTGCGCACATCGGAACAAAGAATTTTGCTTATTACTTCGTTCCGACGGATGTTGGTAAAGCGGATGGGATTCATGACATAGATTTTCCGGATTTTCCACCGTAAGCCAGGGTGGTAATAGATTGCTTCCACTATGCCGCGTGCCGCGGAAGGGGTGAGGACTTCATATGAAACCCTTTCGACTTTTAGCTCAGGCCTCGAGAGCAAAGCATAATTCCCCCATACTTCCAGCTGGATCATCTGCATCAACTCCTTTGCATTTCTATTTTCAGTTGTTTTTAATTTATATTTTTGCTATAGTTTCAATATACGCTACTTGGCACCAAATGTCAATCCTTTTATCATGTATACTTTTTGTTTGCTTTTCATCCGGTTTTCTTTTATAATAAGTTGCGTCGGCAGCTTATGCCGTGGATAGAAATAGTTGATTTTACTTTAGCGCACAAAAGCGGCAGGGCAGGCTCCCTGCCGCTTTTGCTTTATGCAAACCAGGCTGCTCCCGTTTCAGCTTCCATAGCAAGGCCCGTGTTGTTATCGTAAAGGCTTCCGTCCGTTAATTCCCATATGCCTTCACTGATTTGGCAAACCGCCCCGGCATTCTCCAGCGTTTTCAGATGATCCGGGTAAACCGGAACACCATATTGCCCCAGTTGACGGAACAAAGTTTTGCTTACCTCTCCTGCACGCAATCGTGCAAGCAAATGTTCCCCTTTCCCTTGGGGAATGTATACGGTCACGGCAGGTGTTTCAATTAAGCGGAACCTCTCTGCCGCTGTTGCAAAGGGGAAAATGCGCCCTTCCATATCCTGCTCGAACCCTTGCAGAATTTGCTGTTCATCCAGTCTTTTATCCCCTTTTAAGGTACGGTAAAACAGAAAGTATGTTTCGATTGCTTCCAGAGATGCCAGATCTGCATATTTTTTCAGGACGCTTTGCGTTGCGGATACATTCTGTTCCAGCATGCGCGGTACATGCTGCCCTTCCAATGTGAAAATCTGTACCAAGCTCTGCTCCGCCGGGCGTCTTCCCTCTCGATTGCAGCGCCCCGCCGCCTGCAAAATGGAATCCAGACCTGCTTCCTCGCGGTACACAGCCGGGAAATCCACATCAACACCCGCTTCGATCAAAGAAGTTGATATCACACGGCAGGGCAGCCCATCTTTTAAGCGTTCCCGGATTTCCTGCAATAACTGTTTGCGATGGGCTGGGTATAGCAATGTTGTCAGGCAGTAGCTGCCCTCTTTGGGCAGGTTATTGTATAATTCCTGTGCTGTTTTTCTCCGGTTTACAATACACAGCACTTGTTCCTGCGCTGCCAGTTCTGCGCCAAGCTGGCTTTGTTCCAGTTCTCCGCGCATTTTCAGCGTCGTACGCCGGAATGCCTGATATTGCTCTTTGGGATGTGGGCAAAGTTCCGTCATCTGCAGCCCAGGCGCCAGTTCATCAAACAAGGGCTGCAAAGCTGGTTGTGTGGCCGTGCAAAGCACCGCTGCTGCGCGGTAATGCTGTACCAGCTGCGCGATTGCCGCAACGCAGGGGCGCAAATAAGGAACCGGCAGGTTTTGTGCTTCGTCAAAAATGATCACGCTATTTGCAATGTTATGTAATTTACGGCATTGTGACGCATGGTTGCCGTAAAGTGATTCAAAGAATTGCACGGATGTGGTAACCACCACCGGAGCATCCCAGTTTTCCGCCGCCAATGCTTTGCGGTAGGCTGCCGGCTCATCATCTTCCTTGGCAGAGTAGTCCACCCCTGAATGGTGTTCCAAAACATTTTCTGCTCCTAATATTTCCGAAAACACATCCGCGGTCTGGTCAATAATGGATGTATAAGGGATCACATAAATAACCCGGTCCATATGGTTCTTTACAGCTAGCGAAAGCGCAAATGCCAATGACGCTACCGTTTTTCCCCCGCCTGTAGGAACGGTCAGGGAATAAAGGCCGCGCCGCCCTGTTTGCCCTGCCGTTGTACAGGCACTCAAAATTGAACTGCGGCGCTGATTCAAGGTTCCCTGGGGATGGCTCCATTTTGCGGTATATTGGTTCAACCTTTTCAGCAGTTCATCCATTGTCTGGCCTTGTCCGCGCGGTTTAGGGCTGCTCATAAAGTTTTCCGTATCCAGATAGTCCGCATCGACCAGGCAGGAATACAACATCCGGGTATAAAATGCCTGTGTAAAACGATTTTCCTTCATCATTTCCGGCTGGGGCGGTATGGACGGCAGTTTAATCTCATTCGTCCATTGGGTATAGGGTTCAACGCTCTTTTTCAATCGCCCAAACATTGTCGCATCCTGCGCGGTATCGCTTCGGCCTCCTCCATCCGGCAGGCCGCTATGGTGTCCGGCAATAGCAAAAGCCAGTGGGATTTGACCATATCGGGCAGCCACCTGTGCACCAGCCGTTGAGTGATCCACTTTCTCTCCACCTTGCAGGCGCTTTTGAAACTTTGTACTATATTTACCAATATCATGCAGTAATCCAAGCCAAGTTCCCTGTTGCTGGGCATCAAAGGCTGCCGCAAATTGCCCACATAGGACTGCCGTTCCCTGCAAATGGTCCGCTACCGTTTGGACGCGGGTTCCGTCTTCACTGATATGAGCCAGCATCTTTTTCTCCTGGTGCATAATCAAACTCCCTTCTGTTTTGCTTTTCTTTATTATAGCAGATCACTCATCCCATAATTCGGACTTTCACTCCAGTTCTGCAATCTTTGTCATACTATCCAAATTTATCCATGTAGAATTGTTAGCTATTCCCATTAGCAGATATTTTTGATAAAATAAGATATTATAGGGTTTATGAATTCACTTTCTTATATTACTTCTTCATCTTACCGAAAAATCATTTACGCAAGGAGTGAAAAGCCATGAAAAGGAAGTTATTCTCATTTTCCGCCAGTGTTATCACCGCAATAATGCTTACCGCTTGTGCTGCAGCGCCAGAAAATAAACCTGCTTCCTCCGCTGCTCTTTCCCCGACCAGTGAAGCTGTTGCCACAGCTATACCATCCACTAGCAATGCCAACTGGAAGTTACCGCCGCAATATGATTTTGACGAGATGATTCCTCTCTTCTCCCGCGAAACCCACACTGCCGGTTACGCCGCTGCCCGAAATCTGTACGCTGTGCGCAAGGGCGAACGCTGGAGCCTGTTTAATGCTGCCAACTGTAATGCTTTTCTGGAAGATTTGTCAGAAAGCATCCCGTACCTGTATGGTGAGCAGGAGCTCTCCATTGGGGTAGATGATACATACGATTACCAGAAGCTGAATGCCCTGGAAGAACAGATTAACCAGGAGCTGGTTGCCCAACAAATGCCTTTTACAACCATGCTGGGCGGGCACGGCGGGTATGGCATCCAGTGGATTTTAGGTGACAGCCAGATTTACCGTTCTGCTATTGGTGTCTATACATTTAGTGGCACGCCCATCGAACAGGTGTATGCTCCTGATTTGGTTGGCATCCAGCAAGGCATTTGGGATGATGAATATGCCGGTTATCTTGTTGACAATTCTGCACCTTTTGCCGTTGCGGATAAAAACGGTACAATTTTAACCGATTTCGACTACCAGGATGCCTGCATGGCCGGTGAATCTTTAATCGCGGTAAAGGATGCAGCCGGTAACTGGGGATATTGCGACCAAAGCGGTGCTTTAGTAATCCCCTGCATTTATCAGCCGCAGATGAGTTTGTCCATCATGAACGAAACTGTTGAATATCCTTACGCAGACTTATCTGGCATGGTAGTTGTGAAAAATCAATCCGGACAAAAGCTGGTTCTGGATGTTTACGGCAATGAGATAATTTCCGCTGGGCAATATGAAGATTTAGCCCCCGCGCGCGATGGCTGCGTATGGGCAAAACAGAATGGCCTTTGGGGCTTGCTGCAAGTACAGGATTATACCGAAAACAATGCCGACATTATTCTGCCGGATGGATGCGTTGCACCAGATGTAACGCTTAGCCGAATTGATAGCCTTTGTACCTACACCACTGCTGATCATGGGCTGGTTATGCGTAAAGGTCCCGGTACAAATTATGAAAAAATGGATAATATCCCCTACGGTATCATCGTATGGGAATGCGGCTATAGCAGCAATGTGCCTGACTGGGTTGTTGTATATTACAATGGGATTTATGGTTGGGTCAGTGATGAATACTTGGCTACCACTATTTATTCCACCAGTAAATAATAAATAAAAAAGCAGGTGTTCATGTAGAAACGATATCGTCCTCCACGTGAATACCTGCTTTTTATAGCTTCTTTTATTATATCTGTTCTGTGCCGCTATTTGTCTCTGTATGAAATAAATAGCCGCTATATGCATTTGAATGAAGTGTTCTGTTTGTTTGCTTTTTTACCTAAAAGAATCGCGTAAGAGGCTCTCTTAACTAAAGAGCCGACCTCTCACACCACCGTGCGTACCGACCGGTACACGGCGGTTCAACCGCATAAGTGCAAGGACTCGTAGTAGCGCCTGAGGATACTAAAATATCCTGCTTCTGCGAGTCTTTCGTTTGCAATGGAACCTTTTAATACAGGACTACCGGCGATACGCCAATAACCCAGTCTGGAATTGCCCCACTGGTACTATTCCAAAATTTTTTGTTTGAGTTTCATTACTCATCGATATAATCTTTATCGAACCACTCGCCTAGCGAGTGGTTTTAGATATATAAAAAAGCACCTTAGCTTACGCTAAAGTGCTCTTCCTGGTGACCCGTGCGGGAATCGAACCCACGTTAACGGCGTGAGAGGCCGCTGTCTT
>OLQO01001517.1_pt1 | contig 14947 bp, 9 predicted proteins | sample 1672281 | NCBI WGS metagenome assembly OLQO01 (sample SAMEA3136667, study PRJEB25190) | human gut metagenome | biome: human gut; feature: human-associated habitat; material: faeces | place: Austria | collected 2013
GCTCCTGGCGCACGCGGTCGGGGTTGGCACCCGGCTTATCGATCTTGTTGACGGCGACGACGATGGGTACGCCGGCGGCCTTGGCGTGGTTGATCGACTCGATGGTCTGGGGCATGACGCCGTCGTCGGCAGCCACGATCAGAATGACGATGTCGGTCACCTTGGCGCCGCGGGCACGCATGGCCGTAAAGGTGGCGTGACCGGGGGTATCGATGAAGGTGATCTTGCGGTCGTTGATCATGACCTGCGAAGCGCCGATGGCCTGCGTAATGCCGCCCGCCTCGCCGGCAGCGACGCCGGTGTGACGGATGGCGTCGAGCAGCGAAGTCTTGCCGTGGTCGACGTGGCCCATGACGGTGACGACCGGGGCACGCGGCTTAAGGTCGGCGGGATCGTCATAGAACGAGAAGGTGTTCTCCTCCTCGGGGGTGATGATCTTGATCTGACGGCCCAGGTCGTCGGCAACGAGCTCGACGAGGTCGTCGGACATGGACTGCGTCATGGTGAGCGGCGTGCCCAGCAGGAACAGGCGCTTGATGATGTCGTTGGCCGGAACGTCGAGCGCCTCAGCGAGCTCCTGGACGGTAACGCCCTGGGAGACCTTGATGGCGTCGAGCTCCTCGGGGTTCACGCCCTGGGCCAGCGCCTCCTCAATCTTGCGCTCTTCCTGAGCCTTTGCGGCCTCGCGCTCGCGCTTCTCCTTGCGCTTTTTGCGGCGACCAGTGGACTCGCGAGAGGCCTCCTCGACGGCGGCACGAGCCTCCTCGAGCACCTTCTCGCGGCTGTACTCCTCGGCCTCGCGAGCCATGCGGCTGTAGTGGTCCTCTTCGTTGTTGTGACCGCCCTTGCGCTTCTTGCCCTTGCCCTGCTTGTCGGGGTTGGGGAAGTCCATGCCGGCAGCGACGTTATTGCTGGCATTGGTGCGATGGCTATGGGGACGGTTCTCGGAGGCGTTGCGCTCGGAGTTGTTGTCGGAGGCGTTGCGATCGTTACGACGGCCACCGCGACGGTCGTTGTTGCCGCCACGACGGTTGCCGCGCTCGGCAGCGCGCTCGGCCTTGGCCTTCTCCTCAGCGTCCTTCTTCTCCTTGAGCACGGTCTCCTGTGCGGCGATCTGGTCGAGCAGCGAACGGAAACGCGAACCGGAATCGGAAGCGGGAACGGCGCGGCGCTGGGCCTCGCGGGCAGCCTCCTCCTTCTCGCGGGCAAGGCGCTCCTGCTCGGCCTTCTTCTTAGCCTCGGCCTCGGCGCGGGCGGCCTCCTCGGCAGCCTGGGCGGCGGCGAACTGACGGCGCTCCTCCTCGCGAGCCTTCTCGGCAGCGATGCGCTCGCGCTCTGCCTCGGCAGCGCGTGCTGCCTCCTCGGCGGCAGCGGCCTGCTCCTCGGCCTGCTTAGCGGCCTCGACTTCCTGGGCGCGGGCCTCGATCACCGAGGCGAGCTGCTTGCGGACCATAGCGACGTAAGCGTCCTCCAGGGCGGAGGAAGCGGACTTAGCGGGAATCTTCATTTCGGCGAGATGACCCATCAGTTCCTTGGAGGTCATGCCGAACTCTTTGGCCAGGGTGGACACACGGACTTTTGCCATATGACTTCACCTACCCTTTCTGGCACCTTCGGTGCCTAGAGACTGAACGAGCGTGGGGTATGCGCTGGGACCTGCCCGGCGCGACCGCGCGCTAGATCAGGTCCTCCGCATCATCGAAGGCGTCGGTGTCGTGGACACCGCAGAAACGGGAGCCGGGACGGGCCTGGTTGCGGCACTGGATGCCGTCCTCGGACACGAACTCGCAGCGACGGACGTCCTCGTCCTCCTCGTCACCGATCAGGTCGGCGGCGGGCTCCTCGTGAACGGGAACGTTCTTGAGGATGTCGGCGGCAAGGGTCTCGGACTTGATGTCGATGTGCCAGCCGGTCAGGCGCGCGGCGAGACGGGCGTTCTGGCCCTCCTTGCCGATGGCGAGGGACAGCTGGTCATCGGGCACGATGACGCCGGCATAGGCCTTCTCCTCGTCGATAAGGACGCGGGTGACCTTGGCAGGCGACAGGGCGTTTGCGACGTAGACGGCCGGATCGGCATCCCACAGGATGACGTCGACGCGCTCGCCACGGAGCTCGCCCACGACGGCGCGAACACGGCTGCCCTTGGGGCCGACGCAGGCGCCCACGGGATCCAGGCGATCGTCGAGCGAGTGGACGGCGACCTTGGAGCGCTGACCGGGCTCGCGGGCGATCGACTTGATCTGGACGGTGCCCTCATAGATCTCGGGCACCTCCTGCTCAAACAGCCGACGCATGAGCTCGGGGTGGGTACGGGAGATGACAATCGGCGGACGGCTGTGCTCGCCACGGACCGGCTGCAGGTTGGAGTTGGGGTCGCGAACGTCGATGATCACGGCCTTGATGTGCTGGTTGTGCAGGTAGCGCTCGCCCATCGGACGCTCGTTGCGCTCGTTCTCGTAACGGCGTTGGTCGAAGTGCGGAAGCTCGGCCTCGACGCCCTCGCGAATCTTGACGATCGTGAAGTCGGGTGTGGACTGCAGCACGGTACCGCTGATGAGGTCACCGATGCGGCCGGAGAACTCCTCGTAGATCTGCTCGCGGGCGGAGTTGCGCACGATGGCGTTGATCTCGGCCTTGGCGTGCTGGGCGGCGATGCGGCTCGTGTTCTTGGGGGTGACGTCGATCTCCTCGAACTCGGTGAAGTTGCCTTCCTCGTCCATGGAATCGTCGATCGGCTCCAGACGGTAGACGTAGATCTTGCCGGTGGTGCGGTCGATGGTCACCTTGGCGCCCCACTCAAGATGCAGGATCTCGGCATAGCTCTTGGCGAGCGACTGCTCCAGGCGGTCGATCAGGTAGAGCTGGTCGATGTGCTTCTCCTGGCAAAGCTCCATCAGGGCGGACATCATGTCGGATGCTGCCATCTTACTTTCCTTCCTTCGCGGGCTTGAAGTCGTAGGTGGGCTTCAACTTGCACTTTTTAACATCAGAGAAATCGAGGGTAACGGACTCGCCGTCCTCGAGCTCGAGGGTCACGTTCGTCTCGGTGGCGGCGGCAATCTTGCCGGCGTACTTGCGACGGCCCTCGGTGGCGGTGGAGGTGAGCTCGCAGTTCTCGCCCACAAAGCGGGCAAAGTCGCACGGGCGGCGCAGCGGGCGCGCCATACCCGGGCTCGACACCTCGAGCGTATAGCTCGAAGAGATGGGATCGAGCTCCTCAATCACATCGCCGACCCACTTGGTGTTGGCCGTGACGTCGTTGAGCGACAGGCTCTGACCCTCGGCACCCTCGATACGCACACGCACGCAGGGGGCCTTGGTGGCACCCACGAGCTCGACGTCGACGATGTCGACATCGTGCTGGGGAGCGACGGCCTCGAGCGCGTCGATGATCGCCTGCTCGGTCTTGGTCTTGACCATTGCGGCACCTCCATCCATACAAAAAAGAAGCGGGGCCGAAACCCCACTTCTTTCAATTACAACTTCATTTGCAAGCAAACTATACCAATAGCTGCGGAAACGTGCAAGCACAGTACGAATCTGCAGGTCAGCGTGCGCACAGCTTCTCCACAAGAAATGGATAATTGGGTGTTGTCGCAAGTATACATAACCAAAAAAGGGGGCGACTCCATACGGAATCGTCCCCCTCGCCTTTTCATGTCAGCTATGCGCGCAGCGCTTACTTGACCACCAGGTTGACCAGCTTGCCGGGAACGCAGATGGCCTTGACGACCGTCTTGTCCTCAAGCCACTTGGCGACGGCGGCCTCCGCGGCAGCCTGCATATCCTCATTGGAGGCATCGCGGGCAACGTCGACGCGGCCGCGGACCTTGCCGAGCACCTGGACCACGATCTGCACCGTGTCCTCAACGGACTCGGCCAGGTCGAACTCGGGCCAGGCGGCGGTGTAGGCGTTGCCCTCGCAGCCGAGGGCCTCGTGCCACAGCTCGTCGGCCCAGAACGGGCAGATGGGGGCAAGGACGCTCACGATATCCTTAGCCACGACGTAGCACAGCGCCTTGTCGCGGGCGATACCCTCGGTGGCGTTGAGGTAGGCGCTCGCCGCGTTGACGAGCTCCATGACGGCCGAGATCGCGGTGTTGAACTGGCCGCGATCGAAGTCCTCGGTGCACTTGGCGATGGTGCGGTGACGCTCGCGATAGAGCTTCATCGCAACCTCGTCGAGCGCGGACTTGTCGAAGGCCACGTTGGCGTCGCCGGACTGGACGAGCTGCCAAACGATACGCCAGGCGCGCTTGATGAAGCGGTTGGCGCCCTCGACGGCCTTGGGATCCCAGTCGAAGTCCTTCTCGGGCGGGGCGATAAACAGGATCGCCAGACGCATGGTGTCGGCGCCGTAGGGCTCGATGACCGAGCTCGGGGGCACGACGTTGCCCTTGGACTTGGACATGGTGTCGCCGTTCTCGTCCTTGACCATGCCCTGGCACAGCAGGTTGGTGAAGGGCTCGTCCACACTCAGCAGGCCCAGATCGCGCAGTGCCTTGGTAAAGAAACGACTGTAGAGCAGGTGCAGAATGGCGTGCTCGATGCCGCCGATGTAGTTATCGACGGGCATCCAACGGTCGGCGGCCTCGCGGGAGAAGGGCAGCTCGGTGTTGTGCGGATCGGTATAGCGCAGGTAATACCAGCTGGAGCAGGTGAAGGTGTCCATGGTATCGGTCTCGCGCTTGGCCGGGCGACCACAGACCGGGCAGGTGGTCTCGTAGAACTCCTTGCACTCGGCGAGGGTCTCGCCGGCGCCCAAGTCCAGGTTCTCGGGCAGCGTCACCGGCAGCTGATCCTCGGGCACGGGCACGATACCGCAGTGCTCGCAGTGAATGGCCGGGATGGGGTTGCCCCAATAGCGCTGGCGGCTGATGAGCCAGTCGCGGAGACGGAACTCGACCTTGCGACGACCGCAGCCCATGGCCTCGAGGTCGGCCACGATCGCGGCCTCGCCCTCGGAGTGCTTACCGCCGCGCATGCCGGTGTACTTCCCGGACTGGACGAGCGTGCCCTCGGCAGCGTGGGCGCAATCCCAGTCGACGGTCTCGGCATGGAAGGTATCGATGGCCTCGCCGCTGGCCTCGACGGCAGCGCGATCGTCATCGTCCAGGATGATCGGCACGATCGGCAGGTCGTACTTGCGGGCAAACTCAAAGTCGCGCTGGTCGCCGCAAGGAACGGCCATGACGGCGCCGGTGCCGTAGTCGGCAACGACATAATCGGCAACCCACACGGGGACCTTCTCGCCGTTGACGGGGTTCACCACATAGCGGCCCGTGAAGGCACCGTGCTTCTCGAGGGTACTCTGGGCACGCTCGACGGCAGAGATATGCTTGGAGTCCTCGACGATCTTGGTGACGGCATCCTCGTACTCCGTGCCCTCGACGAGCTCGTGCAGGCCGGCGTACTCGGGAGCCAGGACAAAGAAGGAGACGCCAAAAAGGGTATCGGCACGCGTGGTGAAGACGGTGATCTTGCCCTCATCGCCCTCGATGGGCTCGCCATCCTGGTCGCACAGGGTAAAGTCGACCTCGGCGCCCTCGGAGCGACCGATCCAGTTGGCCTGCATCTGCTTGACGCGCTCGGGCCAGCCGGGGAGCTTCTCCAGATCGTCGAGCAGCTCCTGAGAGTACTCGGTGATCTTGAAGTACCATTGCTCAAGGTCGCGCTTCTCGGGCTCGGTGCCGCAGCGCCAGCACTTACCCTCGGTGACCTGCTCGTTGGCCAGAACGGTCTTGCAGTTAGGGCACCAGTTGACCGGGTTCTTCTTGCGGTAGACCAGGCCCTTTTCCCACAGCTTCTCAAAGATCAACTGACCCCAGCGGTAGTAGTCGGGGCTGCAGGTCTTGACCATGCGATCCAGATCGTAGGAGAAGCCCATGCGCTTCATCGTGGCGAGCGCCTGGTCCATGTTCTTATACGTCCAGGCAGCAGCCTGCGTATTGTGCTTGATGGCGGCGTTCTCGGCAGGCAGGCCAAAGGCGTCAAAGCCGATGGGGTGCAGCACGTCAAAGCCGCGCATGCGGGCCTGACGGGCCATGGCATCGCCGATGGTATAGTTGCGCGCGTGGCCCATGTGCAGGTCGCCCGACGGATACGGGAACATCTCGAGCACATACTTCTTGGGCTTGCTGTCGTCGGTGTCGACGGCAAAGAGGTTAGAGTCCTCCCAGGCCTTCATCCACTTGGACTCAATGGCCTGCGCGTCGTAGGCAGGGATCTCGTCCTTATGATCTGTGCAATCGCACATATCAGCTCCTTTTAACTTGATTGGGGCCGGTCGGCTAGGCTTTACTCGCTGCTGCGGACAGTCCTGCTCGCACGAAGGCCACATTAAGTGGCCTTCGGCTCGTGCGGAACTTGCAGCGAGCAAAGCCTAGCCGCCCGACCCTAGGGTTAACTTGGATGATTCTAGCAAATACAACAAGCGAGATGCCTGCGACTTGCGGGCATCTCGCTTTATCTAAATAACGTGGCTGAGAATCAACCGCTAATTGTTACCCGCCCAAGCATGATCGGGTTTTCCAAGTGCCGCAGATTGCCGTGAAAGAGGGGCGACACATACTTTCGTACGCGAGCGACGGTTTGAACGGCAAGGTGCGATGCTTGGGATAGCCACTTAGCGGTAGCTGACGCTTTGCTGAGAATCCTTCACGACTACATCATGCGCGCCGCCTTCGACGATGGAGGTGGAGCTTACCAGGGTCAGGCGTGCCTTTTCCTGGAGCTCGGGAATCGAGAGGGCACCGCAGTTGCACATCGTGGACTTGACCTTGTAGAGCGTGCCGCCCACACCGTCCTTGAGGGAGCCGGCGTACGGGACGTAGGAGTCGACGCCCTCGACGAAGCTGAGCTTCGCGGCGCCGCCCAGGTCGTAGCGCTGCCAGTTGCGAGCACGCGCAGAACCCTCGCCCCAGTACTCCTTCATGTACTGACCGTTCACGTTGACGCGCTCGGTCGGGCTCTCGTCAAAGCGGGCGAAGTAACGGCCCAGCATCATAAAGTCGGCACCCATGGCAAGGGCGAGCGTCATGTGGTAGTCGTAGACGATACCGCCGTCGGAGCACACGGGCACGTAGACACCGGTCTCCTCGTAGTACTCGTCACGGGCGCGGCAGACGTCGATCAGCGCGGTGGCCTGGCCGCGGCCGATACCCTTGGTCTCGCGGGTAATGCAGATGGAGCCGCCGCCGATACCGACCTTGATGAAGTCGGCGCCGCAATCGGCCAGGAAGCGGAAGCCCTCGGCGTCGACGACGTTACCGGCACCGACCTTGACGTCCTCGCCGTAGTTGGCACGGATCCACTCGATAGTGCGCTTCTGCCACTCGCTGAAGCCCTCGGAGGAGTCGATGCACAGAACGTCGGCACCAGCCTCGATGAGCAGCGGCACGCGCTCGGCATAATCGCGGGTGTTGATACCGGCGCCGACCATGTAGCGCTTGTCGTTATCGAGCAGCTCGTTGGGGTTAGTCTTGTGGCTGTCGTAGTCCTTGCGGAAGACAATGCCCATCAGGTGATCGTTGTCGTCGACAATGGGCAGGGCGTTGAGCTTGTTGTCCCAGATGACGTCGTTAGCGACCTTGAGGCTGATGTTCTTGTCGCCCACGATGAGCTGCTCACGCGGGGTCATAAACTCGGAGACCTTTGTCTGGTGATCATCGCGGCTGGGGCGATAGTCACGGCTGGTGACGATGCCCAGGAGCTTACCCTTGGGAGTGCCGTCGTCGGTGACCGGCATAGTGGAGTGACCGGTCTTCTCCTTGAGCTCGATGACCTGCTCCATGGTCATGTCGGGGGTCAGCGTGGAATCGGACTGAACGAAACCGGCCTTGTGATCCTTGACGGCCTTGACCATAGCGGCCTCGGACTCGGCGCTCTGGGAACCGTAAATGAAGGACAGGCCACCCTCGGTAGCGAGCGCGACACCCATGTCGACGCCCGAGACGGACTGCATGATGGCGGAAACCATGGGGATGTTCAGGGTGATTGCCGGCTTCTCACCGCGCTTAAAGCGGGTCAGCGGCGTCTTAAGAGAGACGTTGTTGGGGATGCACTGCGAGGACGAGTAACCAGGGACCAGCAGATACTCCGAAAACGTGTGGGACTCACCGGGAAAGAACGTAGCCATGTTTCTCCTTTTTCCATGCGACCGGTCGGCTGCAGGCCTCGTAGGACCCAGCCCAACCTTGGGCGCCCAATACTGGGGAAGTATCTTAACGCACTTTGACTGCTACAATGCATGATTTAAGAAGAGCACACGAGGGTTTGACGCAGGCTTTGCGTTTGCCCAGCAAACACTTTAGCGGGGAGACGTGGAGCGTATGGAGTACAAGACGACGGCAAAGTTGGTCATTCAAGCGTGCGACAAGGATTTGCCGGGCGTCTTCGGCCACGGCTGTGTCTTGCTGCTGCAGGGTATCGCCCGAGAGCACTCGCTCAACCGTGCCGCCAAGAGCATGGGCATGGCATACTCCAAAGCCTGGCGCATTGTGAACGAGGCGGAAGGGCAGCTGGGCTGCAAGCTCATCGAGCGCGACGGCGCCCGCGGATCCACCCTCACCCCCGCCGGAGAGCGAGCCATAGCAGTCTACGAGGAGCTGCAGGCCGACATAAACAAGGTCATTGCCACCAAAGCAAACGACCTCATCGCAAGTATTAAAAAGTAGCTCATTTGGGACGGGGCCTTATAGCCACACAACCCCTTCTCATAAGTTGCGGTGAAATAGGGACTGTTTATGCGGTTAAAGCCGTAAATCAATCCCTATTTCACCGCAACTTATGGAGTTGAGGATGATTTAGCTAGTTGCGGAGGGCATTATCTAGGGTGGCGGCCACGATCAAGGGGTCGTCGGTGCCGGCGAAGAGGCGGACGGTGCTCCCCTGTTTGCCGCGTGGGGCCGAAAGGCGCGTCGTTGCGCCGCCGGCGGACGATGTGCGAAACTCCCCCGGCAAAGCACCGAACAGCTCCCCCGAGCTAAGCTCGATAAGATCAAATTCAACTGCCGGGCCAAAGCCGTGCTCGAGGATTCCCGTTGAAACCGAATGGTCGGGATGCGAGCTCAGCCCGGGATAGCGCACGTTGCGCACCATCTCATTGGCGGCCAGATACTCGGCCAGCGCACGTGCGCGGTCGAAATGCGCCTGCATGCGGACATCGAGCGAGTCCAGCCCGCGCTCCAGCACACCGGCCTCGTCAGCAGGCATATCAAGCTTGGCCAAGCCACAGCCCTCAAGCAGGGCATGCGCGCACTCGGCAGCAGCATCCACACGATGGCGCTTGAGCTGCGAGCGCGCCACCGAAGCGGCAACGAGCTTGCGCGGCGCCTTACCAGCACACACGCGGTCGAGCGCCTCGAGCAACAGCGCAGCACCTAGCCGCAGCGGATCGCAGCCAAAAGCCGATACCACGGTGTTGTCCACAACCAGCAGCGCATGGGCCTCACGCGCGGCGCGTCCTAACGCTCGCAGATCGGGCACGCGCAGTCCAAACCCGCCAATAGAGTTGACGAACCACCACAGGTGCGGCCCCTCGACCTCAAACGAAGCATCAAAGCCCTCGGACGCAGCGGCAAACGCCTCGGCGGACGGCGAGCCCACGAGCACAACATCGCAGCCATCAAAGCCGCTCGCAAACGCATCGGCAAAGTCGTCCGCAAAGGCAACCAGACGATCGCCGGGACACACAATCCCCAGCTGCGACAGCGCTGCTGGCACATGCGAGGCCGCAAGCAACCGCGCCTCACGCGCGCCGGCTCTCAAAGCCCAAGCCTCTTCTAGCTGTTGCACGTCCACGCGGCACCGTCCCTTCATAAGCAAAAACCCACGATGCGGATGTTTCCCGCATCGTGGGCAACGGCTGCAGTATAGCGCCGATATGCGACGAATCGCCTAGATATTGAGCGCGTGATAGGTCACGCTCGCGCCCGGAGCGTCAACGGTCACGCCATAGGCCTCGGGATAGATGCGCGTCGAAAACACGAGCGCGCCATCGTTCACAAACACCTCGACCGACGAGACATCGCCAACAACACGCACGTTACGAACCTCGTCGACGGACTCCCAGCGCACGGCACGACCGCAGCCGGCAGAAGCGCGGCCCTCATCGGTAAATCGCATCTCAAAGCGCGAGGGCAGTTCGCCCTCGGCAGGCACAAACGACAGCTTCAGCTCGCCATCAACGGTCGCGGTAAACGCACCGTCGACACCGTCAACAACAACGTCAAAGCAGATATCGTCGGCAACCTCCAACGAGCCCTCCCCCACACGCACCGAGGCATAATGGTGCTTGATCTCGCGCGCCGGCTGCTGCAGTACCACGCCGCCAGCACCAGCTGTAAGCTCACGCGGCACCGTCATGCAGTGCTGCCAGCCACACGCCACGGTGGGCGCGTTGCCATAGGTCGGCTCATCGGGCATGCCCATCCAGCCGATCAGAATATGGCGACCGTCCTCGGACGTAAACTCCTGCGGAGCATAGAAGTCAAAACCGGCGTCCCACAGGCGGAACTCGCCAAGCTCATAGGCACCGTCACCACCGGTGATGTCGCCCGTTACAGGCATGTAGCCAGCGGCATACACATTGCCGCGGTCCCAACGACCGCCCTCGAGCCCCTGGGGCGAGAAGGACAGCCACTTCGCCGGTACACCGCCATCCGCCTCAAGCTCAAGGTATCCCGGGCACTCCCACATAAAGCCAAAGCGCTCGGGCGTAGACACACGGCTCTCGAGCTCCCAGCTCAGCATATCGGCCGAGCCATACACCAAGATCTCGCCCACATCGCGACCGGCGCCCTCGCCGTGCATCGCACAAAAACGGCTCTCGATATGCGGTCCATCCACGCGACGACGCGCGCCCAGCACCATGTGATAACGCCCGTCCGCGTCACGCCACACCTTGGGGTCGCGCACGTGGCAGGTCAAATCCTCGGGATAATCCTCGGACGCTAGCACCACGCGCTTTTGGCTGAACTCCCGACCGGCAAGGCCATCAACGCTCTCAACATAGACGGTATCGGCACGACGGCCGGTATTGACGTAGTCGTATGTGCCATCTGCATCGGAAAGCTTAACGTTGCCTGTGTACAGTACGCGAATGCGACCGTCCTCGACAAGCGCGGAGCCCGAATACACGCCATGGCAATCGAACGGCTCGTCGGGCAACAGCGGGGCGCCAACGTAGTCCCACGTCATAAGGTCGCGGCTCGTCGCATGACCCCAGGCCTTAACGCCGCCCTCGACATCAAACGGCGCATACTGAAAATAGGCATGGAACACGCCATCTGCCTGGCAAAGACCGTTGGGGTCATTGAGCCAACCCGCCGGCGGCATAATGTGGAAATGCTGGCCATACGCGCCATGACCGCACTCAGAGGCGGCAGCGTCAACAGCGGCAACCAGCTTTGCAAGGTCGCGACCAAGTGCATTAGACATATCAAAGTCCTAACGGATCGAAAGTAACAAGGCGCCAGAGAACGGCACCAGATACAGGAAACGCCCGTGAGCATACAACCCGCGGGCATCCCCTCAATCAAAAGCTCTTAGGCCTGCTCGGAAGCCTTGGGCTCGTCCTTGTACAGGACAAACGAGACGGCAAAGGACACGACCGCGGCGACCGCAAACATGATCGCGTACTGCACGGGCTGGGCCAGGCACAGCAGGATACCGAAGATGCCGGTAACGCCCGTGCCGGAGGCGGCCAGCGAAGTAAGCGCGCAGACCAGGGCACCGCAACCGCCGCCGATGCAGCCGGCGATGAAGGGCTTAAAGAAGCGAAGGTTCACGCCGAAGATGGCAGGCTCGGTAATGCCCATGAAGGCAGACAGAGCCGAAGGAAGCGCTAGGCCCTTGACCTTAGCGTCGCGAGTCTTAAAGGCAACGGCGAGCGCGGCGCCACCCTGGGCGATGTTGGCAGCGCTGGCGATGGGCAGCCAGTAGGTCACGCCGTACTGGGCGAGCTGGCCCAGGTCGATGGCGGTGTACATCTGGTGGATACCGGTAACGACCGTGGGAGCATAGAACAGGCCGACGATAAAGGAACCGATGCCGAAGGGCAGAGTCAGCAGGGTCTGGATCAGACCGAGGATGGCGTTCTCGGCCCACACGAAGATGGGGCCGACGGCAACGAGGGTCACGAGCACGGTCACGAACACCGAGACAAGCGGGGTCACAAAGAGATCGAACATCTCGGGGACAACCTTGTGCAGGCGCTTCTCGAGGAAGGCCAGAATTGCGCAGGCGATGACGATGGGGATCACATGGCCCTGATAGCCGACCCACTCAAAGCTGTACACGCCGGGGATGACGGTGACCATGGTCTGCACGCCCTCGGAGGCAACCGTGTAAGCGCTCTGCAGCGAGGAGTTGATGAATGCACCACCGACGACAGCGCCCAGATACGGGTTGGCGCCAAAGGCCTTAGCGGCGGAGTAACCGATCAGGATCTGCAGAATGCCAAAGGACGTGCCCGAGACCAAGTCGGCGATCTTATAAATAAAGTTATTGGTGTCGAGCGCGATAAAGCCGTTGGAGGCCATGAAGTTGAGGGCGCTCATAATGCCCAGCAGCAGGCCCGAAGCCACGATGGCAGGGATGATGGGAACAAAGACGTCGCCGAGCACCTTAATGGCACGCATAAAGATGTTCTGCTGCTGAGCCGCGGCCTCCTTTACCTCGGCCTTGGTGGCAGCCTCGACGCCGCTGAGCGCGATGAACTCTTCGTAGACCTTGTTGACGGTGCCAGTGCCAAAAATAATCTGGAGCTGGCCCTGGGCCTCAAAGACGCCCTTGGCGCCATCGACATTCTCGATGGCCTCCTTGTTAACCTTAGAATTATCGGCAATCACCAGGCGTAGACGCGTGGCGCAGTGTGCGGCCGAAACAACGTTGTCGGCGCCACCGACGTTGTCGAGCACCTCTTGGGCTGATTTGCGGTAGTCCATGACTTCCCTTTCCTCCAACGGGCGCATGTGCACCCGGCCATCTTTGACACATACACTGTAATCGTTTTCAGTTTGATATGACTGTAATCGTTTTCATAGTAGGGTGAACGGTAGGAAAAAGCCGGCGAAAGGTAGTTTTGAAGCAAAAACAGGGGTCTCAGAGGCAGGCAGACGTGCCCAAGGCCTAGACATTCATAAGCTGATGGCCGAGCTTGAGCGTCTTGAGACCGCTCTCCCCCTCCTCGCCATCGAGCGCGTTGAGCAACATATTGGTCGCCTCGACGCCGCTGGTCAGGTAGCCGTAATGCACGGTGGGAATGCCGCCCGTCAGCGCGCGCAAAAATGCGTTGTCGCCGAAGCCGCTCACGCGACGCACGCCCTCGCCCATGCCACGCACCTCGTCAAGAGCGCGCAGGGCGCCGGCAGCCATAGTGTCGGTCGCGCACGCGATAAACGAAACATCGGGGGCATCGGCAAGCAGCTCGCGCGCAGCGCGATAGCCCGAGTCGAGCGTAAACGAGCCCAGGCGAATCAAGGCGGCATCGAGCGGGTTACCCGCGGCGCGCAAGCCGGCCTCAAAACCGCGACGGCGGTCATAACCGGCCGCGCGGTCCTCTTCGGTAACTCCGATGTAGGCGATCTTGCCATCCACCCGACCCGCAAGCGCACGGCCGAGCTCAAAGGCAGCCTCGTAATCGTCGTGATAGACGCACGCCGCGCCCTCGACATGTTGGCCGATCAACACAATGGGCACACGGCACGACTCAATCGCGCGACGGTGCTCGTCGGTGATCATAGTTGCCACCAGAACAATGCCATCGACCGGGTGGTTTTGGAATAAATCGAGGTATTCGAGCTCACGATCGGCCGCGTTGTCGGTGTTGGCAAGCAGCATCTGGTAGCCACGGCGACCGAGCACCTGACCAATGCCGGCGGTAATGCGGCTCACGGATTCCGAGTTGATCTTAGGTACGATGACGCCGATGAGCTTGGTGGAACCGGTGCGCAGCGCGCGAGCCTGGCTGGATCGCACGTATCCGGTCAGCTCGATTGCCTGCTTAATGCGCTCGGCCTTGTCCGCCGAGATATATCCACCGTTGAGGTAGCGCGAGACGGCGGCGCTCGAAACGCCGGCCAGCTCGGCCACATCTTTCATACGTACCAAAAAGCACCCCTGACAACGAATTCACAAGCACCATGATACCCAACTATCCATGAAACTCGCCGTTGTACTGGATGAGGGTCAGGTCCTCCACGCCATCGAGCGCGCGAATGGCGTCCGCATAGGGCATGTCAACGCCGTCCGAGAACACCTCGACGGCCATCTCGACCTTGTCGCCGCGCATGGTCTTTGACTTGACGGTGAACTTGGTACGCCCAAACGCGCGCACGATATCGTCGCCGGTGGCCTGGCCCGTGTAATGGATGACCATCATGTACACGCGCGCCTTGTCCTGGTGGCTCGCAAAGCCGGCGATCATCACCACGATCACCACCGCCGTGAGCCCCACGAGCGCGTACATGCCGGCGCCGGCCGTAATGCCCGTGGTAATGGCCCAAAACAAATACAGCAGGTCGAGAGGGTCTTTGACCGCCGTACGGTAGCGGACGATAGACAGAGCACCGACCATACCGAGCGAGATGACCACGTTAGTCGAAATCGCGAGCGTGACCATGCAGGTGAGTACGCACATGCCCACGAGCGTCACGGCAAAGCTACGCGAATACACCACGCCGGTAAAAAAGCGCTTGTACACGTAATAGATCAGGATGCCCATGGCGAGCGCCACGAGCAGCGAAAGGCCAATCTTGGCAGGGTCGACCTGGCCAAACGCCTCCAAGACGGAGTTCTTAAAAAAGTCCCTGGTGCTCATGGTCTAAATATCCCCTCGGTTCTCAAAATCCGATTCCCAGTAATTAAATCCGCGCAGGTAGGCGGTCTTTTCGTAACACAGGCAGTACTTGGAGACCGCCGTGAGCTCGGCCGCTCCCGGCGGCAC
>OLQO01001520.1_pt1 | contig 14917 bp, 16 predicted proteins | sample 1672281 | NCBI WGS metagenome assembly OLQO01 (sample SAMEA3136667, study PRJEB25190) | human gut metagenome | biome: human gut; feature: human-associated habitat; material: faeces | place: Austria | collected 2013
CTTCCATATTTTTCTCATTTTAAATTCCTCCAATCATAACAAAAAATTACTATTTATCTAATTAATTATTAAATTGTAATTTGAATTATTATTTAATCTTTTTTATTGGATGTCTTATGACTGTTTTTAATTTATTAACATCACATTTTCTTGGATCACTTAAATATATTTCGTGATGGTATCTCTCATCAGTTATATCTAATTCATAACCATTTTCTTTCATATATTCGTGCATTAAATTAACTGTTGCCGGCTCATCATCATAAGAACCCAAGTGCATACATTGAACACATAGACCTTCATCATAAGTTAAAAACTCAACTCTTGAAAAATCTTGTTTCTTCTTTTTTGTTGCTTCTTCAATAGCCCACTCGAAATCATCTTTAGTTACAAAATCTGGTAATCTAATAATAGATATAAAGTGCATAGTATTTTTATTATTATAATCAATGCTACCTTTTAATCCATCCTGCCACCAAAATCCTTCTAATGGTGGAACAACATATTCAAAAAAACCATCTATTTTATGAGTTCCTTTGTAACTCATTTTTATTGTATAGGCAATACCATATAACAATCCAATTGTATTTTTATAATCTCCGTTTTCTTCGTTAGGGTTTCCAGATCCTCTAACTGCTATATAATTCATTTTAGGAATTTCTACTATACTAGGTTTATTCTTTGGCATATAGAATTCCTTATATTCTTTTTTGTAATCAAAAGCCATAATTACATCTCCAATCTATTTAACAAATTACTATTTGTCTTTCAGTTCCTATTATATCATTTTATTTACTTAAAATATTAAAATGGTGGTTAATTTTAGTTAACAGTTGTTACCACCTACAAATTGTTGCTTTTAATGGTTGTTTTACCAGAACCTTAAGGGCTCCATTAACGAATCTGTTCGAACTATTTAGTTTGAACTTAATATATAGAATCAATTGAAAGATTGATTTTTTTTGTCTTACAAAGAAATCATTATAAAAAAGTAATGCAATCAATATTATTGACCTATAAGTTAAACAATAATCATATTTGAAATAAAGAAAAAGATGATTATGAACGTTGATGTTTTTTATCACCTTTTTTGTTAATTACTCTATTTCTACTTTTTATAAGAATTCTATAATCATTACCTAAATTTATATTTCTTGTTGTATAGTTATAAAATTCCCTAATCATCTGTAATCTTTGCAATTTATCTACGCAATTGTTTGTAATTAAATTTAAATACATATTAATAAATTCAGGTTCTGGATTTTCTTTGTAAACTGAATCTCTGTAATCTTCAGCAGTATAAATTCTATAAACTTTTGATGTAGGTATTTTAGAAATACCAATATTTTTATGATAAAACTTTCTTATTTTATCTATTGTTAAATGATATAAATGTTCAAAATATGGATTAATAGTTTCTGCATATTTTTCTAATTTTTCCATTCTATTATTTAAAATAGATACTTGTTCTTTAGCCTCATCATCAGTTAATGGAGGTAATGGATTAGAAAATTTATTAATTACATATTCCTGTAATTGTTTTAGTTGATTATCTTTTGCATAAATGATTTTAGAAGTTCCAAAAATTGTTAATGTTGCATTATTTTGATTAATATAGTCTTCGTTGATGGTTTGATAGATATCATCAATTGGCTTTTCAAAATATTCTATCCTTGTTCCATCCACAATTTTATTTCCTCTAATCAAGTGATTAGGTTCTTCATTATCAAATATAATATGCAAATCAATGTCAGAATTGTCTGTATTCAATCCTGTTAGATAACTACCATAAAAGAAAACACCTAAGACGTGTTCGTTATTTAAATATCCCATATTTTTTATGAAAGAATCAGAAGATAAATTTAATTTAATAAAACAATTATATTATAAATAATTAGCAAAGCCTAATTCTCTCATCTTTCTTTTAATATGATATTCTACCTCTTTTTGTGGATACTTTCTTATATAATTGTTTAGTAATTTATTATAAGTTTTTTCTTCTATTTCTCTTTCACTCAGAAAAGAAATATTATTTAATATCTTATCAACCAAGTCACTACGAAAGCCTTCACCAACCAACTCTGCCTTGATAGCTTTTTTTAACATTAAATTACTTTTAGTATGATTAGCTAATATTCGTTTTTCTGCTCTTTTCTTGATTTTATCTTCTTCCATATTACTATTGAATGATTCTAAAGCCTTGTTGCAGATATCCTCACTAACTCCTTTTTGACGTAATTCTCTTCTGATTTTATCCTTTCCCCAAGTAGAGAATGCTATCTTATTATTAACATAACTAGAAGCATAGTTTTTATCACTCAAGTAACCTCTTTTATTTAATTTTTCCATAGCAAATCCTAGTTGTATATCATCAAAACCTTTTCTTTTCAAAAAATTAGTTAATGACGTTGTTGTTTCAGCTCTACGACTAAGTCTTTTAATTGCCTCATAGTAACACTCATAATTTTTATTTTCTTCTAAAATCATTAATAAATCTCTATCACTTACTTCTTTTTTAGTTAAAATATGATATTTTATAATAATATCTTCATATAATGAATATACCTTACCGTCAACCGTTACTATATCACATAAATCATTTCCTCTATGCCTAAATGATATAATTTTCATTTTATCAACTCCTTCTTTAGAGAAAACCTCTCCTGATATGAGAAACCTTAAGTAATATTAATACTAATTATATACAGAACAAAACTGAAAACAAGTTTTCAGTAGCCTTATCTCACGATAAGGCATTTCTGCTTCACCGAACTAAATTAGTTCTCCACAGACCAGTATCGGATGGTCGCCACCCTATTATTTTTCACTGAATTTTAAGCTAAGTCCTGCATATATATTTTTAAATCTTTAAACATTATATTCACGCTTGCGTTGAAATCTCTATCATGCTTTGTATGACACATTGGACATTCGTACTTTCTTATACTTACATTCTTTAACTCTTTATTTTGAAACTCACATACACTACATTCTTGACTGCTTTGATAATATCTATTTGTTATTCCATAAAGCTTTATATTTAAGTACTCTAATTATTTCTCCAAGTGGGTTTGAACTTAAGCTTTTTGCTATATTATGATCCTTGTACATACTTTTAACATCTAGATCTTCACACACAATTATGTCATTTTCTTTTATTTATTTATTTGTTATATCATGAATTAAATGTTTTCTAGCATTTTTTATCTTTTGCCATAGCCTTTGTATTTTAAGTTTTATTTTATATCTATTTTTATTTTCTGCCTTACATCTAGCTAAAGATCTTTGAAGTCCTTTTAGTCTTTTGCTTCTATCTTTTATTATATTTTTAATTTTTTCATTATGTGATGTTACTATCAAATCCTTTATACACAAATCTATTCCAATTATACTTTGAAGAGTAAACATAGATTTATATACATCTTCTTCTACTAAAATGCTAACGTAATATCTTTCGGCGACTTTTCTTATAACTGTACTTCTAATTTTTCCATTTATACTTTCTTTATTTCTATATTCTTTTATTTTTACCATTTTTAGTATTATTGTAAGCATCAATTCTATCCCTTAAAAAAATATTATAGATAAGTCTAGCAGAACTGATAGTTTTATTTATTTAAATCTTTTGCTCTACATTTGGATAAAGTCTAAAAACATACCTTTTAAGTACTTTCATATGACCACCTCAATTCATTAGAATATAGTGTATCACATAAAACAAACGTTTGCAATAATTGTTTAAAACTTTTTATAACTTTCCTATTGTACAAAAAAAGAAAGCCTTAATCTTGACTTTCAATAACAGTTAATTTCCCTTCTAGAACTTCTTCTAAAGCTCTACCAATATTTTTACTACATTTATACTCATTTTCACGTAACTGGTAGTCCTCATGCTTTGCTAATTCTTTGCTTCTTCTTGCTGAAATATGAACAAGTTCATACTTTGAACTTACAATATTCAAAAGCTTATCAATAGAAGGATAAATCATAGTATCACACTCCTTGTTATTATCATAATATGAAAAAAACGAAATTACAAGCAAGATGACACTATTAGACAAAAAGAAAGGACAACTTAACAGTTATCCTAAGAACAGTCTTTTCTTTATCTATTTTATATTTATACAAGATATCTTCTTATATATCCATCTCTCTTTCAAAATTATTGTAAATTTAATTTCTTGGCAGTAGGCATCACCTTCCCTTTTCATAATTAAACTATACTAGAAAAATATGGAATAATTATGGGATAAAAGTGAAAATTTATTTCACAATTAATTCTTGATAGTTAATTTTATCAGAAAGCCAATGATTTATATAAGAACATTCACTTTTCACTTTAATATTATTATCTTTTAAGTATCTAAATATTTCTTCTAACATCTTACTAGCTAGACCTTGTCCTCGATATTCATCTTTGATATAAGCAGTTGTTAATATTAAGTAATCACCATTCCTTTGAAAAAGAACTTCCCCTACTGGAGTATCATTAGAAAGATATTCTATTTTATCTTTTCTTAATATTATCATTAGCAAGCCTTATCTAAATCGCAAGTACTATTATAAGTAACTACTTCTTGAACAACTTTTTTAATTTTTTTGTAACTTTCCTGTTTCATTTCATCAGTAATAGTCATATAACCATCTGTCTGCTTATCACTAATACCAGTTGTTAGTTCTTTAGCACTACCATCAATTATACTAACTACATTAGGAGCATAAATTCTTTTTTCACCGACTTTAACATCATTATCATCATCAGTAGTTAAAGTATATTCTTTTAGAACAGAGTCCAATTTCTTAATTAATTTAAGATAATTTTTATCTCCTTCTTTAGTAAGCTTTACTTTATTTTCATCATCTAATTCACAAACGTCTCTTATTTCTTTAACGTCAACATAGTAAATATTTTCATCTAGTTCTTTTGATATCTTAGAGACATTTTCTACTACACTACGGCACCAAGGACAAGAATCAAAACCAAAATAAACTACAAAACTTTTCTTCTCTTCCATCATCTTTAATACTTCTTTAGCACTACTATAAATAATTTTATTTTTACTATCTATTTTAACTGTTCGATATTTGTTCTTACTATTCTCATTTATCTTACCATTTAAGTTTTCATATTCTTCTTTAAACTTAATAGCATCCTTATCAAGAATCTTATTAGGTATCTTTAAAAGGCTTAATGCTAATAAAAGTGTTGCTAAAACTATTGCTAATATAAGAAACTTTCTATCATTCATTTACTACTTCCTCCTAAAGTTAAGCTATATTTTTAATATTTTGATGAACCTTCTTCATCTTTTTATTCGATTTGATATGTTCACCAATTACTTCTGAAACTTCTAAAATAGTGATAAATGCACTTTCATCCATTTCTTCAACTATTTTTTTAAGTTCAAAAATTTCTATTCTAGTTAAAACACAATAAAGTACCTCTTTATCACCACTAATTAAACCTTGTCCTTTAATAAAAGTTACTGTCCTACCAAGTTTTTGATAAATTGCTTCAGCAAGAAGAGTTCCTTCACTAGTTATTATTAGAGCTGCTTTTGCTTGTTCTAACCCCTCTGAAACAAAATCAATTACTTTGAAAGTTATAAAATATGTAAGTAGTGAATATAAAGCTCTGTCAAGTCCAAAAATAAAACCAGCTACTGTATAAATAATTAAATTAAAACATAAAACAACTTGTCCTACTGATAATGATGTCTTCTTACTAATTACAATTGCAACAGATTCGGTACCATCAACGCATCCACCAAAATGAATGATTAAACCTACTCCTACTCCTAATAATACTCCTCCAAAAACTGTTGCTAAAAGAATTTGTTCTGTTAATGGTGTTACATTATGAAATAAATTTAAACATAAAGAAAATAGTCCCATCGTATAAACAGTTCTTAGTAAAAAACCTTTACCTAAATTACAAAAACCAATATAGACAAATGGTATGTTAATTAGTAATACTAAGATACTTAGTGGTATATTAGTCAACTTTGATATTATAAAAGAAATACCAGTTACTCCTCCATCTAAGATAGTATTAGGTATTAAAAAAGATTCTAAAGCATAAGCTGCTACTATCGTTCCAATTGTTAGCATTACAAACGCAATTATTATTTTTAAATATTTATTTTTAACTTTATTCATTAAATCACCCTTTCTTTTTTATTATAGCAAACTCTATTTTGTTTGGACAGATTATTTACTAAATAATTTAATTTATGATAGTATGGTAATGGGTGAAGTAATATGAAGAACGTATTAATTAGAAAATATAAAAATAGTGATAAGTTAAGTCTTAGTACTTTACTTAATGAACATTTTCAAAATATAAATATTAATCTTTTAGAAAACAATAAGACTACTTTTAGTATAGTTGCTATCACTGATAGTAAGGTTGTTGGCCATTTACATATTGATATAATTAATGATAGTTTTAAAAGTATTAAATTTGGCTATGTCAGTTATGTCTGCGTTGCTAGTGAATATCAAAATAAGGGAATTGGTAACCTTCTTTTAAAGGAAATAGATAAAATTGCTGAAGAAGAAAATCTTACTTATTATGAACTAACTTCAAGAAAATCAAGAAAAGCTGCTCGTCATTTATATTTAAAAAATGGTTTTGTTATTAGAGAATCTACTCTTTTTAAGAAAGTCTATTAGAGGTAGCTTATGAATCAAGAAAAAATAGGAAGTCTTATCAAAAAGATAAGAAAGGACAATAAACTTACCCAGCAGGACTTTGCAAAAAAATATGGAGTTACTTACCAAGCTGTTAGTAAATGGGAAAATGGAAAAAACATTCCCGATATTGCATTATTAAAAGAAATTTGTAGTGATTATAATATTGATATAAATGAATTATTAAACAATAATTATAAAGGTAAGAACAAAAATATTCTTTTATTAGTTTTTATAATTATAACCATCATTATTGTTACTATCATTCTTTTAGTTACTAGCAACAATGCATCATTTCATTTCAAAACCATTTCTTCTAGTTGTAAGAATTTTACGATTAGAGGAACTCTTGCTTATAATAATAATCAGTCATCTATTTACATTTCCAATATTGATTATTGTGGAGGAAATGATGATATTAAATATAAAAAACTAGAGTGTATTCTTTATGAGAAAGAAAAAGATAATGTTACTAAGTTAATTAAAAAAAATTCTTCTAAAGAAAGTGATATTACAATCGAAGAATATTTAAAAGATTTTACTTTTAAGATTAATAACTATGAAAGGCTTTGTAAAACCTATTCTAAAAACAGTCTTTATCTAACAATAAAAGCAACTGATAATAATGATAAAGTCACAACATACGACATACCATTAACAATTAATGATGATTGCTTTAATAATTAAAAGAATGATTTCAAATATTATTTTTTAAAATCATTCTTTTTTATTTTACACATAGATTTATTATTAATATTACAGTTTTCATAAATTGTCGATTCAACGAGAGTATCAACGAGTATATTCGATTCATATGTATCTTCATTAGTTAGCTTGCTATATAAACTAAAATTATCAGAAATATATTTTTTAATACCAGATAACCTTTTATCCAATTCATTTATTGTATATAGTATTAATTCTCTATTTCTAGGATGAGAAGCAATTAATGTTGATACTTTACGACATTCTCTAACAGATAACTTAGAAACTTGCTCCTTTCCATCAAGCATAACTTTACCACTAGAAACAAATAATCGATGGCCCTTTTCATACCATTCATCTTCAGTCATAAATAAAAATAAGTCATTTTTTGATAACTGACCACTCTTATAATGTAAAGAACGTTCTATTCCATCATCATAGTTTCCATAAGGACCAGACTGATTATTAAGTTCAACTTCTAATGTATCATCACTTATTTTAAATCTTTTAATAATATAATTTGAATTAGCATCTGTTATTTCTACTGCTATTTCTGATACTTTTTCTCTTGGCTGTTGAGTTATATCCACTCTATAATAATAATTGTTAGCTTTAGAGGAATATGAAAATGTATTTGTATCTTTATTGCAATAATATGTAAATTTATTTTTAAAACAATCTATAAATTCTAGTGTTGATTGATCAATTAGTATTTCAGTATCTTCAACTTTCTTACTATATATAAGTTCATTCTCAAAATTAAAAAAATCTAATTGATTTAAATTTTTTTCATTTAGGATTACCTTAATTCCTAAAAAATGAAAACCTGTTTTAATTGTCCACAAACGTTGATTAAGTATTTTAGTGATTTGCATTTCTCTTTCAGAAGGTGATTTATTCTTTTTAGTATGTTCTTCCCTTATGATTTTACTTTGTGTTTGTATTTCTGAATCATAATTTAAACCAACAATAAGTAAGTTATCATTTACTCTTGTTCTTTTAATTATCAACTTTTTGTCAGATTCATTACTAATCACTGTATTACTAACTAGATTGCAAGCCGTAGCTAACATTAATAATCGATTAATAGTCTCCATATTTTGACACCAACGATTTCCTAAAAAATCATAATATAACCCTTCTAAAGTAACGCCTTCATTAATATTATAAAGTGAATCAACAAAATCAATAATTATTTGTTTTTTTTCATTTAACCTCTTAGTACAAAACTTGGTTGTATAACAATTATCTTTGCTAGTGGCTACAATAGAACTAACTGGTGTAAATTGTAATGATGTATGTTCATTAATTAATTCTTTCGAATCAAACAAACAGCTAATAAATAGAGAATTTATCTTTTTTTCGTCTAACTCAACCATAATTTCACCTTCTTTCATTATATGAATGATAACATATAGTTTAACAAATTTACAATATTCTTTTAATAATTAACAACTCAACCACAAGTTGAGTTTTTTCAACTTCTATTTTATTTATCTTTAGATATATTCCTTTTAAAATTGAAATTGTAAAGGAAGTGTATTATGAAAAAAATTATTGTTTATACGGTAGTAATTATTTTACTTTTTTTAGGAATAGTTATTTCTCTTACTAACAGTCAAAGAGGAAGAAAAAAGGTAAAGACTGAATTAAGTCTTGTAGAAAAACAAGCAAAGGAAGAAGCTAAGTTTAAGATAGATGGTTATACAGTTGACAAACCAAATATTATTGTTGACCCTTACAAGTCTTCCCCTCTAACTGCTCTTATTCTTTTTGAAACAAAAGATAAAGTAAGTCCTAAAGTAACAGTAGTAGGAAAAGATAAGAAGACTACTATTACTCATCAGTTTAAAAGTGCTAAAGAACATTATTTATCTGTTTATGGGTTATATCCTGATAGTGAAAATGAAGTAATTGTAGAATATAAAGATGTAAAAAAAACATATAAAATTAAAACTGACAAATTACCAGATGATTTTATAATACCAACTAGTGTCAAAGCTGATAAGAGTAAACTTGGTAGTGAGTTTTACTTCTTCTCCCCTTCTTCGACTGGTTATACTGCTGCTTATGATATAAATGGTGATGTTAGATGGTATTTATCTTTCAATGCTATCTGGGATATTGAAAAATTAAATAATGGACATTTATTAGTAGGAACAGAACGACTTATTAATTCTCCTTACTATGTTACTGGTTTATATGAAATCGATATGTTTGGAAAAATTTATACTGAATACAGTTTAGAAGGTGGTTATCATCATGATTATTATGAAATGCCGAATGGTAACTTATTAGTGGCATCTGATAATTTTGGTAATAGTGATGGAACAGTAGAAGACTATGTCGTAGAATTAGATAGGAAAACTGGTAAAGTAGTTAAAAGTTTTGATTTAAGAAAAATTCTTAATATGGAAGATAGTAAAAGCGAAAACTGGACTAGTTATGACTGGTTTCACAATAACTCTGTTTGGTATGATGAAAAAACTAATTCAATTACTTTATCTGGCAGACATCAAGATGCTGTTATTAATATTGATTACAAGAGTGGTAATTTAAACTGGATTATCGGTGACTCTACAAATTGGAGTAAAGAGTATCAAAAGTATTTCTTTAAACCTGTCGGAAAAGACTTTGAATGGCAATGGAGTCAACACGCAGCAATGATTACTCCTAAAGGTGAAGTTTTTCTTTTTGATAATGGTAACAATAAGTCTAAGAACAAAGAAGATTATGTCGAAGCAAAAGATTCTTATTCACGTGGTGTTATTTATAAAATTGATACTGAAAAAATGGAGATTAAACAAGTCTTTGAATATGGTAAAGAAAGAGGAAGTGACTTCTATTCACCTTATATTTCTGATGTCGATTATTTAAGTGACAATCACTATATTATTCATTCTGGAGGAATTGTATCAGTTGATGGAACACCTTCTAACAAACCAGCTGGTCTTACAAGTGGAGATGTTACTTTAAAAGCTGATACTGTAGAATTACTTGACAATAAAGTTATCTTTGAAATAACTTTACCGGCTAATTTTTACCGTGTTGAAAAGATGAATATTTACGGTAATGATGAATTAAAGTTAGGTAAAGTTAAACGTCTTGGAAGTCTTGGTAAAACTAAAGTTGCTAAAAAGAAACTTAATATTTCCAAAAGATATAATAAGAACAGTTCTGAATACAAAAAACACAAAATAAGTTTTACTAAAGAAATCGACCGCTTAGTATTAAAAGGACAATTCAAAAGAGAAGATAAAGTAAATGTCGTATTAGTAAGAAATAGTATTGCTAGTTACTATAATATTAAGGTTAGTAAAAAGCCTTACACTGCTCTTTGTGTTGACATATTCACTGAAGAAGAAAATAAAAATGGAATTACTATAAGTCGTTACATTAATAAGGAAGGCCTTTCAGGAATTTATTCTATCTTCATTGAAATTAATGGTAAACTATACGATACAAATGAAACAGTGGAATTCTAAAGTTCTGGCAAATAGCTGGAACTTTTTTCTTATTTGATGATTTATCAAAAATCATCCGTACCATTCGTATAGATATAAATACAAATAATGATATAATGTAATTAAATGAAATTTATATGATAGGGAGAAAAATATGAATAAAGATTTTATAATACATATATCTGATGAATTGAAACATAACAAAGATGTAGATTTAGAATATCAAATTAATGAGACTCAATATAAAGTTAAGTTTTTAGCTACTGATATAAATAATGGTATTAATATAGCAAGTATTCTAGCAATACCACTAGCTGAAGATGTTAATGATCAAATTATAGTAGAATCTAACAATTTAGAAAGTGAAAATTTTCAAGAAATTATAGAACAAGGAATGCAAACAGGACTAAGATTAGCTAATTTGACAAGTAATTTACCAGCACCTATTGTTATTCCCTTAATACCAAGTTATAAGAATTATCCTTATTTACAGCAATTGTCTAAAGAATGTTTTAATATTTCTAATGATGATAAGAACTATAGAATTGATGAACAAGTAGTTAAAATTATTAACAAAGCAAAGACCATTATAGAAGAAGAAAATGGATTAGTTGTAAAAGATAAAATATTTCTAAATGGTTATTCAAGTTCTGGAGTTTTTGCTCAAAGATTTGCATTATTACACCCAGATATAGTTGAAAATGCTTGTATAGGTGGTGCTAGTGGTAGTATTCCTATTCCAACAGATGACTTTGTTTATCCATTAGGAATAGCTGACTATGAATCTTTGACAGGTAAAAAATTCGATTTAGAGAGTTATTCAAATATTAAATTTAGATACTATGTTGGAGAATTTGAAACACAAAACAAATCTGATTCAAGAGTTGATGATTTTGGTCACCCTGCTCCTATGCATGATATGAGTTATTTTAATAGAAGTGTACCAACCGAAGCTGGTAAATATCAAAGAATGATTCTAGGAACAGAAATGTTTACTAGAGCAGAAAATACAATTAAGATATTGAAAAGTATGGGAATTGATATTAGTCATCAAATAATTTGGGGTAGAAGTCACAATAATAGAAGTGGTATCGGTGTCAATGAATTAGGAGATAAATTTATTAATGATACTTATAATAGTACTATTGAAAATAAAAATATCAATCTTAGAATAACAAAATAAAAACTCACAGACTTTTACAATCTGTAAGTTTATTTCAAATGGAGCCCTTAAGGTTCTGGTAAAGCAACCATTATAAGCAATAAATTATAGGTAGTAATAACTACTAACTAAAGTTAGTATAACATGATTTTAGTAAAATTAACCAACATTTTAATATTTTAAGTAAATAAAATGATATAATAAAAACCGAAAGACAAATAGTAATTTGTGGAGGATGTTATGGATAAAGAAAATAATAAAATGAAATATCTTGGAAAGTTAATTTTCAAATTAATAATTACTGGAATCGCTCTATTTGTAAGTTATATAGTATCAATTTATTTGTTAATAATTTTTAATTCATTAAAAATAAATGTGATTTCTACAGTATGGAGTGCTTTACTATTACCAACCTTATTATTAATTTTAATATATTCAAAAAATAAAAAAAGAAATTTGAAAAGATTTGGAATATTTATTTTAGTTTTCTTTATAGTTTTAGGAATTAATATTGGAATAAACAAATATGAAGAAAGTATAACTGTAAAAACTAATGTAAATATAGATTGTAATGAGTATTTACCGTTTACAGAAGATTCAAAAATTGTAAAATTAGATAAAGAAGCTAGTTTAAAATTAACAGAAAAATTGCCAATATTAGATGGAGCTGCTGCTGTATTTCCAGTATATTCAGCTTTTGTAAATGAAACTTATCCCAATACAACCAAATTAAATGATGGAGTTTTTGAATATAATAATACAGTAAGAGGGTATTCATTGCTTGCTCAAAAAGAGACAGACATATTTTTTGGTGGATATCCTTCAGAAGAACAAATAGATTTTGCTAGAGAGAATAATACAGAATTTGTATATACAGAGATTGCAAAAGAAGCTTTTGTGTTTTTTGTTCACAAAGATAATCCAGTTGAAAATTTGACTCAAGAACAAGTAAAAAAGATTTATTCTGGTGAAATTACAAATTGGAAAGAAGTTGGTGGAAACGATGAAGATATTGTAGCATTTCAAAGAAACGAAGGTAGTGGAAGTCAAAGTAGGTTAAAAAGATTTATGGCTGATACTCCAATAATGGAAGCACCAACAGAACAAGTTAATGATTTTATGGTTGGAATAATAGATAAAGTTTCAGATTATAAAAATAAAACAAATTCTATAGGTTTTTCTTTTAGATATTATATGGAAGGAATTATAAAAAATTCCAATGTTAAAATATTAAAGATTGATGGTATTGAACCAAATATTGAAAACATTAGAGAAGAAAAATATCCAATAACTGGGTCGTTATATGCTGTAACATACAAAGATAATAATAATGAAAATGTTCAGAAACTTTTGGATTGGATTTTATCAAAAGAAGGTCAAGAAATAATAGAAAAAACTGGATATGCAGGAATAAAGTAGTATTACAAATTACAATTTAGTAATTACTACAATAATAATTAGTATAATAATTTTAGGTTATTTATGGATTATATCACAATGTAATATAATTGTTAGAAAATAATTTTTTGGAGTTAGAAGTGGTTTAAATATGAAATATAAAAATGAAATAGTAATAATATCAATAATAACTATATTGATATTATTTTTAAAATTGATAAATGTGTTTCAAATTGAAAATGGCTTAGGATATCCTTTTACTATTGTTTTAATGATAATTTGTTTTAGTCTTGTTACAATATTTATTCAAAAAAATATAGATAAAAATTACAGAATAAATAAATTAAATTATCAAAATTTAAACATTTTAAAATACATATCGTCAATTTTAATTATTGTATTACACTTGCATCCATTTTTTAACTTTTCAAACGAATTAGATTTAGCATTCAATAATATCATTACAAGAATATGTGTTCCTATATTTTTTATCATAACGGGCTATTTTGTTGCCAAAAAAGAGAAAGAAAATAAAAATTATATAAAAGAATACATAAAGAAAACAATACCATTATATTTTGCTTGGAGTTTGTTGTACATACCTGTAATAATAGGTACAATAATTCAATATTTGCCAATCATAAATGAGTATATATCAAAAATCAATATTACTTTACCTTTACTAATTATTCTATCAATAATATTACTACCTATTATAGTGTTGATTGCTTTATGCTATACAGGAGTTTATTATCATTTATGGTATTTTCCTGCAATAATATTTTCTTTGATTGTTTTAAAAAAATGGAAACAAAAATTTAATATAAAATATTTATTAATAATTTCCTTTATATTATTATTGTTTGGAGCTACAGAAACTTATTATGGAGTTTTACCGTTATCAATAAAAAGAATATTATCTTATTATTATAATATTTTCTTTACTACAAGAAATTTCTTATTCTTCGGATTATTTTATGTAGTATTAGGTTATTATGTAGGTACAAAGGAAAAGGCATATTCAAAATATTGTTTTCTTAAATTAATTGTTTCGTTTTTCTTATTAACTTTTGAGGCAATATTACTACACGATACTGGTAGACTTAATAGTAATATTTTATTATCTTGTATACCATTAACTTACTACTTATTTATTTTGGCTATTTATATTACTAATAGTGTGAAATTAAATTTCCAATTTGGTACTTATTCTAAATATTATTATTTAATACATCCTATGATAATTTTTGTTATATCTTTGTTGTATAAAAATATAAATTATTATCCATATTTAAACATTTTGATAGTGCTACTGATTACACATATTACTTCAGCTTTAATAATTAAATTAAAGGAGAAAAACAAAAAGTTAATTATTTAATAAATTACAATTTTGAAGTTTGAAAAATTTATAGTAATTTATACGGAGGATTAAACAAATGAACGAATATATAAATTTGACATTAGAAAACATTGACGAGGAGCATATATGTTG
>OLQO01001531.1_pt1 | contig 14832 bp, 14 predicted proteins | sample 1672281 | NCBI WGS metagenome assembly OLQO01 (sample SAMEA3136667, study PRJEB25190) | human gut metagenome | biome: human gut; feature: human-associated habitat; material: faeces | place: Austria | collected 2013
TGTAGTACAACAGTAAGACGATTACTCATGCCCATAGGGGTGCTGAGTAGTTACACAAAATCACAACAAATTCTTTCGTAACCACCTTTTTGCTGTATGTCTGCAGGGGTTAAGTTACATTGACCTTGTATTTTTGTCCAAATTGACTCTAAATCAGCAGTCGGCGAGAATATTGCTATGAAATGTACTGCTTGCCTTCCACCTAACTCAGAACAAAACTCTATACCAGGAAAGACCGTCAAACCTTTAGACTCACCTATTGACTGCAATGCCTTAATTCGCATAACATCCATCACATAATGGTCTGTTATAGCCACTACAGACACGCCATTACTTACTAAGCCATCAACCAATTGCTCGTTGGTTATAGACTTATCTTTATAATCATATGAGGATGGGGAATGAAAATGCAAATCCCAAATTCTCCACTCAGATCCTCTATTTATAACATTCGCTTGAGACGACATAACTATATTTTTTATCTCTATTATAATTTTATTTTTCGATAAAAACGTAACACAACCTAGCAGCGTATATTAATTTTATCATCCATAACTATATGAATTAAAAAATCAACTTTTCAAAAATATACTCTTGTGTTTGCATGCACCAATAACACAGCAACCCTATAGGAATTAGGAATAATGCCAAGAACCAAAAGTTCTTTTTTGTTTCACACTTGTCTATAAAATTTGCAACAAATGCACAAACTAAAGCCAATACTCCCAGTGCCAAAGACATGTATGACATTATTTCAAATCCTATATTAGAACCATCGGCTAAACAAGAAAGAATCGTTCCAAACAATCCACTAATAATCATTATGCTAACAAAATGATTTTCTCTGTTTGGCTTGACAAAACCTTTAGTTATTATTGCCAATCCTGAAAGCAGGAACATCAATTGGAGTATTATACCAAAACTGTATATCATATAAATGTAAGGTAAGTATTCGGTATCACCTCATATTACCTATTCGTATATGAGGTTTAGTCCTCCACCAGCTAATGCCTGTGGAGGTTATACCATGATTTGATTAAGTTTTAATTTCATTTTTATTGTTCTTCATCTTCCCAAAACTCTTGAAAAAAGTCGAAGACGAGCTGGCGGTCACGATTTATGCGTACAATGTAGCCTTTGAAAATGCCAACTCCAGGGCATTCCTTCTATAGCTGGATTCGATTTGTCATCAGCCCCAGTAACGTGGATGCCCTTTGGTAAGCGGTAGCTTACGTCGGCTGTAGAAGGTGAATTCAAGCAATCCTGCGTCATATTCGCTTTCTACTTTATGTCTTTTGCTGCAACCATACCCGATGGTTGTCGTAGCTTTGTCGCTTTTTTCATAATGTGCATCATCTGAATTATATTTATGGGGTTTTATTTGGCACGCAGCCTATGCACATGACTTTTACTTTCGTCGCACTTTTTTTATGAAAAGTGTGATTTTATTGCAAAAATACTAATTTATGTTGGATTACGTATAAGATTTTATGTTTTTTCTACTTATAATTAAAAAATATGCTATTTTTTTTAGGAAATAGGGCTTAAAAAAGGCTTTCGAAAAACCTCTCTTAATGCTAAGGAGGTTTTTCGAAAGCCTACAAGTACTTTGTTGACATTCGAAAAAATAAAAGTAATTTCTTGAATCTTCGAAAACCCACCAGTCCTCCCTTACCCTTAAGGGAGGGTCCACCTCTCATCTCGGTCTTCTCCCCTCAGGGGAAAAGAGGAAACCGCTCCTCCTCGTCGCTCGGAACCATTTCATTCTATGGTTGGCGGACCATCAGAGGTCTACGCCAGCAGCGGAGCTGCGGTTTTTTATGCGGGGATGAACCCGCCTTGCGGAAGAGCTGCTTATGGGAACGCAGGGACACGAATAGATGCTTGAAGGTGGAGCCGTAGGGATTTAATCATTTTCAAAGAAAGCTCTTTCATTTCACCAAACATTTACAAACTTTGGGTCTTCTCCTGTACGAGCAAGATAATCCTGACGGAGCATCTGTTCTAACTCTGCCATACGCTTTCTTTTTCTTTCCTTTGATGCCATGAATCTTTTCATTGCAGCATCACGCTTCTCCCAAAATTCTTTATTCAATGTTTCCATAATTCCTCCTGTTTTTTTAATTCAGTGCAAATATAAGGGTTTTCTGCGTAAAAGCCAAAGGATTATAAGTTTTTTTTCGAAAACCCACCAGTCCTCCCTTACCCTTAAGGGAGGGTCCACCGCTTTCCCCAAGCCCCTTTTCTCATGGAGAAGGTTGGCTGCACTCGGCAATATGAAAGCAAACTTTCATTGCGCTCATTTGCACAACCTTTCCCCTCAGGGTACAGGGGATGTACCAACCGCCCTACTCGGTGCTCAAACCGCTTCGCTATAAGGTTGGCGGACCATCAGAGGTCTACGCCAGCAGCGGAGCTGCGGTTTTTTGTGCGGGGATGAACCCGCCTTGCTGAAAAGCTGCTTATGGAAACGCAGGGACCAATGCTGGATGCGGTGATGAAAATACTTTTTATTCGACTTTGGACAGAATTGACTCTGGAGAGGTTCCCATCAGGGCTATGGCGGAAATCTTGTGACCACCATTGGCATTTAATGAATGACCACAATGATAGAGACTATCATCTATAATGAGCCAACGATCATGAGACTCGTTACGCCATTTGCGAATATCTATATGGCTTTCTGGGAACAGATGGTCATGTTCTTCCATCAAGCGTTGCATTCCTTGTCCTACACCTACTGTGTATATTGTGGCTGCTACATTTGACTTACGGACATCAAGTACACTTAGGGTTAACGAGGAAACAAAACCATCTATGATTACGACTCGATGGTTGGCTGTACGAATTAAATTCTCTAAAGCGACTCTTGCTGTATAAAAATCACCTTCAAAGAAGACCATCTCTGCTGGAGGGGTTGAGGTTCGAATGAAGAAATCGAGCTGCTGTTGCTGCTTAGCTTGGACATCTTCTATTCGAGTCATGCGTTTATCCATATTCTCCTGTAGGGCTATCAAATGACGGTTTACGGAATAACCTTGAAGAAGGTATTGGCGCAAAATAGATGTAGCCCAAATACGGAATTTTGTACCTTGTATAGACTTTACTCTATAACCAACAGATATTATAACATCTAAATTATAATAATCAACCTGATATGTTTTGCCGTCTGAGGCAGTGTAGGCAAATTTTGCCCAAACTGAATCTTTCTGCAATTCTCCTTCTTTAAATATAGTTCGCACATGCTTACCTATAACACTCCTATCTCGTCCAAATAGCTCTGCCATTTGGTCTATAGAAAGCCACACTGTTTTGAAAGCTCCATCTATTTTTACATGAAGAGAGATGCTTTTATCTGGTTGATAAAGCACTATCTGTGATTCATCAGCCACAGGCTGTATATTATCGTTGTTTACCATGATTATTCGTTTTATTGCTAATATAGCGACAAAAATACGATTGTTTTACGTAATTACAAAGAAATTATTAGCTTTTTTTCGAAAACCCACCAGTCCTCCCTTAACCTTAAGGGAGGGTCCACCTCTCATCTCGGTCTTCTCCAATAGTCTTTACGACCCCTTCGGTTCCCCTTGTAGGGGACAGAAACCTCAGGGAAGAAGAGGAAACCGCCCTACTCGGTGCTCTGAACCATTTCATTCTATGGATGGCGGACCATCAGAGGTCTACGCCAGCAGCGGAGCTGCAGTTTTTTTGTGCGGGAATGAACCCGCTTTGCTGAAGAGCTGCTTATGGGAACGAAGAGACACGAACGGATGCTTACTACTTTGAACCCGCCTTGCTGAAGAGCTTCTTATGGGAACGCAGGGACACAAATAAATACTTACTACTTTGGGGCCGCCTTGCTGAAGAGCAGCTTATGGGAACGCAGGGACATACGAATAGATGCTTGTAGGGGGACCGCCTTGCAGAATGCAGCCAAAAGCCTTTCGGACTGCATCTTAGTCCAAATTCAACTCCTTACATAAGACCAATTTATTTTTGGCGATTTTTCTTGCTTGTGGTGAATTAGGAAGGATCGCTACCTTACCAGAAGCAATCCAATAATAACTCGTTCCTGCCATCATCGCTTTCAAATCCAAGGCATTTGTCTTCAACCATACATCTAACCATTTTTTCTTTTTCACCACTTCATCAACATTGCTTGTATTGGCAGGATGAACTTCTACAAAATAAGCCTTTTCTCTATAACCTATGACATAATCCCAACGAGCATCATGAGGATTTGTGGTCTTCAAACATTTATCCAAATAGACACTACCTGACAATTTGCGTGGATTTTGAGGCTTTACCTTTCCTGCATCTTTGCTTTCCAAAGCCTGTAAACCTTCCCTATAAGCACCCGCTATCGCAGGGATAGCTTGCACGATACTTTTAAATGTTGTACTATCACTTTTCGCCATACATTACTCTTGATAATATTTCCCAACAATTTCTGATGCCTTTCCTGCAAAGAAAGACAGTCCGCCCCAATCTGCAACAAAATCTGTATCACTTTCTATATCCAAAGAAGAAATATCAGAAGACACAACTCCCTCTCCTCCGTTGGAAGACATAAAGTATGTTTTTACATTTTTTTCCTTCAAGTCTTTAAACAGATCTGCCATACTATCATGCGTATCCACGGAAAACAGTTCACACATGGCCTTTCTAAAAGTATGGTCAGCCAAATTCTTAAGTATTCCAAAGGCCCAAGCAAACTCCAGCAAAATAGTTGAATGAGTTGAAACAATGACCTTATAGCCATTTTGCATCAACTCTATTATCTGCAAGACAACTGTCTCTATGGCCTTAGGATGCAACCCCATCTCTGGTTCTTCTATCACAACCCACTTATAACCATCTTTGTTGATTACAGATGTAGGAGGACCTGAAAGGCAATACATCGCCAATAGCAAAGGCATAAACTCTTTCTGACCTGCACTCCATGTCATAAAAGGCAATTTAGCCTTACCTACATTCAACTTCATTTTTCGCTGTCCTGCAGTTTGGTCTATAACCACCTTTCCACCATGAAAAATAGTATTATTGATAGACTTTCTCATATTAACTTTAAGCCTATTTCGCATAGGGAATATGGTATCAGGATTGCCTAACCCTCCCTGTATAAATACCCTTAAAGTTTCACTAAACACACGAAGTACATAAGGCGTTGTTATGTCAAACTCCATGAAATTTTTTGGACGCCCGTCAGAAATACTTAGGATTCTCTGAGCAGGCACATAAAATACAGCTTCTTCTGAGTTATTCTTGCCTTGCAAGAGAGAAGTCATATTGAGTTTTTCTCCTTCAAATAAAATTTCTGTAGAATCAGACAAGACTTGCGACATGCTTTCCCCGAAATAATAGTCCAACAAAGGATTTATATCTGATTTGTTAAGAATATAATTATATTTTTTTAGCGTACTGACAATATGTGCCTTATCCTTAACCAGTTTAAATAGTTCCAAGAACAAACTTTTTCCGCTTGCCTGAGGTCCTATTAAAATTGTCAAGTCACCAAAATTCACATCAACGTTTCCTATGGGGCCAAAATTCCGTACACAAAGGCTTTGTCTCATTGTATATAAATTTCTAAACATTAAACATTTGGCACTCCCAACAAAAAATGCAAGAAGTCCCATTCGTTTGCAAATTTATTTTTTTTTCTTGATTATACCAAATATTTCTTTTATTTTCTCTATATTTTAACTTAACTTTCGCAAGTATGTTCCACACGCCCTGAATCGGCATCATCTATCCCAGACTTGAGTCATCAGGCGGCGGAAGGCAGCCAGATAGCCGCCTTCGAACAGGGGATCGTCGCCGGGATTGGCTGCCTGATTGTCGGCCTCCAAGGCGTCGAGGATTTCGCAGATTTTCTCAAATTTCTGGCGGTCTGTCGATACGGTCTTGAGGGTATGACGGGTGAGCAGATAGGCCTGGGCCAACTCTAAAACTTTTCCGTCTTAGACTCGCTTAATTGTCTTCGGACGGACATGGTCTTCCTTACGTCGCCTATCGAATCCGGGCTTTTCTGAGTGCAAAACATGCTCAAAAAAGGTGTTAAGATTTGTAAAATGCTTAATATAAGCCATAATTTTTATTAATTTTATACTCTACATGTAGAACATATAGATTTTGGTTATTTATGTATTTAATTTTATCTTTGTCATCGGTTACAATCTACCTGTCTAAGCATACTTCCTATTGGAAAACTCCCTATTTAAAGAGCGTTCACCTTTCGGACTTTTGCTGCACCAAGGGTTCACCGTTTGACGCCATTTGTGACTTCTCCGTGAATACCTGTGAAGGGTGGGTTCACGCCCCGAAACCCGTCTGTTTATCGGACTTCCGACGCTGATGTGAAGGGTGAACCCTCGTTTCTTACTTTCACACGCATACGCGAAAGAAATTAAATAAAGAAAGAAATTTAACTATATGGGTAATGCCATAAAACATATATAAAAGAATGAATATATTAAAAAAGGCGTTCACAACGTCACGCGATGGTTTCATGCCATCTGTCTTCTCTCAGCTCGACTCTAAGATGAGCCGCCCACTAAGCTGCCGTCAGGAGCTGGAGGATCTGATTTTGCGCAACCACGAACTGGCTGCCATCACTGAGTCGTATCGAAAGGCCCTGGCCGTGAGTAAGCAACTTGCCGACAGCAAGGTAAAACCGCTGTCGACTGGCATCTGTTTCGCCGCACAGTTGGACGGCAGGGGCAGACTGCTGGAAAACGTGATGGGCGAAGTGGGATGCCTGGGACTCGACTACGACCATTTGTCCTCTGAGACCATGGGGATTCTCTTCGAACTCATCAGGCATTCTCCCCACGTCCTCATCGCCTACCGCACCATCAGCGGCAATGGGCTGCGCATCATCGTGGGCTATCAGCGACCCGAGGGATGCGAACTGTCTTTCGTGGAACTGCACCAGGCGATGCTGCAGAAGGCGATGGCGCTGTTCGACTCCCTGCTGGGCATCAAGGCCGACCGGCAGTGCGTGGACTTTCTACGGCTGTCGGGACTCGCCCACGATGAACAGGCCTTCTTCAACTGGGATGCCGAACCGATAGTCCTCACCGACAAGGAACTGGCTAAGTTCACCTCCTCACTGCTGCGCAAGAAGAACAGCAAGAAGCAGGCTGCTGAGCGCTCCAAGGCGACTAAGGGAAGCAAAGCCAATGGCATCAAACTGTCGGCGGAGAAACCTACCATGGAGGAGGTGAAGATGCACGTACTGGAAACGCTCCACAACTGGGGGCTCGTTTTCGAACCGCACCGCCACAACGAGTATGTGATGTACTTCGGAAGCATCTGCAACCGCTATGGCATCGAATTCAGGGAGGCTCTCGACTATGCCGAAGCTCATTTCTCTCACGAATATCCCGACACGGCTGCCGTCATCAAGTCGTGCTACAAGAAGACAGAGCGGTTCGGCTCCTGGCACTATTTCAGAGAGGGCGAGTCGTATCGTGGTCAAACTTCCGTGAAGTATATCAAGCAGTGGCTCTCGATGAGATACCAGATACAGCGCAACATGGTGACCGGCAGGCACGAGATAATGAGCCGCATGGCGGGAAATCCTAAGTTCCTGAAGTGGGTGAACCTGGATGACAACATCCTCAACTCGATCTGGGTAAAGATGGAGGAAGAGGGCATGAACATCAACATGCAGAAGCTCATCTCTGTCATACACAGCGACTTTGCCGTGCAGAGCGACCCAGTGGAGGACTACCTCCGGTCGCTGCCACCATGGGACGGCAAACGCGACTACATCGGCGAACTGGCAGACCGCATACGCATCATCCCTCATCAGGGCTACCACCATGACCAGGCCACCTTCAAGAAATACTTCTGCAAGTGGATCGTGGCGATGGTGGTGGGATGGGTCACTCCAGAGGTGGTCAACCAGGTGATGCTCATCCTGGTGGGCAAAGGCGGCATCTACAAGAGCACGTTCTTCAACTACCTGTTGCCGCCGCAGCTCCGCGACTACTACCTCAACGAGTCGGCGGCGATATACACCGACAAGGACTTCATGGAGGCTTTCTCATGCAAGATCCTGATGTGCCTCGACGAGTTCGACACCGCTTTCGGCAAGAACCTCAATGCCTTCAAGAGCAACATGACCAAACTGCATTTCTCCATCCGCAGGCCCTACGACCGATTCCGCAGCGACCTGGACCATCGTGCCACTGTGGCGGGTACCACCAACAACCAGCAGATCATCACCGACCCGGAGAACCGACGCTACTCGCCCTGGATTGCGGAGAGCATCGTGAGCCCCAGAGACGAGCCGTTGGACTATGTGGGCATCTACTCCCAGTGTGTGGCTCTTGGCAAGGAGGTGAAGGAGCGAAAGATGCGTGGCGAGGATGGATGGGTGTATTGGCTCACACAGGAGGACATCGCCGAGATGCAACAGCACAACTTGCTCTTCATGGTGCCCAACTATGCTGAGGAGCAAATCAAGCGTTTCTATCGTGTTCCGACTCCCGACACGTCTGAGCGGTTTATCAAGTTCCGCTATACTGCTGAGATTGTGGAGCGCATCTGCACCAACCCTGTCATGCGGAAGAACTTTGAATACCAGAGCATCGGCAGCATCATGTCAAGGCTGGGATTCCCCAAGGCTCATCGCCGAAAGGGCAACGGATGGTTTGTCGTCGAGAAGGAGGGGGCCGAGATCAATACCGAAGCCTTCTATTGTGCGAGCGACAAGATGGAACAGGACGCCAGCCAATGACTTACAGAAATTTACCGGTAAGTCACTGAGCTTTCTCAGTGACTTACTGAGACTTGACAAACATTATATCGCTAACGAAGAAATTAAACATCTATCATGAAGAAAGACTACATCAGCAAGCACGACCTCGCCCACGAATTTTTCCCTGATGCCGAGCGCCACGTGGCTGTCAACCACCTGATGCGATGGATCAACCGCTGCCCTCCCCTCGTAGAGAAGCTGCGGGCCTGTGGCTATCGCACCAAGAAACGGTACTTTTCGCCCGTCCAGCGAGAGATTATTTACGATTTTATAGGTGATCCATAATTTTTTTGCACTTTTTTTCGGCCTATGCCCATTAGCGTATAGTTGACTCGCAAAAATGTCGTATCTTTGCATCGTCATTCAGAGAGAGTGACTTAGCGAGACATCGGGACGAGCGCGCAGACCTTTGTCGCTAAATATTATTAACTTTTATAACTTAACACCATGATTCTCTACAATTTAAAGAAAAACAAGAACAAGAAGATGCCGAATGCGTACGGCAAATACTACGCATACCCTGTAGTAACTCAAACCATCGGAATGGACGGTCTTGCCACCCACATGTCGGGCCACAACACGCCTTTCTCGCCCGGTGCCATCAAGGGCATGCTCACCGACATGGTGATCTGCGTCAGGGAACTTGCCCTGCAAGGCATCGCCGTGAAGATTGACAATCTGGCGATTTTCTCCATCGGCATCAAGAACAAGCTGGGAGCCGACACCGAGAAGGACTTCTCCATCACCAAGAACATCGAGGGCGTGAAGCTCCGTGCCCGTGCCACTGGCGAGTTGATGAGCGACAAGCTCAACCTCGATGCTACCTTGAAGAAGGCTACTGCGCTCTCTGGTGACGGCACCACCGACAAGGTCTCTCCTTCTACTCCGTCGGGCGGCGGTACCTCTCAGGGTGGCGGTAGCACTCCATCAGGTGGCGGCGGAACCTCTCAGGGCGGCGACACCCCATCTGCTGGAGGCGACAATCCCGGAGGCGGCGAGGGTGAATAACCATCGCCCGACTTTCAGAAGTTAAGAGGGAAGTTTAAGGAGTTATCGCTCCCTACGGTCGCTGAGGAGTTAAGACAACAGTCTTTTTGGCGTAGTTTTTTAAGCAGCAAGACATACGTCTTAACTCCTTAACTTCCTTAACTCCTTTAACTCCCTCATATTAAACATTAAACATTTTAAAACATTTATCACCATGAAAAAAGAAAATTGGAAAGCAGTCATCAACTTCATCATCACCGTACTCACAGCGATAACCAGCGCTTTTTGCGTCAGCTCCTGTCAGAACCTTTAAAAGGTAAAAAGGTAAAAGGGTAAAAAAGTAAAAAGGTAAAAGAGTAAAACGAATATCATGAGAGACATCAATCTGATTGTGGTGCATTGCAGCGCCACGAGAGTCAACCAGAACTTCACTGTTGAACAACTGGAAGCCTGTCATAAGGCCCGCGGCTTCGACACCATCGGCTATCACTATTACATCACCAAGGACGGCACCCTCTATCCCTGCCGGCCGGAGCGCATCGCAGGGGCTCATGCACGCCACTACAACGCCCACTCCATAGGTATCTGCTATGAGGGCGGACTCGACGCGAACGGCCATCCCGCCGACACCCGTACACTGGCACAGAAAGTGACGATGGAGGAACTGCTGCATAGCCTGTGCGTGGATTATCCCGATGCCGAGATCCTGGGCCACCGCGACCTGCCTAATGTCCGAAAGGACTGTCCGTGCTTCGATGTTCGAGACTGGCTCGAAGACATCGACTTCCACATCTAACCTCTATCTACTTCCCCCGCAGCTTTCTCCGCTGCGGGGGATTTTTTATTCTCCTTTCATTGTGAGTAAACTTTAGCAAGTCCAGATGTTATAGAAGTTTATTTATGGGGAGTTAAAGAAGTTTTATTTATGGGGAGTTAAAGAAGTTTCTTTATGGGGAGTTATAAAAGTTTTATTTATGGGGAGTTAAAGAAGTTAAGGGAAGTTATCACTCCCTCCGGTCGTTCGTGAAGTTAAGGGACAACAGCCTTTCTTGCTCAAATTCTTGCGAGCTGTACGTTTGAAATTACCCTATACACCCTACCTGTACACTTAAAATTACCCAGCACACCCTACCTATATGGTTGAAATTACCCAATACACCCTACCTGTACGCTTAAAATTACCCAGCACGCCCTGAAAGGGCGTGCAGCTTATAGGAGATGTGACCTTACAGCTAAGAGTTTCTGGGCCTTCAGCCCGTTCTTGAACCACTTGCGAAACTTCAATCTTTTATATCATTGAGCTGGTTGGCACTTTCCAAATAGCAAAGACCTTCGCTACTTCTTCCACCCTTAGGTTTTGCAACACAAGGGTATGTCAAAGTTGACAAGTCATCCGCAGATGTCAAAGTAGGTACAGATAAGACCTTGTCATCATCCTCTTGAGAATTCGCTAAACAATGGATAGAAATAGCGACGGACAAGGACGTTGGCTGCCTTCATCTTGAAATAAAGTTCGTCACGACTCATGCCGTACTTCGCTGCATCAATGAAGATTGGGAAGTAACTATAGTTGTGCTTCACGCCCGGCATATCATCAAAGAAGCTGATGCCCTCTACTGGACGCAATGCCTCACGATACTTGATGGCTACCTGATGACGAGCCTCAATAACAGCATCTACCTGCTTCAAATTGAGCAAGCCCGGAGGGCTTGCAATGCCGTCATCAGTGGCAAAGTGCCATACGTGAACAGGCTCACGTATGGCACTTTGAGATATTCTGCCAATACCTTCTCCAACTCCTTGTGGCAGCTTCCATTATTGGTAATCCATTTACTATCCTAAATCTTCTTCAACTCTGCAGTAAAATCGTCAAGATTTGGAAGAAGTGGCGATGTTACTGTTATTAATTTATTATCCATAAGCAGGAAATTATATTCTTTTATTTAAATTTCTTTTATATGTTGTTTCTCATCGGGTTTCAGAACCGCTTAAGCTACTGCTACTTTTATATCTTTAAAATTATTCATATCGTAGCCATGATTATGTTTAAGTCATGATGTTTGTTCGAAAACCTACCCATCCTTACTTACTGTTAAAGAAGGATTTTTTTCTACCTCTCCGTCTCTCCTGCAAGGAGAGCTCCACTTTTCTCACCAAGCCTCTCTTTCCTCAGGAACGAGAGGATGTAACCGCCCTCCGGTGCTCGGAACCGCTACGCTCTAAGGTTGGCGGACCATCAAAGGTCTGCGCCAGATTGTGCGGGATGGGACCGCTTTACCGTACATTAACCTATTTTATCTTTAACAAATGACCGCCATTGATTCAATAAAACTTGTCCATTGCTCAATTCCCCTTTAGAGAAAAAAGCTCTGAGGTGATATCTAGTATCATCATTTTCTTCATCCGTAAGATAAAATTCAAAATCACCTCTGGAAAAATGAGCAGAACTCAAATCGTTTTTATCAATTCCTAAGCCATTCAAAAATTGATAATACTCATAACTCATGGGTAACAAATCTTTTCGAATATTATTAAGAAGACAATAACGTTCCATCATTTTTTTCATTTTCGGATGAAAGAATCCATTATAATAGAGCATAACAAGTTCATACCTTGAAAGAGTTGCTCTAACAAATGTTGCATATTTATATTGCTTATCAACACCCAACCATTCGTTTTCAGTGATAAATCTTAATATAGTATAAAGATGACGGAAATAGTGATCAAACATTGTCGTTGTCATATAATCATCAAAACATGCTTTACCTCTAAATTGAATAACACTACAAAGCCCCGAAACACTACGAGAACCAGACGTTATTTTATTATTTATCACATGATCACATATTCTAAAAACATAATAGAATAAATTTCTACCTCTATATTCATCCTGAATAGGTATCTCTTTTTTTGAGTATACTCCATCAACAGAATTTTCATCTACCCATTGAGAATGCGAATCACCTGCATAAAGATCATTCACTATACTCTGCTGAACTTCAAGCATTTTGAAAAAAGTGTTCTCAAAACGTTGAATCCTTAGAGTCTCATTTTGCTTATCAAATTCTGCTGTTTGATTTTGCATTTCCTGATTCGTCTGTTCAATAGCTTGACGCTGATATTTCAAATCTATATGTTGCTGACGAATTGTAATGATAAGACCAGCAAAGGCTAATCCTGAGAAGAGAGCATTCACAACTCCAAACAAATCACCAAACTGTCCTCTATGATCCCAACCTTCTATCAATTTAATGACGAAGAAAGCAGAAAGCATCATAACAAGAAGGACAAAACCTATTGCCCACATCAATTGACAAAGCCACTTATCATCATTATTAGAGTTTTCCATATTACAATACCTAGACTTTATATAGTTCACTTTTTCTACCAAACACTTAATTGACAAAATTAACCCATCTATACTTATTCTTGAAATATTCATTGATTTTTTCTCCTACGTTAGAAGAAAACAGCCCAACCGCTCCTATCGGAGTAAGTTCAGGATAATTGAATATCGCCCCCAAAGATAATGCCGCAGAAATTGTTCCAACGACTTTAACCCAATTATCAACCTTCTTATAAGTCTTATTAAGTTTTGCTTGAACTTTTACTTTTTCTATATTTAATTCACGCAGAAGTTCTGCAGAATCTACCTCGAAACGATTAATAAACTTCGTATTGCATATATGATTTAAAACCGCACAAAATTCTTGTATTTCATCATGTTGACGATACTCTAACATTGCAAACAGTTTTTTTTCTATATCCAGCAAATAAGAATCATTACATTTATCCAATTTTGTACATTCAAAGCATTTTTCTTTATTACTAAAAACAAAGTCCGGCCATATGTTAACTTGAGGAATCTTCATCTCTAATACTTCATTAATAGCCTTAGAAGAGCGACTTACAGGAACATTACCTTCTAGTTTTAAAGGCAACAACGTTCGTAGATAAGTTAACTCTTCTTCATCTAATGAAATATTAGCATTTAATTGCCTTGACGCTAATAAGGAAAAGTATAAAGTCCACAATCTCGGCTTGCAATAGTAATATTCATCAATACTATATATATGGGAATCTTTGGTTTTGATTTTACCTAATTCTAATAATAAATCGAAATCTGAATCAATTTGAGTATTAATTGCTTCAAAATTATCATCTGAAACGAAACTGTCGCTTATGTGTTCTATAAGACCTACAGAATCTAATATTTCAAAAACCAGTTTCTCTGTCTTGTACATCAGGTCTCTTTGATAACTCTCAACATCACGATTTGCTTTATATTCAGATTTTTTGGGACTAACTAATAAATTCCACAAATGATCTGTTACAACTATTTTATCCAACCAAAGTAATTTCGATGGTGTACGATATAGCCATGACAAATCAATATTGCAGACTTCACAATTTCCTGAAATATTACCTAATGCTAAACCAGCTTGAAATAATTTTTTCATAATTTACATTAATTATAACTAGGTACAACTATCTGTTTTGTATATACATAAATATCAAAAAGAGAATTAGTATTGTAAGACATCAAAGTTCCTTTCCTCCGAAGAATTGACCTAAGGCGGACATCATGCGGAGTTGCTTGGCTGATGGGGCTTTGACGCCTTTGTTTGCCATATCCAAATAGAAGTTGAGACTGGTGGATAAGGCTTTGGTTAACTCTGACGGCATCAGCATATGCCATTTCTGGTTCTCCTTATCCTCGTAAGTTACTACAAGGTATAGCTTCTGAAGCTTGTACTGGGTCTTGCGCATCTTGCGGACTACGAAGGTGTTGGCATCGCCTTTTACAAACTCATCTACCATCTGGAGTTCCTGCTTGTTCAAACGGCTAAAGATCTCTATTGAATTATCCAACATCTCCTGAGCTATTCGCCTGGCTGTCTCATCTTTCTTCAAGTTGGGACTTACGTATAAGTCGAGCTTGTCACATGCCTTCAGCATATTGACTTTCGTTGTGCTATTGAGTAGCTGAACCAAGCGGATGCTATCAGCTGTGAAGGGCTCACCCGATATATCTAGGGGATTAAGCATATAGCTTTGTAAGTCTGAAAAGA
>OLQO01001540.1_pt1 | contig 14729 bp, 10 predicted proteins | sample 1672281 | NCBI WGS metagenome assembly OLQO01 (sample SAMEA3136667, study PRJEB25190) | human gut metagenome | biome: human gut; feature: human-associated habitat; material: faeces | place: Austria | collected 2013
CTCTGGAAAAAAAGACTGCGGACGTATTTTGCAAAAATTTAAAAAAACGAAGCGGTGTTTCTTTACTGCAGTCTAAAACGTCTGGAAAAATCAGCATAGAGTTTTATAAAGAGGACAGCTGCAGCGAGGAGGTCAAAGCGCTGTTTGACGGCATCACTGTGCCGGGCAAAGAGGGCTTCCGGATCCGGGTTATCGACAATCCGGACGGCAGCGGGCGCATCGTTGTGCTCGGAAAAGACGAGCGCGGTGAGTTTTACGGAATGGCGCGGCTTTTGAGAAAAGCAATTGTAAAAAAAGGCAGCATTGAAATTCCGGACGAGCTGGACAGCCTGAGCATGACGCCGCAGTATCCGCTGCGGGGACATCAGCTGGGCTACCGGGACAAAAACAATACCTACGGTGCATGGTCAAAAAAGGAATTCGAGGCGTATATCGAGGATATGGCGCTGTTCGGAGCAAACGCCATCGAGCTGCTTCCGCCGAAGACGGATGACCGTTTGTATTCCGCACTTTTCCCGGAAGATCCGATGGAGCTGATGTGCGAGGTTTCCAAAATCATTCATTCCTATGGCATGGACGTCTGGTTGTGGTATCCGAATGTCGGACGCGATTATCATGATTTTGGGTGCATCGACCGGGAGATGGAAGAACGCCGGAGGGTCTTTTCTGCAATTCCTTATCTGGATGCAATGCTGGTTCCGCTGGGGGATCCCGGTTCCCTCTGGCCGACGGATGCGATGCGTCTGACAGAGCATTTTGTGGAAATTCTGCACGAATATCATCCGGAAGCGGGCGTATGGGTTGCACCGCAGCATTTTCAGCCGGAGCCTGGCTGGTACGATACTTTTTATGAAGAAATCGCAAAGGAGCCGGACTGGATTACCGGCGTGTGCTTTGCGCCCTGGGAGCAGGACAGCATCGAAGAGCTGTATGAGAAGCTTCCCGAAAAATATCGTGAAAACATTCGGAACTACCCGGATATTTCCCACAATTCGAACTGTCAGTTCCCGGTGGAAAACTGGGATATGGCGTTTGCACTGACGAGCGGACGGGAGGGCTACAATGCGCGTCCGGAAAAAATGAAAGCGATTCACAATATGTTAGAGCCGTATACCATCGGTTCGATCACCTATTCCGAGGGTATCCATGACGACGTCAACAAGATCCTCTGGGCGGATCAGGATTTTGACAGCTCGGTGGCGGCAGAGGAAACGATGGCGGATTATGCAAACCTGTTTATCGATTCGGAAACCTCTGAGCAGGTTGCGGAATTTTTGATGGACGTGGAGCATAACTGGGATGGCCCGGTTCTGGAAAACGACGGAATCGATGCACTGTATGAATCCTTTACAGCATTCGATAAAACCGTATCGAAACAGGTGAAAAACAATTACCGCTATCAGATGTTAAAGCTGCGGATTCTGACGGATTACTGGACGAAACAGAAATATGCAAAGGATCAGGAGCTGGAGCAGCAGGCGCGTGCGGTGCTCGACCTGGCGGATATTACCGGAAGCGAAGCAGTTATCCGGGAGGCGCGGACGATCCTGAATCTTTCGAAGGACGTTCCGGCGGCAGAGGATGTGCTGTTTGAAATGCTGAAGCTGGCAGACAGCCTGCGGAATCTGTGCGGGATTCAGCTGACCGAAAACCATCACGGCGGGCAGTGCTGGATTCGCGGCGCGTACCTGCAGACGAGAAGCATGCCGTTAAACGATTATCAGTATTTGATGCAGAGCTTTAAGCGGATTGAAAAGATGCAGAACGAAAAGAACAGATGTGCAGCGCTGCATCAGCTGAACCTGCGTCAGGATCCCGGCGACGGAAACCAGTTTTGCGCGCCCGGCACTTACGAGGGCTTTTCACATGTTTCCGTATGGCACAGCTGGGAGGAAGATCCCGGATATTTAAAAACTCCGTTCATCGATCACAGCGTGTATACAATGGTCGGCCTGCTGCATGAGATCGACGGCTGGTACCACGAGTTCCCGATGCCGCTGACCTGGGCGCTGAATGTGACGGTGCAGTATGGAACACCGCTGGAAATGACGTTTACCGGACTTGATCCGGAAGCTTCTTATGGGATGAAGGTATTTTATCCGAATTCGTTTTTCCGGGCATTTGTGGGACAGACCGCGCTGAAGGATGAAACGCTGGTCAATATCCGTGCCGGAAAAGTCCTGCTGGCAGATCGGATTGCGCAGAATCCGAACGGAAAATCTGTCCGCCGGGAGATCGAGGCTGGAAGAGAGCCGTTCTGGGAATACGACCTGCCGAAGGAATCCTATCAGGACGGCACGTTGAAAGTCCGTTGGGAGGTTTACGATACCTTAAAGGCGCTGGCAGTCAGCGAAGTATGGATTATGAAAAAAGAATAAACAATAGAATGCAAAAAAACCGGTCTTTTATGACCGGTTTTTTTATCGTACAGAGTTCAGAAAAGGGCAGCTTTTTGTCTTGCTTCACGGCGGCGTTTGTATTCTGCCTTGTCGAGAGGGACAATCATGCCGCAGCTTTCGCACAGGATGCCGCGTTGTTTTTCAAGACTGACGATGGGGATAAAGAAAAGCGTTACCTGATCGAGCTGGCGGCAAAGGGTTTGGGGAGCATCATGTCCGCAGTTTTTACAGATCGCATGTCCCCATGCGCCTTCCCGCTTGAATAAGGTTCTGGTTCCGTAAATGATCACCATTGCATACCTCCGTTTACAGATTGTTTCAGCATATCCAGTGCAGTGTTAAAGCTTTTAGATGTATTCGGGCAGGCTGCAACAAGGATCCGCTGTCCATTCTTGAGCTCCAGAGCAATGTAATTGGATGTTGTAGGCTGGCCGTTCACCATGTTGCATTTAAAAACATTATAAAACTGATCGAGGGGGTATACAGAAAAACCATACTGCAAATTGGAAAAGTCAAGGAGATAATGGGGAGAGACAGCGAGACCTAATCTGTCATAAAAAGCAGCGTCAGTTGACTGGAAATCCTGACAGAGTGGTTCGAACTCACCGTCTTGCATAAGCTCCTGAATACGGGTCTGAATGTGATTGCTGTTTTTCCTGAAGGAGATCAGGACGATCACACTGAGGATGAAAAAGACTGCAGAAAATATAAAGAGCACAAGGCTGCTGCCCATCAAAGGTGCGGTGGTATCGAGATAATGATCACCCAAGGTTTGCTCATAGTCGGAAAGGGAGAGCTCAAAGCCGTTGTTATTAAAGTAGTCTACAAGGTATCCGGCAAGCTTTTTGGGGATCTTCTTGCTTTGACCGACAGCAGTCTGAGGAACCATTGCTTTCAGATCGGCATCGGAAATGGTTTCATTGTAAACCGGAAAGGGACAGGAGTTTTCGGTGCTGATGATAGACCAGTAACCTTTGTCGTTTTCGGCAACATAATATTTCTTTACAGTCCTTCCGTCAGAGGTTTGCTCTGCGAAGGGTCCCATAACATAGACGATATTGAGGGAAGCATAGCCGCCGGAGGTCGGGTCAAAGGGCTGATCCTTGTGGGGGATCAAAAAAATGCCGAACAGCAGAAAGAAGGCAGCAGCAATCAGCAAAACCGCCGGGACAGTCCGGTTTGTTTTTCCCATTTTAAGCAAGTTCTTTTTAAAATCTTCCATTAACGATAACTCTCCTCCCAGAGCTGAAATCGTGTGGGATTTCAGATTGATCTGTGTCATAGGAACAGCATAACAAGTTCATAACGGAAGATAAAGCAAGAAATTTAAGCTGTGATATCAGTTTTTTTAGATAAACAGCTCGATCAGGAAAACCAGTGCGCAGCAGATCACGGATACCGGAAATAATCCGGCGCCGAGCCATGCGGCGATGATTCCGGCGATCAGGGCAACTGCACCGGAAATCGGCGACTGCGTTGCGTGCAGGATGGCTGGAAAGGTCATCACAGCGAGCGTAACATAAGGCACATAATAAAGAAACGACTGGATAAATGTGTTGCGGATCGGTTTGCGGATCAGCGTCAGCGGAAGGACGCGGATTGTATAGGAAACCAGCGCCATGACGGCGATATAAAGCACATTACGACTCATGTTCGGATTCCTCCTGTGTATTTTTGACCGGGAATAAAATTGCTGCGGCAGCGGAAATCAGCACGGTAAGCAAAATCGTGCGGGTTCCGTCGGACAATGCAGAAATTCCGGGCACATAACTGCCGAAAAAGCTCAATGCAAAGCTGATGACGATCAGGATAGCAACGACTTTATTTTTCCGGGCGGGGGGGATGATGATTGCGAGGAACATGCCGTAAAGGGCGACGCTGAGCGCACTGACAGCGCGCAGCGGAAGCGCGTTTCCTGCCATGATGCCGAAGGCTGTGCCGAACGCCCATGCAGGAGCGGCAAGCAAAATCGCACCATAGGTATAGAACGGATTCAGGCAGCCGGGGCGGGAAATCGTGATGCCGAACAGCTCGTCCGTTACATCATAAGCGATAATCAGTCTGTGGAAAAACGGCGTGCCGGGTGCAAAGCGCTGCGCGAGCGCACAGCTCATCAGCAGATACCGCGCATTTGCGATCAAAGTAATAAGCGCTACCTGGAAAAGCGTCGCATTGGCGGCGATTAAGGTGAACGCAGCATATTCTCCGGCGGAGGCATTGTTTAACAGACTGGCAAAAAAGCCCTGCAGCGGCGTCAGACCGGCGTTTCTTGCGGCGATACCGAGGGAAAAGGAAACGGCAAAATAGCCCAGTGCGATGGGAACGCCGTCGCGCATGCCGTTTAAGAAAATCCTGCGGTCGAACGCCCAGGCGGGGCGGCCGGACAGCCGGGAGGTTTCGGAACTGGAAGTCATGATAATAGAAGTCCTTTCTTTGGTGCGTGTGAACTGCACACCAATGGCGTGCAGAATTTATTATAGCGCACCCTATCTTTGAAAAAAAGAGGAAAAAACTGAATTTACATAGAAAATAGAAGGTTTTTTTCTACAGGAAATGATTGACGGAAAGGAAGAAAGAGACTACTATAGAACAGATAAAAATTTATAGGAGGTTCATAATGGAGGAGAAAAGTGTGGCAATTAAAGACGCCAGAACACTTGGTGTACCGAAGATGCTGCTGTTAGGTCTGCAGCATATGTTCGCAATGTTTGGTGCGACGATTTTGGTACCGATTCTGGTCAACAACTATTTTGAAGGAGAAGGGCTTTCCATTCAGGTAACCCTGATCTGCGCGGGTCTGGGAACTCTGTTCTTCCACCTGTGCTCCAAGCTGAAGGTACCGGCTTTCCTTGGTTCGTCCTTCGCATTCCTGGGCGGTTTTGCTACGGTAGCAAATCTGAACACCGGAATTTTCGCAGACATGACCATGGGAGAAAAGCTGCCTTATGCCTGTGGCGGTATTGTTGTAGCTGGTTTGTTGTATCTGGTGCTTGCCCTGGTCATCAAGCTTGCAGGTGTACATCGCGTTATGCATTATCTGCCGCCTGTTGTAACCGGTCCGATTATCATCTGTATCGGTCTGTCCCTTGCACCGTCTGCAATCTCCAACGCATCGACCAACTGGCTGATTGCCCTGATTGCACTTGGAACCATTATCGTATTTAACATCTGGGGAAAAGGAATGTTCAAAATTATCCCGATTCTGATGGGCGTTGTGGTTTCCTATGTTGTTGCAGCTGTTTTAAATGCAATTGGCCTGACAAATCCGGACGGAAGCGCTATCCTGGATTTCTCCAACATTGCATCTGCATCCTGGGTTGGCCTGCCGCCTTTCCAGCTGTGCAAATTTAACCTGACTGCAATTTTAGTTATGGCTCCGATCGCGCTTGCTACCATGATGGAGCACATCGGCGATATGTCCGCGATTTCCGCAACAGTCGGCGAAAACTTCATCGCTGATCCCGGTCTGCACCGCACTCTGGTAGGCGACGGTCTTGCAACCGCTCTGTCCGCTCTGGTTGGCGGTCCTGCAAACACCACCTACGGTGAGAACACCGGCGTTCTGGAATTAAGCCATGTACATGATCCCCGAGTGATCCGTATTGCAGCTGTATTCGCAGTAATCTTAAGCTTTATTCCGAAGATGGCTGATGTAATCGGCTCCATGCCGTCCGCAATCATCGGCGGCGTAAGCTTCATGCTGTATGGTATGATTTCCGCAATCGGTGTCCGTAACGTAGTAGAGAACCATGTAGACCTGACCAAGTCCCGCAACCTGGTTATCGCAGCAGTGATCCTGGTATGCGGCCTGGGCTTCTCCAGTGGTCTGACCTTTACGGTATTCGGCACATCCATCACGCTGACCGGTCTTGCAATCGCAGCGCTGGCAGGTATTATCCTGAATGCAATTCTGCCTGGCAATGACTATGAGTTCGGTAAGGATTTAAAGGGTGATATTAACAGAGGCGTTACCCTGAAACCGAATCCGGAAGAAATTAAGTAAAAATCGAGGGCGCGCCCCGTTATAAGAGGTGCACAGGAACAGCCCCGGCAGTTTTCAAACAATAGAATGCACGCTCTGCGAGCATTCTATTGTCATGAATAAAAACTGTCGGGGCTGTTTTTTGTTTCATGGGAAAATGCGTCCTATGAAATAAAAACGCTCCGCGAGGATGCGCACTCGGCGCAAGGGTAGATGGTTGCCGAAGCAACCGCGCCTCGGCGTGAGAATGTGCCAAGGCACATTCTTTTTTACATCAGCTTACGGAATAATGCGGTCAGATCTTCGATGCTTGCATCCTTCGGGTTGCCGGGTGCGCATGCATCTGCATGGGCAGATTCTGCCAGAAACGGAAGATCCTCTTCCTTGATGGCTTCGAGCTTGGACGGAATGCCGACATCCTCGGAAAGCTTGCGGACAGCATCGACCGCAGCTTTACGGTAAGCAGCCTGATCCATCTGATCAACGCCTTCTACGCCCATTGCGCGTGCGATTTCACGGTATTTTTCACCGGTGCAGTCTGCGTTGTATTCCATAACGATCGGAAGCATCATTGCGCATGCAACGCCGTGAGGGGTGTCATAAACAGCGCCCAGGGTGTGTGCCATGGAATGAGCGATGCCGAGACCGACATTGGAGAAGCCCATGCCTGCGATATACTGACCAAGAGCCATGCCTTCACGGCCTTCTTTGGTGTTAGCGACGGCATTACGCAGGGATTTGGAAATGATTTCGATTGCCTTTAAGTGGAACATATCGGTCATTTCCCATGCAGCCTTTGTGGTGTAGCCTTCGATTGCGTGGGTCAGAGCATCCATACCAGTAGAAGCGGTCAGGCCCTTTGGCATGGAGGACATCATATCGGGATCAACGACTGCGATGATCGGCATGTCGTGGGGGTCAACGCATACGAATTTGCGCTTGCGCTCTACGTCGGTGATAACGTAGTTGATGGTAACCTCTGCAGCGGTGCCGGCAGTGGTAGGAACAGCGATAATCGGAACGCAGGGCTTTTTGGTGGGAGCAACGCCTTCGAGGCTGCGGACGTCTTCAAATTCCGGGTTGGCGATGATGATGCCGATGGCCTTGGAGGTATCCATAGAGGAACCGCCGCCGATTGCGATGATGTAGTCAGCGCCGGAAGCCTTGAACGCTGCAACGCCGTTCTTTACGTTTTCGATGGTCGGGTTTGCTTTGATATCGGAGTAGATTTCATAAGCAAGACCTTCGCGGTCTAAAATATCCGTTACCTTTGCGGTTACGCCGAACTTGATCAGATCCGGATCGGAACATACAAATGCTTTCCGGAAAGCATGAGCCTTTGCTTCGTTTGCGATTTCTTCGATTGCGCCAGCTCCGTGATAGGAGGTCTGGTTGAGCATAATTCTGTTTGCCATTGGAAAAACCCCTTTCTTTCGATCGATTTTTGATAATTTCATTGTAATACAAAAAAGGAAAGAAAAAAAGGAAATTTTATAAAATCGACATTAATTTAATGGGGAAAAGGAAGAAATGTTATTTAAATTTACCAGAATTTGCTTTCTTTTCAAAAATTTTTTTAGTTTTGTTGACAATCTACGATTCTGCAGATGGAAATTCCTTTTTGCAGTTTTTAGAAGCTGCGTCGTCCGGTGCCTGGGGGGTGCAGCAAAAGCGTCTGGAATATTCCAGGTTTGCCTGAATCAGGTTGTATTCCAGTAAAAGACGGAGCGTGCAGGAGAGACATTCGGGAGATTTGGCGTGCGCTTCGCACACGTCCTTGAAAGAGTGGGACAGATTCAGAATATCCAGAGAAGAGACTGCCATGCAGATCACCTGAAACGCTCCGTTTCTATATAGTATGGCGCGCGTGCCGCCGGGGTGCGAAACCGCTGCGGTGGATACCTCTTCTTTCCGGATAAAAACAGCGATGACAAGACTTTCCTGCTTGCATCCTGCCCTACAGATGATAAACTGGGAGTAAGAATCGAAAGGGACAGGAGGCACACAGCATGAACCTAAATCCGCTTGCGGCAGAGGAACAGTTTTTAAACCCATTGGATCGCGTCAACGGATTCGATATCCGTCCGGGGCTATATGAAATCAACGGAGCGACTTCCTTCGGAAGCTGCGTCAACTTTACAATTCATTCTCAGAATGCGGTTTCCTGTGAGCTGCTGCTGTTTCACAGAGGGGAAAAAGAGCCTTACGGGACGATTCCTTTTCCGGAAAATTACAGGATCGGGCGGGTATATTCGATGATCGTGTTCGGTCTGGATATTTACGATTTTGAGTACGCCTATCGGATGGACGGGCCGAACGTTCCGGAAAAAGGGCTGATTTATGATAAAACAAAAGTGCTTTTGGATCCGTATGCGCGGGCGGTGACGCAGCAGAGCATCTGGGGAAAAGAGCCCGACCGGGAGAAGGGTTATCATGGGCGGGTGGTGTTCAACGATTTCGACTGGGGTGACGCCAGAGAGCCGAAAAAGCCGATGCAGGAGCTGATTATTTATGAGATGCATGTGCGCGGTTTTACAAAGCATGCCTCTTCGGGCGTGCAGTTTCCGGGAACGTTTGAGGGTATCCGGGAAAAAATCCCCTACCTGAAGGCGCTTGGCATCACTGCGGTTGAGCTGATGCCGGTGTTTGAATTCGACGAGACGATGGGAAAACGTGAAATTGGCGGCAGGACGCTTCTGGATTACTGGGGCTACAACACGGTTGGATTTTTTGCACCGAACACAGGATACACGGCGCGTCAGGAGTATAACCGGGAAGGGACGGAGTTTAAAAATCTCATCCGGGAGCTTCACCAGAACGGAATCGAAGTCATTTTAGACGTGGTGTTCAATCATACCGCGGAGGGAAACGAGCAGGGACCGTTTTTTGAATTTAAGGGAATCGACAACCGGATTTATTATATGCTGACGCCGGAGGGAAACTATTATAATTTCAGCGGATGCGGAAATACGTTAAATTGCAATCATCCAGTCGTACAGCAGATGATTCTGGAATGCCTGCGGCATTGGGTAATTCATTATCGGGTGGACGGTTTTCGCTTTGATCTTGCGAGCATTTTGGGACGAAACGAGGACGGGACGCCGCTGTTACAGCCGCCTCTGCTTCGGAATCTGGCGGAAGATCCGGTGCTGAAGGACGTCAACCTGATTGCGGAGGCATGGGATGCGGGCGGTTTGTATCAGGTCGGAAATTTCCCGGCGTGGAACCGGTGGGCGGAGTGGAACGGCAAATACCGGGACGAGCTGCGCAGCTTTTTAAAAGGAGAGTACTGGTTCGCAGCACAGGCGGCAAAGCGGATTACCGGCTCTCCGGATCTGTACGGCGGGCAGTATCGGGGCTACAATTCGTCAATCAATTTTCTGACCTGTCACGACGGCTTTACGCTGTACGACCTGTATTCTTATAATGAAAAACATAACGAGGAAAACGGCTGGAATAATACTGACGGTGCAGATGATAACCGGAGCTGGAACTGTGGGTACGAGGGAAAAACCGACAACCCCGGAATTGAAGCGCTTCGGAAAAGAATGATCAAAAATGCCTGTGCGGTGTTACTGTGCAGCCGCGGAACGCCGATGTTTCTGGCGGGAGACGAATTTTGCAATACGCAGTTTGGCAACAACAACGCCTACTGTCAGGACAACGAAATTTCCTGGCTGGACTGGTCGCTGTTGGAAAAAAATAGAGAAATTTACGAATTTTTCCGGTATATGATTGCATTCCGCAAAAAACACTCTGCAATCCGCGGAGAATGCAGTTCGTCCGGGCTTGGGTTCCCGACGGTCAGCGTCCATACGAATCAGCCCTGGGACAATAATGTGACCCAGGAAAGTAAATTCCTGGGCGTGATGTTTGCGGGGGCGGTTCCGGCCGGAAGCAGTCAGAAAACAGGACGAAATCAGGAAAACGCGTGGAGTCAGGAAGCAGAGAGACGCCGGGAATCTGTGTGGAGCTTGGAAATGGAGCGAACCCGGGAATTGGAAACGGAAGATCTCGTGTACCTGGCGGTCAATGTTTTCTGGGAGGATCAGCAGTTTTTTCTGCCGAAGCTTCCAAACGGCTTTGTATGGAGGCTTGCGGTCAATACGGACCAGCCGGAAATGCCCGAAAAGGAGTCACAGATGACTGTCATTGACAGTGAATTTATCCTGAAACCGCGCAGCGTCGCCGTTTTTGTGGGAGGCCCATCCTTTTAACAAAATGCCGCGAAATGGAAAGAAAAGCTGATGATGTCTCCACATTATAAGCCAAACATTTCGCGGCAGATTTTTTTCCCGGTCTCTGTGCGGAAAATGTTGTCATAGGTCGCCCGGATATGGGCTGTGTCCGTGTTTCCTTCAAAGAGGTTGACCAGAAAATCCGCCTCCACCAGAATCTGATAATCGAGACCGTCGATGCCGGTATAAGTATGATGATGACCGACTAAAAAGCTGACGCGCTCTATCACATCTTTTTCAAATCCCAGCTCGGAGAGCATCTGCTCTGCCAGGGCAGGACCTTCTTTTTCCTGTAATTTTCCGTTTCCGTCTCCGTATTTTTCCAGACACAGCCGGATGCCGATATCGTGCACGATGGCGGCAGCTTCCGTAATGAACAGTGTTTTTTCATCGAGATACTCGGAAACAGCGATCGTCTTTGCAAAGCTGTGCACCTTCAGAAAATGCTGAATGCGCTCCGGGCTGCCGTGATCGTAGGAAATCATTTTTAAAATAAGCGGTTCTAAAGTCATACGAAGCTCCCTTCTTTGTGAGATACATAAGTCAGTTAAGAACATCATAGCGCGGTTTTCCTGATAATTCAAGCGCAGGAAAACGGTTGACAGTTCTCTGCGGATAAACTAGGATGAAAGAAAGATGTAGGTACATCCATTTTGAAAAACTATCGTGCAGGAAAGCCCCTGCAACTTAAATTCAGGAGGACGATTGCGATGGATAAAACCGAACGGAAAATGACGAAAATTGCGCGGGAGTTAAATAAGCTGACGGTACAGGCGATGAAGGAGAAAGGAATCGGGACGGCGGAGTTCGATTTTATCCATCTGGTGCGGCACCATCCCGGCATCACACAGGCGCAGCTGCGGGAAGAATTAAAGATCGACAAGGGAGCTGCGGCGCGCCGGGCGGCAAGCCTGGAAGCGAAGGGCTACCTGATTCGCCGGGACAATCCGGAGGACAAAAGAAGTCAGCTTTTGTATGCGACAAAAAAGGCGGAAGGGCTGAAAAACTCCAAGGTCAGCATTGAATCGACGTTTTATGAGTGGCTGATGGAGGAACTGGACGAATCAGAAACCGAGCACTTTTGCGAAATGCTGGATCGACTGTATCTGAGATCGAAAAAAGAAAGCCGGTCTGGATTTTTGCAGGTAAAGGAACGGATGGACAGGGGAGAAAAGGATGGCTGAAGGGACGACGATGTGCGACAGGAAAGAATCGGGAATCCGGACTGCCGGGAGAAAACCGGATCAGATCGGAAGCTACTTTGTGACGGAGTGGAAGCCGCTGCTTGCGGTGACGGTTTCCGGCCTGATTTATAATATCGGACTGCTCGCGGGGCCGTGGTTTGAAGGACGGCTTGCACAGTGCCTGCTGGATGTGTTTACAGGGAAAAAATTTTTTACCGATATGCTGCTTTTGGTGTGCGCGTATGTGGCAGTGATCGGATTCGTGCAGGGCGCGCGCTACATCAAGCGGTTTTATGTGCGCCGGTTTGCGAACGATATCAACCGGAGCATGAAGCAGGTGCTTTACGGGAATCTGGTACATAAAAGTGTAGGTGAGCTGGAAAAAGAGGGGGCCGGAAGCCTTCTGACAAAAGCGGTGTCTGACGTGGATGCGTGCGTAGAGGGAATCCGGAAGTTTACGACGGAGATTTTTGATACCGGTATTGCGCTGCTTGCCTATGCTGCGATGCTGTTGTGGTACGACTGGCGGCTTGCACTGCTGTGTCTGTTGTTCCCGCCGTTTTCCTATTTGATGGCGGAAAAGATGAAAACCGTGGTAGAGCGCAGCAATGCCGCATATAAGGAGAGCGCCGGACGCTTGAATACAGCGACGCTGGACCGCGCGGGCAACGCGGTGACTTATCGGATTTACGGCTGTGAAAAACAGCGCAGCGGCATGTATGAAAAACAGCTGGACGATTACGAAAAAACAGCAGTCCGTGCAGGAATGCAGGTCGTAGCGATGCCTCCGCTGTATCAGGTGATTTCCATGGGAAGCGCCGTGCTGATTTTGTATTTCGGTTCGAAAAATGTGTTAAACAGCGGATGGACGGTTTGGAACATCGCAGCGTTTACGACATTTTTATCCTGCTATGGAAAGCTTGCGGTCAAGTCCTCGAAGGCGGCGAAGCTGTTTAACTCCGTACAGAAAGCGAACGTTTCGTGGAAAAGAATCCGTCCGCTGCTGACAGAGCCTCCGGAAGAAACAGAAGAAAAAACAGCCGGGGCGGTCAGCCTGAAGCTGGATCAGGCGGGCGGCGCATATCCGGGTGGAAAGCAGATTTTTGACGGATTGACGATAAGTGCAAAGCCTGGACAGATCATAGGGATCACGGGTCCTGTTGCGTGCGGCAAATCGACGCTTGGTAAAATTTTTCTGGGAGAAGTGCCTTATACCGGGCATGTTTTGTTAAACGGGAAAGAATTATCTGAATATTCAGACAAAGAACGCAGGAGCATGGTCGGATGGCAGGGACACGATCCGGAGCTTTTGGCGGACAGTGTCCGAAACAATGTAGCGCTCGGAGAGGAGCAGATCGACGTCGGCAGGGAGCTTTCGCGCGTCTGCCTGGACCGGGAAGTGTCCGAAATGGAAAACGGCATCGATACACTGGTCGGCAGCCGCGGCGTGCGGCTTTCCGGCGGGCAGCAGGCGAGAACGGCGCTTGCACGGACGCTGTCCCATGCAAAGCCGTTGATCGTTCTGGATGACCCGTTTGCGGCGCTGGATCGGAATACGGAGGAGGAGATTTTCCGGGAATTAAAAGCGATGTCAAAGGATCGGATTATCCTGCTGATTTCGCACCGCCTGTATTTGTTTGATCAGACGGATCAGGTCATCTGGATGGAAAACGGACAGACGCAGACAGGAACGCACGAAAAAATGCTGCAGATCGTTCCGGAATATGCAAATTTGTGCAAGGGATGGAAGGAGGGAGCAGACCATGCGTGAGCGTTTGAAAAAAACGATGCCGTCAAAGGCGCATCATGAAATTCTCACTGCGGTGGGATCGATCTGCACACAGAATCTTCTGCTTCCGATTGCATTGGTCATCACCGTAGTCGGCGCAGTCGTCACTGCACTTGTGCCGCCGCTGATTCTGGAAAAAATCGTGGACGGGCTGACTGCGGGAAACCCGATGCCGATTGCACAGGCATTTTCTTATTTCGGCGTGACAGCACTGGCGGGATTGCTGGAATCTACGCGGGAAAGCCTTTTGATCGTATTCGGACAGAAGCTGACTCACGGTCTGCGCAGTCAGATGTGCGAAAAGCTGTCGCAGCTGTCCGCAGATACGTTGAGTAAAATGGACGCAGGAACGATCGCATCCCGGTTCGTCGGAGATGTTGATACGCTGGAAACGCTGTTTACCTCCGGTATCATCAGCATGTTTGCAGACGCTTGCACGATGATCGGTATTTACGCAGTGCTCTGGCAGAAAAACCGCGGACTCGCGATTACTTTGCTGGCGATTCTGCCGCTGATCGCACTGTTTACAAGACATGTTCAGAAAAAAATGCTGGCTGCGCAGATGGACAGCAGAAAGGCTGCTGCGCGGACGTCGGGTCTTGTGCCGGAGACGATTCATTGCATTCGGATGATCCATGTTTTTGGAAAAGAAGGCTTTATGCGCAAACGTTATGACCGTACGCTGCAGGAGGGATATGCTGCGATGGAGCGTACAAATTTTTACGATGCGCTGTATTCTCCGGTTATTTTGATTACGGATGCGCTGGTGACGGGCGTTGTCATGCTGCTGTCGGCTTCGTCCGGCCCGGAGGTCAGAATGTTTTTCGGCATGTCAGTCGGTACGGCGGTTGCGGTAATTTCCTATATTTCGAGAATCTTTTCCCCAATCGAAAGCATTGGTATGGAAATCCAGACGATCCAGGAGGCGCTGGCAGGCGCGAAGCGTGTCGGAGAATTTCTGGAGCTGCCGACGCGGCTGGAAACCTCTGAGGAGGCGGGAGAAAAAGCGATGACGGAGCTTGGCAAAGCCAGCGCGGCCTCTGGTTCGGATCGCGCTGCGGTCGCTGAGCCGGCAAAATCGCCTGCGGTCGCTGAGCCGGCAAAATCGCCTGCGGTCGCATGCATTTCCCTGGAAGA
>OLQO01001549.1_pt1 | contig 14658 bp, 10 predicted proteins | sample 1672281 | NCBI WGS metagenome assembly OLQO01 (sample SAMEA3136667, study PRJEB25190) | human gut metagenome | biome: human gut; feature: human-associated habitat; material: faeces | place: Austria | collected 2013
GCCCCGCGGCGCAGCGCGGCGTCCTGCCAGAGCGCGAACCCGCCGAAAGCCAGCAAAGAGCGAACTCGAATACGAGCAGCACCCAAGTTGGAAACCTCGTCGATCTTCAAGACGGTGTAGATCTTGCCCGAACCTTCCAAGATTTCCTGGACCTGATCGGTGGTAACAGCGTCCAGACCACATCCGAAACTGTTCAATTGAATTAGATCGAGATCATCACGCTGGGTTACCACCTTTGCGGCACGGTACAAGCGCGTATGATACATCCACTGATCAACAGCGCGAAGAGGACGTTCAACCTGACCCAAATGAGCAATTGAATCTTCGGTAAACACAGCCAAGCCGAAGCTGGTAAGCAATTCTGGGATTGCGTGATTGATTTCGGGATCGTCGTGATACGGACGACCAGCCAACACGATACCGTGCACCCCATGCTCTTCTATCCATTTCAGGGTTTCCATGCCCTTGTTGTGGATGTCTTCGTGAAGCTGCTCGTCTTCAGCCCATGCGGCATCTACCGCAGCATCAATTTCAGCCTGCGTGGGAGCAGGGCCGGAGCCCATAAGCTCGGGGTGTTTCTCAACAAGCTCGACATACAAGCGCTCTTTCAGTTTGTCCTTCATGTGATAGGGGACAAAAGGATTAAGGAACTGGATATCGGTCTCGTTCAGTGCATCGACATTGAGCTTCAACGCCTCGGAATAGCTCATTACGATAGGACAATTGAAATGATTGCCTGCGGTCTCGTCTTCCTGACGCTCATACTTAGCACACGGCATCCAAATAAAATCGATGTCTTTTTCGAGCAAGTTCATGATATGACCGTGAGATAGCTTGGCTGGGTAGCACACGCTCTCGGAAGGCATAGACTCAATACCCGCTTCGTATGTTTTCTTGGTTGAAGGGTCAGAGAGCTCAACACGGAAACCAAGTTTGGTAAAGAACGTAAACCAGAACGGATAGTTTTCGTACATGTTCAAGGCACGAGGAATACCAACCGTGGAACGAGTTGCCTCTTCCTTGGATAGGGGCTGATAATGATCGAATAGGCGATGGGTCTTATATTCGAACAAGTTTGGAACCTTGGCAGCTTCTTCAGCCAGTCCCGCGCCCTTTTCACAACGATTACCCGTGATAAAGCGACGGTGCTTACCCGTCTCCTCATCAATGCCAAAATCGTTAATAGTGAGCAGGCAGTGATTCGAGCATGCTTTACAGCGCACGTTTCGATGCGTAGGCTCAAGCACACGTAAGGCATCCAATCCAAGCATGGTCGTTTGAGCAGGAACGCCCAAAGCTGCTTCCTTGGCATGAGCACGATCGCGCGCCAACAGGGCAGCACCATATGCGCCCATGTTTCCTGCAATATCGGGACGAACTGCATTGGTTTCAGCCAATTGCTCGAATGCGCGCAAAACGGCATCATTCAAGAACGTACCGCCCTGAACGATAACCTTAGTGCCCACTTCGTGGGGGTCGCGAATTTTGATTACCTTGAACAAGGCGTTTTTAATAACGGAAAGAGCCAAACCGGCAGCGATGTCACCAACCGTGGCACCTTCCTTCTGAGCCTGCTTAACGCGACTGTTCATGAACACCGTACAACGGCTGCCCAAATCAACAGGATTCTCGGCCTTGATAGCGCTCTGAGCGAATTCAGATACATCAAGATTCAAGCCCGATGCAAAGCTTTCAATAAACGAACCGCAGCCAGAGGAGCACGCCTCGTTCAGCATGATGTGGTCAATCACGCCGTCCTTAACGCGCAGACACTTCATGTCCTGACCACCAATATCCAAAATGAACTCAACGCCTGGAAGCATTTCCTGAGAACCACGGAGATGCGCAACCGTTTCAATCTCACCGGAATCCACACGCAAAGCTTCGAGCAACAACGCCTCACCATAGCCGGTAACCGTAACATGGGCGATGTTCACCTTGGGCTTGCCCGATTCATCGACAGGAAGTTGCTGATACAGCTCGGCAACAGCACGCTTCGCGCACCCTAAAACGTCGCCTTTGTTGTTGACGTAACTGCTCCACAAAAGACTGCCATCTTCACCGATAAGGGCACTCTTGAATGTGGTCGAACCAGCATCGATGCCAAGAAAAGCCGCCCCCTCATAGGCTGAAAGGTCAGCACGACGAACCTTTTCGCTATCATGGCGCTGCTTGAATTCGCGATAATCGGCCTCATCCTTAAATAAGGGAGGAAGACGAACCACTTCGCTGCCCTGAACATCGCCCAGATTTTCAAGACGCTCAACAACGTCAGAAAGCAACTCAGCTTTAGCTTCAGAACCAGCCAACGCGCAACCACTTGCCACAAAAAGATGAGCATTATCAGGAACAATAATATGTTCGTCATCAAGCTCGAGCGTTTCATAGAAGCGCTTGCGAAGTTCAGGCAAGTACTGCAGCGGACCACCGAGGAACGCAACATGGCCGCGAATCGGACGACCGCATGCCAAGCCGGAAATGGTTTGCGTAACAACGCTCTGAAAAATAGATGCAGCAATGTCTTCTTTTTTAGCTCCCTCGTTCAAAAGGGGTTGTACGTCGGTCTTGGCGAATACGCCACAACGGCTTGCAATCGGATACAGCACCGTATGATGCTGAGCAAGCTCATTGAGCCCCGTAGCATCGGTGTCCAAAAGCGCGGCCATCTGATCGATGAATGCGCCGGTACCGCCAGCGCACGTACCATTCATGCGCTGCTCGATACCATTATCGAAGTAGATGATCTTAGCGTCTTCGCCGCCAAGCTCGATAGCGACATCGGTCTTGGGGATAAACGTTTCGACTGCCGTTTTGGAAGCAATTACTTCCTGAACGAATTCGATACCGAGCCACTGGGAAAGCAGCAGACCGCCGGAGCCGGTAATGGCAACCGTAACCTCTTTATCGGGAAACTGCGCTGCCGCTTCCTGCAATACCTCCAACACCGTCGCACGCACATCGGCGTGGTGGCGCCGATAGACCGAATAGACGATCTGATCGTCTTCGTCCAAAACTGCAACTTTTACCGTGGTTGATCCCACGTCGATACCCAGATGGAGTTTAAATGCTCCAGCTTCGGTTGCCATGGTGAATCTCCTCACATTCGAATAGGTTCCCCCGGCCTGATGAAAAGCAAACGCATGGCAATAAGCGCCATTTCCTCCGAGCTTTCCTTCATTCCGGTTTCAATCCAATGGGTTATAACGCCTAAATACGCTGAAGCATAGAAGGCAAGATAGTAATCAACAAATGCAGTGGGGTCATTGCGGTACTGCTCGTGAAGCACGCTCTGAATAAGGTGAGCACATACCGAATCTCGCAAGCGGGGACCAAAACGAATATCGCCCCCGGGACCCAATACTGCATGCAGGAAAGCGCCTTGTTTGCTCAGGTAATCGAATAGGTCCACCAAAAAAGGAAGCGGACGCTTTGTAAATCGCGCCGCAACTACCTCTTTTATATCGATAGATTCCATCTGAGCCTGAATAGCGACTAAATCTCGCATCACTTCATCTTCGAACGATTCAAGCAAATGTTCTTTATCGCGAAAGTGATTGTAGAAGGTACCGCGATTAAGGTCAGCCGCAGAGCACAGGTCGTTGACCGTGATGGAGTCAAACCCCTTTTCCTCCATCAGAGTGATGAGCGCACCGCGCAGTGCTTTCTTACTGCGCGTAATACGACGATCCTCAAAGCAAGGCTCGATGGCTAAAATTGCGTTTTCACTACGCGAGTGCATACTGACACCAGCTGGCACGTTAGCCCCTTCCCCTTGCACGGTCGCAAATAAATTCCCCGCAGTTACATCATTCACACTGATCATTAATGAACACAGTGTGCAATAACATAGTACCAAGGGGCTGCGACTCGGGCAAGAAATGGACCCAAAAACAGCAATATAGCGACAACTAAAGAACCACAAAGCAAGTAGGTCCCATCGTCGCTCGAGAACCCATTTCGAAAATCAAAAAAGAATCGAGCATCTTCAAACAACGAAGCTGCTCGATTCCTGACGAATAGCGCAATATCTAGCTTAATCCATAGCCTCAGCAGTAGCTTTTTCCACAATACGCTGGCGAGCCAAATCTTGACCTTCGATCGCTTCGATAAGACGCCTGCGATAATAGGTTGCCCCCTTGGAGATATCCATACGCAACCCAATTTCGGCCTGCTGAAACAAAGACAGCGCACGGAGGGGGTCGTATTCTTCTCCCCACTCTTCGCATGAGGGGTTGACGATTGCCTTAGCGATTCGCACAGATGGCTGAGCCGCTTCAACAACACTTTCAGCAAGTTCGAGACTGCGCTCCCACAGCCGACAAGCCTTCCCCATGCTAGATGGCACAGCCTCACCACGAGAATACATATCCCCCAGCTTATATACCGCCTCGCAAGACGGCTGCAAAGCGGAAGCCAATGCGTAACACTGATACGCCTTTTGGTGGTCGGCTTCCCCTGTGCGACCATATTCGTAAATATAGCCCAAATTGATAATCGACTGGAAGCAGCCATGGTCCATTGCTTGTTCGTAGAGCTTTGCGGCCCGTGCATAATCCTGAGGAACTAGCTCTCCCATGTAATACAACGCACCAAGGTCATTCATGCAGGCAGCACTACCTACCGAAATGCCCAGCTCATAACCCATTACCAGTACAGTGCAAACCTCTTCGCTTCTCAATGCCGAAGTCCTAATGGCAACCATGTTTTCCGCAACATAGCAGGCGAAGCCATCGCCTCTATCGGACAATGCAGCTTCAGCAAGCATTGCAACCATATTCGGATTACCAATTTGTGCAAGATCCGCCAATGCCTTTTGATTGGCTGCGAAAGAAGCTGCAAAATCCGCAATGCGCTTTGCCAAACCATCTTCGCTTAAAGTAGATTCCTCCGTCATGACGACCTCCCAGTTAGTCCATGCCAGATAGTCATTCTACTGAATTTGGCCTTCTGAAGAGTACACGGCAATGGACAGGCGGTAATTCCATTTGCGCTTCTCAAGACTACCCTGAATAGCAGCTCGCAGAGAATCACACCGTAAATTCCAAGGTAAAACGAACAATGAACCCATTAACCGAAGGAAGAGCATGGCAATAATTCCATCCGTGCCCCATACGCCTTGCAGTAGCCGTGTTTCTATATCGAAGGGCACGCGTTCGCAACTCCACCCGCATTTAGCAGTGATAAAATTACCAAATTGATGAAACCGCAATGAAAGGGATCGTTTCCATGCAGATCACCCCGGAAGAGATCGCTGAAACGCTTGCAATGGTAAGCAAGCAGCACCTCGATATTCGCACCATTACACTCGGTTTGAACCTGCGCGGCTGCACTCATGAAGATGTGAACGTTATGGCCCGCAAGGTATACGATCGCATGACCACCGCTGCCGAAAAGCTTGTTCCTACCGCTGAACAGCTCGAACGCGAATACGGCATTCCTATCGTAAATAAACGCATTTCCGTGACGCCCATCGCCGAAATCTGCGCTGCAACCCAAGCTACCGACCTTTCCCCTATTGCTATTGCGATGGACAAAGCCGGCAAAGAAGTTGGCGTTGATTTTGTAGGCGGTTTTTCTGCACTTGTGCACAAGGGCGCCTCACGCGCAGACAACAACCTGATGGAATCAATTCCTGCCGCCCTTGCCGCAACAGATAATGTATGCGCATCGGTAAACGTTGGATCAACGCGCGCCGGCATCAACATGGATGCCGCGTTCAAAATGGCTGGCATCATCAAACAGGCCGCAGAAGCAACCAAAGACAAACAGTGCATTGGCGCAGGCAAATTGGTTGTATTCTGCAACGCCGTCGAAGATAACCCCTTCATGGCTGGCGCATTCCATGGCTCGGGTGAGGCCGATGCAGTAGTCAACGTTGGTGTATCGGGGCCCGGCGTTGTGAACAATGTCCTGCGCAACATGCCCAAAGACGCCGATATGACCTCCATTGCTGAAGCAATTAAGGCAACCGCCTTCAAGATCACTCGCGCAGGCGAACTTATGAGCCGCGAAGCCAGTCGACGTCTGGGCGTACAGAAAGGCATCTTGGACCTCTCTCTTGCGCCCACGCCCGCCGAAGGCGACTCAGTAGCCGAAATCCTGGAAGCTATTGGCGTTGGCCAATGCGGAGGCCCAGGCACTACTGCAGCTCTCGCCATGCTCAACGACGCAGTCAAGAAGGGCGGCGTTATGGCAAGCAGCAGCGTTGGAGGTCTTTCTGGTGCCTTTATCCCCGTATCCGAAGATGCCGGCATGATTCGCGCAGCAGAATCCGGTGCGCTCCGTCTGGAGAAGCTTGAAGCCATGACCTGCGTTTGTTCCGTTGGCCTCGACATGATCGCCATCCCAGGAGATACCAGCGTCGAAGCCATCTTTGGCATCATTGCCGATGAATGCGCCATTGGCATGATCAACAACAAAACCACCGCAGTTCGCCTTATTCCCGCTATCGGCAAGAAGGTTGGCGACAAGCTCGACTTCGGAGGCCTGCTTGGTTATGCGCCGGTCATGCCGGTAAACGAACATGCCGGCACGGTGTTCGCTCATCGCGGCGGCCGCATGCCTGCACCGCTGAATTCTCTGAAAAACTAGCGGCAACTTCGCTCCAGAAACAGCACGGGCCCCAATGATGGGGCCCGTGCTGTTTCTGGTCGATGAAAACCTCGTTGATGCCTTAATGGTTAAAAGGAAAATGGGCGAATGCCTCTTGTTGCAATATCTTTCACACCGAAGAAGCTACGCAGATCAAAATAAACTTCATCATCGATTTCCAATCCTTTTTCCAAAACAAGCATCTCGCCAAAAGGTGCCTCAAACACACCACAGTTTCTTGCTTTCAGCCGAGGCACGTCTTTATCGCGCACAAAACGTGAATGGAGCTCGGTCATATCGGCGCAACAGCCCTTTGGACTAATAGGCTCAACAGCGATGCAGTGATATCCTTTGCGATCCATATACTCCAGGAGCTTTTCAGAAGCGCTGATTTCAATATGTCTCATGCTTCGCTTCCTAGGAACGTAGCATGAACAAGGTATTCTACATTTCCTTCTGCGCCCTTGATCGAGCTTTCCACTACCCCGTTCACTCTAAATCCCACCTCGCGCAACGCCTGGGTGACTTCATCAACCACACGCTGACGAACCGCTTCGCTTCGGACAATGCCATGATCGGTTTCTTCGTGCTGGCTTTCAAACTGCGGTTTGATAAGCCCCAAAAAGATGCTGCCCTCTTCACAAAGATTGGCGAACACATCAGCTAGCTGGGCCAATCCGATAAAACTTAAGTCGCATACCACCATATCAAATGGAGCACCAAGACTCTCGGGGCTCGCTAAACGAATGTTGGTGCGCTCGAACACACTCACACGAGGATCTTGACGCAAACTCCAAGCGAGCTGGCCGTAGTTGACATCTACGCATGCCACACTGGCAGCCCCCGCCTGAAGCAGGCAATCCGAAAACCCGCCCGTAGAAGCCCCAACATCAACGCAACGAAAACCCGCAACATCCTGTCGAAAGTGATCAAGCGCGCCCTGAAGCTTATGCCCACCACGGGAAACGAATTTCTTGGTATTTTTGACGAAAAGATCAGCATCGGGACGAACTTTTAAAGCAGCGCTCGACACATACACATCGTCTACTCGCACCTCACGCGCTATAACCGCACGCAAAGCCGCATCCCTATCAGCAAAATAACCCTGCTCGACAAGTAGATCATCTACGCGAATCTTTGCCATTATCAGTCCGTTTCGTTCGGTGCAGGAGCAGCCACATCCTGACGCTCGGTCTCTTCGATAGAGGCACTGGCTGCAAACAAGCCCGTTTCTCTCCCGCGTTCTTCAACAGCTGGGATCAACCCGGTTTTGATCAATTCCAGAAAATCCCGCTCTGTCAAAATAGGAACTCCCAGACTTTCAGCTTTGGAGCGTTTAGACCCTGCAGCCTCGCCGCAAATAACGTAGCTGGTCTTTTTAGAAACGCTTCCAGAAACCTTTGCTCCGTACTCTTTCAGCTTATTGCCGGCTTCGGTACGCGTCATACCCGATTCAACTAAACTGCCAGTAAGCACAAACGTCAGACCCGCAAGGGTTTGGGGCAATGTGTTTTCATGGAGCTCTTCTTCCATGGTTACGCCCGCAGCCGCCAAACGCTCTACCACCTTTACATTATCTTCAGTTGCAAAGAAGTCACAAATACTCTGCGCAATAATCGAGCCAACGCCATCGATTGCCGCCAGGTCGTCAACCTTTGCGCCACGAAGCAAGTTCATAGAAGGATACACTTTCGCAATAGCCTCTGCCGTGGTTTTGCCAACGTGACGAATACCCAATCCGAAAAGAACACGTGCCAACGAACGCTTCTTGCTTTCGTTAATTGAAAACATAAGCTTCGACGCCACCACAGGGCCCAGCTCAATCCGCTCGCCCTTGGTGGTGGTCCGCCCAGTATCCAAATGCTCCAACGTATCCTGCGAAAGATCATAATAATCGGCAACATCGGTTAAATTGCCCGACCCAATGAGACGAGCAACGATCTCATTGCCCATACCTTCAATATCGAGTGCACCTCGACTTGCCCAATGAGTTAATCGCTCATGAGCCTGAGCCGGACAGTCGATAGATACGCATCGATAAGCCGCTTCACCCTTCTCTCGAACAATAGGAGAGCCACAACTGGGGCAAGCCTTCGGCATAACCCAAGGTTGAGAATCCTCAGGGCGCAACGAAAGGATAGGGCCCAGAACCTCAGGAATAACATCGCCGGCTTTTCGGACGATAACGGTATCGCCAATACGCACATCCTTACGCAAAACCTCGTCTTCGTTATGGAGGGTAGCTCGAGCAACCGTAGAGCCAGCCACCAAAACCGGATCAAGCTCGGCTACAGGCGTGCACGCGCCTGTTCGCCCAACCTGAATAGTGATATCACGCAAGATAGTAGTTTTTTCTTCTGGAGGGAATTTGTAAGCAATGGCCCAGCGAGGAGCGCGTGCTGTGAAGCCAAGCTCATGTTGCAAGGCAAAAGAATCCACCTTCACAACCACACCGTCGATTTCATAGGGCAGATCGGCACGCTTCTCCAGGCAATCGCGGCAGAACCTTCGCACCTCTTCGCGCGTGACGCAGCGCTTAACATCGGGGTTTACGTGAAAGCCGCAACTACGGAGCCACTGCAGCAACTCCCACTGCCCTGAAGCTTTGATGGATTGATCGCGCGCAATCGCATACATGAAAGTTGACAACTCACGCTCACGCGTAACAGAGGGATCTTTCTGTCGAAGGGATCCAGCGGCGGCATTACGGGGATTGGCGAACGTGCGATTCCCCACTGCCTCAGCCTGCTCGTTGAGCGCCTCGAAGCTTGCCTTCGACATGTATATTTCGCCACGGACCTCAACCGAGGAAACGCCTTCGACAACATCCCCAGCACCTTCATCCCACAGGCGCAAAGGAATATCGTTAACCGTACGTACATTAACCGTAACGTCTTCGCCCGTGGTGCCATCACCGCGAGTGGCAGCACGAACCAGCTTGCCGTCTTCGTAGGTAAGCGCCAGCGAAGAGCCATCTATCTTGAGTTCGCAGACCAAAGGAGGAAGCGCACCCAAGGCTTCTTCGGTTCGATCCATCCATGCATCAAGCTCGTCCAAATCCATCGCGTTGTCGAGAGAATACATGCGCTGTTCGTGAACTACGGGGGAAAATTGATTGCCTACAGCTCCACCAACGCGCTGGGTTGGAGACGAAGGGTCTTGCAATGCAGGATATTCATTCTCCAAGTCACGAAGCTCGCGCATAAGGGAGTCGAACGCAGCATCTGATATTTCGGGGTCATCGAGGACATAATAACGATGCGTGTGATATTCGATTTCGCGACGCAGACGTAAAACACGCTCTGCCAGTGTTTCTTCGGGCACGGAACCCTGTTCGTTAGACATGAAAGAAATCCTCTCGTTTACCCTCAACGTTGATGCACTGCAAGCCAATCAGCTAACGCGACATAGACCTAGCAGTAACTCAACAAAGCAAAAGCCAGCATCAGATGCATCACACCAAGACAGCAGCAATAGAGCTTATCTTGTTCTATTTGCCTATACGCATAAAGGCCTCAGGCACAGCATCAAGCACGTCTTCGGCGCAGGCGCTAACAACGCCTTTGCGCTCGGCCGCAATATTACCTGCTTCTGCATGTATATATACCCCCAGATGGGCAGCATCGAAAGCACTCATACCCTGAGCAAGCAAGCCACCAATTACCCCAGCAAGCACATCGCCCGTACCAGCTTTTGCAAGCGCAGCGGAACCATTCGTTACCCTGCAGCTATGCTCTACCGAAGCGATTACCGTATCGGGCCCTTTGAGAACAACGACGGCACCATAAGCCAATGCAAGAGAATAGGCTGCTTCTTCTTGCAGCATATTATCTAAGTTCAGTCCAAAAGGAGCACCAAGACGCGCTGCTTCACCCTTGTGCGGAGTTAGGACGGTTACACTCCCCTGTTCATTGCGACGACGCAACACTTTGCGCATTTTCAGCGAGGGCATGAACGCGAGAGCACCGCCATCAACCAACACCGGTGCCGAGGCCTGCTTCAGAACACGGCGAGCCACATTTTCAGCATCAGCATCCGAGGAATCAAACCCCGGCCCAACCACAAAGGCGCCAGAATGCTGCGCAGGAAGAGCAGAGGCGACATCCAATGAGGCGAAAGAGCCAACCACCAGTGAAGGGCGAAACGCCTGGATCAGCGCCATGTTGCTTTTTGCCGTGAAAACCTGCGTATAGCCCGCACCAGCAAGCTGCGTCGCGCAAGACGACAGGCATGCAGCACCCGGATAAGCGGCAGAGCCAGCGACAACTATCGCTTTACCTCGAGAATATTTATGGGCATCAGCAGGGGGAATAGGCACAAGCGACGCATAATCCGTCTTGCTATCCATGGGTTTACGCACCTTCTTTCCCATCAGCAGCCGGCAGGTCATCCAAAAGGGAACGAGCCTCTTTGAATTGACGCGACAAATCTTGAGCTGATGTAGTAACACGCGCCTTTGCCTTCGTACGAGAATCCTCAGTCAAGGCAAGTGCACAAGCAACCGCTTCGTTGTGGGTATATGAGAGCGAAAGCGGAATCTCCTCGATGCCTAAATGAGCGGCGATCTTCGCAGCGGCTCTATGGAGCCGAACGCGAGGCTTGCCTTTGGCATTGAGGTACACCTCAATATCATTAGGCCTGATACCGTGCCTAAAACCCGTGCCTAAGGCCTTAACCACAGCCTCTTTTGCAGCAAAGCGCGTAGCATAATGAAACTCAGGTGAAGCTGTTGCATCACAGTAGGCTCGTTCTTCGCACGAAAACGAGCGCTCAATGAATGCGGGCGAGCGCTTCATGATTGCACGCATACGTGCAACCTCAACAATGTCTACGCCCATCGATACCGATTCGGGTAGAATGCCCGCTTTCTGCGCATCTTGAGTAGCTTCACGCATAGCGGAAGTCGCCGACGTTTCATTGAGAGCGGCAGAAGAAACGGCACCGCCCTTATGAGCAGTGCCGTCTTCAATCATGTCTCGATTTCCCATCGAAGGATCAGACATGAGCATACCTATTCAACCGTTACCGATTTTGCCAGGTTACGAGGCTGATCGACGTCACAGCCACGAGCAACCGCCACCGCGCGAGCCAGAAGCTGCAATGGAACACTTGCAGTAATGGGCATGAAGGCATCACGAACCTTTGGGATGTAGATAACATGATCTGCGACCTTCTTGATGGCCTCATCGCCTTCGGTGGCAATGGCAATAATCTTTGCCCCGCGTGACTTGGACTCTTCAAGGTTGGAAAGCGTTTTGTCGTAGGTAGCGCTCTGCGTTGCGACTGCAACAATCGGGAACCCTTCATCAAGCAGGGCAATAGGGCCATGTTTCATTTCACCAGCGGCATATGCCTCAGCATGAATGTAGCTGATTTCCTTCAGCTTCAACGCACCCTCATAGCATGTTGCCTCACCCAAGCCACGGCCAATATAAAGAGTTGACTGGCGACCGTCGAAGAAGTGCGCCGCATCTTCAATAGCAGAAGTGTCTTGCAGGATTTCCTCGATCTGGTCGGCAGTGTCAGCAAGCTCAGTGAAGAGCATGCGCGTCTGGTTCAAGGTGAGCTTGCCCTTCGATCGACCCAAAAGAAGGGCCAAAAGCGTAAGGCTCACCACCTGACCGATGAACGACTTCGTTGAAGCAACCGCAACCTCTTTGTTTGCCTTGGTGTAGATTACGCCATCCGACTCACGAGCAACTGGGGAACCGATTACGTTAGTGATACCAAACACTTTGGCGCCCTTGATACGCGCATCGCGAATAGCAGCGAGCGTATCTGCCGTTTCACCAGACTGAGAAACGGCAACCACCAAGGTAGTGGGCGTAATAATGGGATTACGGTAACGAAATTCGCTGGCAACTTCCACTTCGGTAGGAATGCGAGCCCAGCCCTCTATAAGGTTTTTGGCAATAAGACCCGCATGATAGGAAGTGCCGCAGCCAATAAGATACACGCGATCGATGAAATTAAGTTCTTGACGGGTAAGCGTGAGCTCGTCAATGGAAATCTCATGACCGGACATACGTCCCGCGAGAGTATCACGAACAACACGGGGCTGCTCGTGAATTTCTTTCAACATGAAATCAGGATAGCCGCCCTTTTCCGCAACATCGATATCCCAATCAACATGAGTGATTTCAGGGGTTACCGGATTACCATCAGCATCAAAATAATCAATATGATCAGAATGCATAACAGCAAGCTGATTGTCTTCAAGGATGACCACATCACGGGTTGCGTCAATGAGCGCAATGATATCAGAGCCCAGGTAGCTACCGTTTTCGCCAACGCCCAACACAATAGGAGAATCTTTGCGAGTTACCACGATTTCGCCAGGATGATCGTGGTGCATTACCGCTAAACCATAGGCGCCAGAAAGCGAGTTTGACACCACGCGAACTGCCTCGAACAGATCACCGTGGTAGTTTTCCTCCACTAAATGAGCAATGCACTCTGTATCGGTATCGGAAGTGAACGTGTGACCCTTCGCGATCAATTCTTCGCGCAATTCAGCAAAGTTCTCAATAATGCCGTTGTGAACAACGGCAATCTGATTGGTGCAGTCTGTGTGCGGATGGGCGTTGCGCTCGCTGGGAGCACCATGCGTCGCCCAACGCGTATGACCAATGCCACACGTTCCCTGGCACATATCGTCCTGGATGGCATCAGCGAGGCCGGAAACCTTGCCCAAACGCTTAACCACATTGATTCCCCGACCGTCCTCGACGGCAATACCCGCCGAGTCGTACCCACGGTACTCAAGGCGCTTTAAGCCCTCAAGCAAAACACCTTTTGCCTGGAGGGTGCCCGTGTAACCAACGATTCCGCACATATAGGAACTCCTAACGAAGAGGAATAAATCAATAAACTGCTTCATTTTACCGTATACCAGTTTCAGACCCCCATAAGGGCACCATCGCTCCATAAACTCATGGCGATAGAATCTAATCGATTCGGCCTTTTACCTAACCCGAGTGGGCACACAAGGCGTCAGGCAGTAAAAAGCGAATCGCATCGCGAATTTCTAGAGGCCAATTCCCGCTCTAAAGGGATGAAGATAGACCGTAAGCTGAAAAGCCAGCTTCGCTCAAATTGAGCGTCTCTGATGGAAATAGAAGCGTCAACGAGACCCCATTACTGGTGCTTGCTACGATGGGAGCATGATTACTTCGACATCGCGGAAACAATCCGCCCCCTCAAATCACTCCAAGAGATCATCAGGCAGCAAGCTTCCCATTGTCATCGTTGCCATCATCATTGCGATAGTGGCGCTGTTTGCCTCAGTTGCCATGAGCTGTTCTAACCAAACAAAATATGACTGGAGCAACCTTAAACTAGAAAACGGCCGCATGATCTATTACGAAGACGGTAACGCGGTTTCCACCACAGGCATCGACGTATCAGATCTTCAGGGATCCATTGATTGGCAGGCTGCGAAAAGTGACGGCATCGATTTCGCTATGCTGCGATGCGGCAGACGTGGCTCAACCGAAGGGCAACTTTACACAGACAAAAACTATCACGAGAACGTTGAGGGTGCCACCCGCGTGGGACTTCCCTACGGTGTGTATTTCTTCTCGCAAGCCACTAGCGAACAGGAGGCGTTGGAAGAAGCGGAGTACGTACTGAATCTTATTAATGGTGCTGGCGTAACGTACCCAGTAGTGTATGATCAGGAACCCGTTACCGATTCATCCGGTCGCGCAAACAATCTTTCCGCGGATCAGCTTACCAAGAATGCCCAAACCTTCTGCAAACGTATCGAACAAGCTGGCTACACACCTATGGTGTATGGCAACCAGTACGACCTTTCTCGCCTCAATATCGACCAAATTGATGCTGCAGTTTGGTATGCCGAATACACCGATACACACCCCACCAGCAACTATCACGATTTTGTGATGTGGCAATATTCCCATACTGGTAAAGTCAACGGGATCAAAACAGATGTTGATATAGATATCCTGTTCAAAGCAAGCTGGATCAGCCCCGAACGATAATCCGATTCAGCACGTACGGGCATAAGCGAACAACCGTATGCCTTCCTCCGCAATCGCGAACAAA
>OLQO01001555.1_pt1 | contig 14624 bp, 10 predicted proteins | sample 1672281 | NCBI WGS metagenome assembly OLQO01 (sample SAMEA3136667, study PRJEB25190) | human gut metagenome | biome: human gut; feature: human-associated habitat; material: faeces | place: Austria | collected 2013
CGCACACTTCCATAATCCTCACAGGCGGTCCGTCATAGCCTTCTATTATCTCTCTCGCCGTTTTCTTCTTCTCTTCACTCATCAGAATAAATCCTCCAGCACCTGATCTGTTTCACTGTCATCCTCATCCGTAATCTTGGCAATGGCCACACCGGCATGAACCATGACATAATCTCCCGGCTCCAGATCTTCAATCAGCTGAGAAGAAATCTCACGTTTTGCGCCGCCCGCATCGATAATTGCAACGCCATCATTAATTTTAACAACTTTCGCTGATAAACCTACACACATACTCAAAATCTCCTTTCGCTTATCCGCTGCAAATTCTCAACACCATAGATTTTAGTTTCTTAACTCTAAACCCAAAAACTTTCTCTTTCCTATTCGACATTGTCCCTGGCTCGGGTTTTGTCATAGCTATGCTGCTTAACACTTTGCCGCGTTTATCACAAATCTATGATAACAGCCGTCTATTTTCTTCTGTTTCTAAGACTGCTGTCCTATTTTTATATTACACTTCGGTTAGTCGTTATTCGCTGTTTATGGAATTACTTCGATAAAGCTGCATTGATGAGAATTATAAATGAAAACATTTCGGACGGATGTCCGTTGTTTTCATTTATAATTCTCACTCAATCAGCTTTTCAAAGACCTCATAGCGTAGACTGCCTGACCAAGTGCAATGCCGCCGTCGTTTGGCGGTACCAGGCGATGTCTCAATACTTTAAAGCCCTCATTCTGCAGTCCTTCATCCACCATTTTCAATAACAGCTGATTTTGGAAGACACCGCCGCTTAATGCTACTGTACCCCGTCCACTTTCTTTTCTGGCTTTTTGGCAAGCCACTATTATTTCTTCTGCCAGTATCCAATGGAAGAAATAGGCCAGTTTTTCTGTATCTGCGCCTGCAAGTCTGGCTTCCGCAATGGTTTTCACCAAAGCACCTGTGTTCAGGACTGCCTTCACCTGTTCCGGCTTATTTATTTCTGTGGATTCCGATTCCTTATTATCTATGCATGCGGCTAACGGAAATTGCTTCCGCATCTCATCCATCGCATGCTGAAGATCAATCGCGTTTTGATGTTTTTTCTCATACGCTTCCGCTGTAAATTCCAATGCCATGGATGCCTCGCCTTCAAATGTTGAAGCCTTCCGGATTCCCAAAATGGCACTGACACCGTCGAATAATCTGCCGGCACTGGTGGACATCACCGCATTAATCTTCCTGTCCGCCATGGCCATCTGAACTTTGGAATCCTGTACACTGCACAGATTCAGTTTCTCAATCATTGTCATGGCTGCTGCACGGTCTTTCATCTGTCCGTACAGCATGGAAACGGCAATTCGCCATCCTTCCCTGGAGGATGCATCACCGCCGATCTGAAGGAACGGTGTTATACATCCAAACCGCTGAAATGCCTTATAATCTGCCAGAAGGATTTCGCCGCCCCAGATGGTGCCGTCCATGCCATAACCGGTTCCGTCAAAGGAAACTCCGATAACTGCTTCCTGACAGTCATTCTCGGCCATGCAGGATAAAATATGCGCATAATGATGCTGCACTTTGATCACCGGCAATCCCGATTCTTCCGCGATCATGGTTGAATTATATCTTGGATGCATATCACTGACCACCATCGGCGGTTCCACTTCAAGCAGCGTCTCCAGACGTCCAATGGTCTCTTTCAATGCATTCACCGTTCGCAGATCTTCCAAATCCCCCACATACGGCGACAGATAGAATCTTCCGTCCACGCCGATGCAGAAGCTGTTCTTCAGTTCTCCGCCCACGGCCAGAACCTGGCCTTTCCAAGGTGCCGACACCATCACCGGCAGAGGTGCATAACCTCTGGAGCGCCGGATCATATAAGGTTCATCCTTGTAATAATCCATTACCGAATCATCAGCACGGATCCTGATCTTGCGATTGTGAGACAACATGCAATCACACAGATGAGATAATTCAGCGATTGCATCATTGTCATCTCTGCAAATCGGCGCTCCTGATGTGTTGCCGCTGGTCATCACCAGATAATCCGGCATCTGAATGCCATCATCATAATCAAAAATCAACAGCTGTACCGGCGCATACGGCAGCATCACACCGATTTTCGGATTGCCCGGCGCCACAGACGGACAGATCTGACTGTCAGCTTTGTCCAACCGCTCCAACAGCAAAATCGGCTTCTGATGGCCGTCCAGGACTTCCTCCTGTACCTCAGTCACCTGACATTCCTTCCGAACTGCCGACATATTTCGCGCCATAATGGCAAATGGTTTCATCGGCCGGCGCTTCAATTCACGAAGTCTCGCAACCGCTGTCTCATTGGTGGCATCACAGCAGAGATGAAAACCACCGATTCCCTTAATCGCCGCAATGCCGCCCGAGGCGATCACTTTTCTCGTATAGGTGATTGCTTCACGGCCTCTTTCGTCACGGCCGATCAGATAGACCTCCGGCCCGCAGTCATTGCAGCACACCGGCTGGGCATCGAATCGTCTCGACTCCGGATTGTTGTATTCCTCCGCACACTCCGGACACATCGGAAATTCCTTCATGCTGGTCCGTTCTCTGTCATAAGGCAGCGCATCCAGGATCGTCATCCTCGGCCCACAGCAGGTACAATTGATAAAAGGATGCAGATAGCGTCTGTTGTTCGGATCATACAGCTCCTCTTTGCATTCATCACAAATGGCAATATCCGGTGAAACAAAAATCTCTCCCTTTGTCTTTTCACTTTCTATAATCTCAAACCCATCAAATTCAGGGTTATTATCAAGATGTTCAACATTTATCTTCAAAATAGCCGCACGCTTCGGCGGTCGTTTCTCCAAATCCTCAAGGAAGCCATCCACCTGTGCTTTCGTCCCCTGTGCAAAAATCTCCACATAAGGCCCTTTGTTGCAGACGCTTCCGTGAATGTCATTTTTAACCGCATGCCGACTCACTGTCGGACGAAACCCAACGCCCTGCACAATGCCGTAAACACGAATCTTTCTTGTCTCTGTCTGATTCATCAGCATGCGCCTCCTAATTTGCCTGAATCAGCAAAATGCCGGATGCCGATGAACTGTCCCCCAAACTCCGGAAGCATCGACTTCATACAGTCATCCGCAATGACCACATCCCACTTGCTGTCCGCTGCCAGTTCTGTGAAATCATCTTCTTCCTTCAGATAAACATCATCTTCTTCGCGAAGTTCCGGTTTCATATCAAACCAGCTGCAGACCTTCACTTCTGATGCCCCGCGTATCTTTAATTCCTCACGAAGCGCATTCGCCATCACCTGCTGATGCACAATTAATACCTTTTTGCCTGTATAATCAGCCTCCGGCAGCATGGTCTTCACCAAAGGATAACCGACAACATACGGTGTTCCGAACTGTTTTTGAAGATATTTGGCCGTTTCCAGGGCAGATGGTGAAACAACCAGGTTATATTCCGCGGAAGCTGCCTGCTTCACCGCATCCAGGCCATCACCCATGCCATAGCAAACAGCCTTTTTACCATCGGCTGCAAATATCTGCCGTAATTGGTCACCTGCGGATAAATCACTCAGATCCTGCGGTGTTGCACCGATAATGCCGACTCTGCCCTTTTCCACAGACATCTCATCCACCACAAACTTCTTAAAAAGTGCCAGCCAGGCCTTTTCCTGACCTCTATCATATAAATCCATGCCATTCGTATCAATGGTCAGCACCGGAAGTCCTGTCTTCTTCTCCGTCATACGGCCCAGTGCCTTGTAATCCGTGCCGATCACCGCCGGCACCGGCGTACCGATGATCGCTGCAAAAGATACATCCAGTTTCTCAACTGCCGATGTCAGCTTTGCAACCAACCGGTCATCCCTTCCGAGAATGGCATCCATATCTCTCAGCCCGGCACTGAAAATAGCGCTTTTCCTTGAGAACCATCTTGGTTCATCAAATCCGCAGACATTACCGACACAGCCTCCCGCATCACAGATCACAAGAATACCGCCCAGTTCATACAAAACGGAGACAGCCCCCGACTGATCCGGTGCAAAAGGTGTCAGATATTTTCTTAATCCCTTCATGGCTGTTCCTCCCATCTATTCTCTGCTTCTGTCAAAGCCTCAAACAATCTGCGAACCCCTGCATAGCCATAAGGCTGTCTGTCCTGATTCCACATGACATTCGGGCAGTTCTGATGATAATAAGCTGCATCCTTGCCAATGGCCATATTCACACCTGAATTCTCACCATCATAATACAGCATGGTCGGTTCCATGTTGGAATAAACTCTCGTCTCAGGGCTTATAGCCGCCAGCTGCTTGATATAAATAAAGTTCTCAGCGGTGATGGTGCCGTAAATCTCAGGCACCTTAAATCCGTATCGTACCAATGCCAGGGAAAGTTCGAAAGCATCGCCGTTCATACATTCCCCGACCGCAAAAGAGGCCTCCGGATACTGCACCCTAAAGGCATCCACTGCCTTCTGTGCGCTTTCTGCCGCTGCCTGATCATCAAAAGTCACGCCCAGCACCTTGCCGAAGGCTCTGTACTGGCTGCCGATCTTGTCAATCTGATACAATCGGGTCAGTTCGATAAAAGGAATCTTCAATCTGTCATGAAAATCTTCCGCCGCAAATCTCGCCTCCGGATGCAGCACCAGATTGAAATTAGCTTCCGACATGGTCTGATATTCCTCATAATCCCTGCATGCAGAAATCTCATGAATGGTCTTCACGCCTGCCTGATGCAGTAGATCATATAGCTCACAATCATCCACAAGGGGTGAAAAAAAACCCAGCAGATTCACTACATTCCCCTTTTTCTTACGCGGTTCAAGCAAAGAATACAAAGACTGGCGAACATGTACCATCGGCGGCTTTCTGCCTTCACGGGTCAACGCATACATATAACATGGTCTCACAGGAAGACCTGCCGCCTCCTCGGCTTTTCGACAGACTCTCTCCATGTCTGTTCCCAAAAGTGCATCCACACAGGTAATGCAGATCATCACAACTGACGGCTTCTTCTCAAGGCTGTCACAGATCTCTTTCACTGCTTTCGGTATCTTCTTCAAATGACGCCCCGTAACAATATCCGTCTCGTCCATCATCAGATAAAAGAACCGCTGATCATATTCTCTCATAGAACTGATCAATGATGTATTTCTGCCGCAGCATCCCGGTGCCACGATCAGCATAATAGAATCAGGGATTGCCAGCCCTGCACGCTTGACGCCAAAACCTTCCGCACCCGGTGAATTAAAGGCCAGCGTAGCTGGAGAACTGTATATTAAATGTGCGCCGGAAATAAACTGCGGCGGGATATTCTCTCTTCCCATTGCCGCCAGCTCACCGACTGTACAAAAAAATGCATCCTGCATCATAATAAATTTCCTCCTCCGGATTTATTCGCCGTCCTGGGCTTTCTTCGCCTCATCCTCCAGAAGCAGATTGGCCAGATCAAAGAATCTCTGACTGATCTCGGAATCTCTGTCGCCTTCGATGACAGTCTTGCCCTGATCTTCATAGCGGATGATCTCATCACTTCTCGGAATCTCTCCCACAATCGGAATATGACTCTTCTCTGCAAAGGCCTGCACCTTCTCTGTCTCATTCTCCACATTGCGATGGTTCAGTACAATTCCGAAAATACGGGCATAGCTGCGATCTTCAAAATTTCTCACAGCGCTTGAAATATTATTGGCTGCATAAAGAGCCATCTTCTCACCGGATGTAACAATCAGTACCTTCTCCGCATAGCCCTCACGGATCGGTGCGGCAAATCCACCACAGACAACATCACCCAGCACATCGTACAACACCACATCCGGCTTGTACGTCTCAAATAACTTCAGATCTTCCAACAACTGAAATGTTGCAATAATGCCTCTTCCTGCACAGCCAAGTCCCGGTGTCGGGCCGCCAGTCTCAATACAAAGCACACCGCCGAACCCTTCCTTTGAAATATCCTCAAGTCGCTCCGGCTCTTCGTCTTCTTCTCTCATAAAATTCATCACTGGTCGAAGCGGTTCACCCCCAAGCAGATTGATCGTTGAATCTGCCTTCGGATCACATCCGATCTGAATAACCTTCTTCCCCATGGCCGCAAAAGCTGCTGCCAGATTGGAAGTAATCGTTGACTTGCCAATGCCGCCCTTACCATAAACTGCTACCTTCAGCATATAAACCTCCATATGGCCTTGAACGATGTATCAGATACATTGTTCCAAGGTTCTATATATAATAATAATTTCGTATTTTATTCAACAAAGAAAAAACTCCTTTATCTGACGGTAAGGGAGCTTCTAATTATGTATACGAGAAGATAAACTATCTTCCCGATAATTTCCAGTTTACTATTCCTGCTCGGATATTCCTTGCCGTCAGAGTATGCTTATATTCAATTGTCTGGAATTCTTTTACTGTTGTGACATTCGAATAGAGTACCGTTCTCCCGGCAGTCATTTCGTCTGTCTTTTACGCATTATAGCATATAATTATCAATAATGTAACCCTGGTTTTATCTATTATGCTGTATACATCTATTATTCCTCCCATCGGCTTTTTTCATTCTCACAGATACCATTCCATTTACAGCCTCCGCAGATTTCTTTCCTCTTCCCTGTCACCAAAAGTTGATTCTGCACTTTTTCAGTAAAATCATCGAAGGCTAACTGCTCACCATCTGCCAGACCGCAGGCCTCCAGCACAGCGTTGTCATATTTCTCGACCAAAGTCAGATCTGTACACTGCCCCTCCCGATTATTCGGACAGGCAGAACAAATCTCATCTATCCCCACATGCAGCCGTACATTCATTCCTTTCTGCAATTCATCCAATACTTCTTTCATATGCGCCGAAAAACCATCACTGTAACCTTCACCTTTAAAATAAGCAAGGCACATACCATGATGCGGTCTCAATAAAACCGGCCGAGCCAGCTTCTGCTTGTCTTTCACTTCTGCCATTTTCTTTCTCTCTTTCTGCTTTTCCCTGCATGATTTTATGATTACTGCATTACAGCAGCAATCCGACAATTCCCACAACGATTAGAATCGGGAATGCCAGATAGATCAGACCGCCCACAACCAATCCGATCAGAATAACCGGAAGCAGGACAATCGTCAGCAGGAATTTTGAAATTCCCCAGGCAGCTTTAATACCAAACATCAACAATTTTCCAAAAACCGCAAAAAAACAAATAATAAATAACAACGTTAACATATTCTTCTCCCCTTCTATCTCTCATAATAACGATTTTGAAATTTTCACTTATTTCAAATAACCGGCACAGATAAATTAGCCGTTGCTGTAATGCTATGCTTCTATTATAATAGAGAGAGCAATAAAAATAAACTTTGAACATATAGAAATAACACTGTTTATTTCTCCGTTTTGGAGTATAAACCATAAAGAGGGATTTTACAATGGGAAGACAATCGACAAGAGCAAACAAAAACATCTATCAGATCTGCCGTGAAGAATGTGAACTGACAAGAGAAAAGGCCAGTGAAATGATGACCGGTGTTTCTGCTTCACGAATTGAAAAAATCGAATACAATCTTCAGGATCCGACACCTTATGACATTGTTCAGATGGCTGACTGTTATAAACGACCGGATCTCTGCAATTATTATTGTTCCCACAAATGTGAAATTGGCTATCGCTATGTACCTGAAATCGAAATGTCCGAACTTTCAAGCATCATTTTGGAAACAATAGCCAGTCTGGATGAGATCAATCCACTCACAGGCCGTCTGATCCAGATTGCCCGCGACGGAAAGATCACAGATGATGAAATTAAAGATTTTGCATTTATCAGCCACAAGCTGGACAAAGTGTCTGTAGCCATTGATGCGCTGAATCTATGGGTTAACAAAACCGCCAGCGAAAACAACATCAATATTGATATGCTGAATATTGAAAAAGAGAAACTGGATAAATAATCGATACAGTGGGCTGTCCGCCATTTAACTGAATATAAATCACAAACAATGTACAAAACTCTGAATAAATGCTATGATATAAAAAGCACTTTTTGCCGTATTTTGTTCTTAACATAAGGAGAGTTGATTATGTCCCACCAAAATCCCCCGGATGCCGCCCGGGTATCCCGGATTTTTTTCTATATTTTAATGTTTGCCATTCTCGGCTGGTTTACTTACATGCAGTTTTTCGGTGCCGATGAACGCCGACTGAATGTTAATTCAGATTCCATGATCTACACCGGTACTTTTACCTGGGAGAAGTCTGATGGAACCTCTGAAGAAATTACTGTCCCAGGGCGATATGATCTGCCTGTGGGTGAGACAATGGTACTTACCACACGTCTTCCGGAAGACTATCACGAGAATACCATGGCCATTCGTTCCTCCCTTCAGGATGTCAAATTCTATATCAATGGCACACTGCGCGCTTCTTACAACACCAGCGAGACACGACTGGCCGGCAAAAACTCTGCCAGCCGTTATATTTTCTGTGAGACTTCGGAGGCCGATGCCGGCAAAGAACTCCGCATCGAGCTGACAACCCATACTTATAATTATTCCGGTGTTGTCAATACGGTTCTCTGCGGTGACAAAACAGATATCTGGCTAACTATTTTGAATCAATACGGACCTGCAACTTATATTGCCCTTTTCATCTTTTTTACCGGTCTGGTAACGATCCTTTTCAGCCTGGCACTCGGCATGATCTATCATTCCAGTTTTGATATGGAATACCTTGGCTGGTGTATGATAATGGGCGGTGTCTGGATGATGGGAGAATCCAAACTGCGGCAGATATTAGTTCCAAATGCTTCCGCTCTGGGTTCGCTCTGCTTTGTCATGATTCTTCTGTGTCCGATTCCGATTCTGCTCTATGCAGACAGCATCCAGAAGCAGCTTCATCGCAGATTGTATACCATCCTCGGAGGTCTGGCGCTTTTGGATTTCGCTGTCTGTTCCATTCTGACATTTTTCGGCATTGCAGACTATATTGAAACGCTTCCAATCGGACAAATCATCCTTTGTTCGATACTTGTCGTTGTATTTATCCATTTGTTTATTTATATGCACAGCAGCCGCCGCAAATCAGACCGGCTTCTTCTGGGGCTGTTGGCAGCCATCATATGTATCTCTATAGAAGCGATTTCTGTTTATTTTGTTACCAGCATATCCGGATTGTTCATCGGCATCGGCATGATCATCCTGCTTTTTGTCAATATCATCCGAACTCTCAGAAACCTTCAGGATATGGAATTGCGCCGTCAGAAAATTGAAGTTGAAAAAAGCAAACAGCAAACAGAACGCATATCTCTGCAGATGATGCAGACCCTTGCAACAACAATTGAGGCCAAAGACGAATACACCCGCGGTCATTCTTACCGTGTGGCGGAATATGCCGCATTAATTGCCAAAGAACTCGGCTGGTCACAGGATGAAATCACCAACCTGAAACATGCCGCACATCTGCATGACATCGGCAAAATCGGTATCCCGGATTCTGTTTTAAACAAACCGACCCAACTGACAGAGGATGAAGATAATCTTCTGAAAAAACATACAATTATCGGTGCCGAAATCCTCAAAGATGTCACGCTGATCCCGCATGTTGTCGAAGTGACAAGAAATCACCATGAACACTATGACGGAAGCGGTTATCCTGACGGTCTTGCAGGCACTGAAATTCCGATTTATGCCCGTATTATCGCTGTTGCTGATTGTTACGATGCCATGAATTCCCGTCGCATTTACCGTAATGCTCTGTCTCAGGATGAAATCTATGAAGAGATTCTCAAAAACAAGGGCACACAATTCGACCCTGAAATTGCAGATATATTTCTGACATTGCTCACCGAAAATCAGATTCCTGATCTGGATGACTTTTCAGAAAGCAGCAGTACTTCTAATCTTGCGGATGTCCATCGAACCATCAGCAAATTCATCTCGGATGTAGTGATCACAATTAAGGCACAGGAATATGCCAAGAACTACGACCTGCTCACCACACTGCCGATGCGAAATCTCGGTGAGCGCCTGACGGCGGAGCTGATGCAGCAATCCGACGGATACCTCATTTTCCTTGATATGGATAATCTGAAAAAGATCAATGATATCCACGGACACAAAGCCGGAGACCGGGCACTGAAACTATTGGGCAATCTATTGTCACGCTACTCCGATGAGGGCGTCGCCTGTCGATTGGGCGGCGACGAATTTCTGCTGTTTTTGCCGGAAGCAACTCATGATTCTGTCACAACACAAATGCAGGAACTCTTCGATCAGTTCCGTTTAGCCATTTCCAAAGATGTCGAAATCAGAAGTGCTACGCTTTCCGCCGGAATCTGTATGTGCACAGCCGGTGATAACTTTGAAAACTGTTACCAGAAAGCGGATAAAGCTTTATATTATGTCAAACAGAACGGTAAAAATCAGTTCTTCTTCTATCAGCAGATTGACCGTAAAGAACTTCTTACCTCCAGTACTGGCAAAGATCTTCAGCTCGTAGCCAAATCCCTGCGGGAAAGCGGCACCTACATCGGTGCCATGGATCTGAATTACCGTGACTTTGCCCGTCAATATGAGTATATGAGTCAGCTCAGTATTCGCAGCCAATGTCATTGTTATCTTGTGATGGTCACCATGGAAACAGCTGTCGACACGATTCCGAATATAGAAGCCATTGAACAGGCTCTGGAATGTATAGAAAAGGCTATCCGCCAGAAGATTCGCCGTGTGGATAGCTGTACCCGTTACAGTTCCATGCAGTATCTGATCATCCTGTTTGAACCGATTGAGACAGAAATACCGCATATTATGGATCGCATTTTCATGCAATATCGCCAGCAATGCGACAACACCGATTTCCGTCCAACCTATGAATATCTGGCGATTGCCGGAGAAAAACAGTAAAATTACACTATTGTTTCACTATTTTTCATTACTTCATCGGCAACAGTTGTCTGATACTTTTCGAAGAAGAAACACAGCCTATCCGTAAGATTATTCTACAATAAGAAAACTATAGATTAAAAGAACTGCCTCTTGACCATTTTGGCCAAGAGGCAGTTCTTGTGACTATGAAGAAAATCCTATCTATCCTGTTTTCTCTTTTTGTTTACAAATGTTTTTCCCATTAACACCACACCACTGCTAAATAACAGTGTAAACCAAAGTAATATATTACTGTTGTCTCCTGTTTTCGGTGTTTTTGCATTATCTAGTTTGGCTGCAGTCGTTTTAGATGATTTATTCTCCTTATCAGTAGTATCCTTCTTTGCAGTACTTGCAGCTTTAATTTCAAATTCAGTACTGCATTCACCATCTGTATACACAACAGTCAATGTATGTTTACCAACAGATAATGTTTCGAGATACTCTTTCTTTAAATTTACTATTGTGGAACCTGAAACTGCTGTATACTTATCAGCATCAATCTTTGTTCCATCAACCTTTACTCCTGTAAATTTAGAGAATTCACCATTTGCACGGAAAGCAAGATTCTTATCACTGCTCTTTGTCCACTTACCATTTGCTCCTTCCAGGAACTTGTAATCCGGTGTTATAGCCGGTGGTGTAACTGTACGAACGTATCCGCATACATTACAGGTTGTGTCTGCTGCATCATCATATACATGACCTGCTTTGTCTTTTACGCTTCCTGCCTTATCTGTACAAGCAGCATCTGTGCATTCATGCCAGTGATCTGCATCATCATTGCTCCATGCTCCATATGTATGTGTATGTACTGATGCATCACTCTTACGAGTTGCTTCAATCGTTGTATCTTCGTCGGATGTTATGATAGTTACATTAAGCGTATTTTCGTTTGGAAGTATAGCCACAACGGATCCTGATGTCACAACCCATTTATCAAAGTTTTTGAATTCTTTAGCATAGAGAGTTACCTCTTCATTTCGCTTAAATTTTCCCGGATTAGAGCTGCCAGAGATGCTTCCGTTTACGACTGTTAATGTATGATCGACAGCAACGGATCCAATATCTTTATATGTAGCTACAACCCATGCATCAACACCTTTTGTTGTAAGGGTAGTTTTCGGTTTTGTTATATCTGCTACCGCTACCGTATCTTCTACTACAACCCATTTATCAAACTCTTTACCTTCTGGAGCTGGATTTGCAGTGATTTCTACTGTTTTATTAATTGCATATTTTCCAGTACCCTGACCATTAATTACGTTTAGATCGTATTTCAAAGCCCCCGGTGTTTCTTTATCTTTGTATGTAGCTCTAACAGTTACGTTTCCTCCTAATACCGTCATTTTTGTAACTTCGCTCTTTTCATCCTCGAACTTTACATTACTTGATGCATTGGGAACCCACTTGTCAAATTCTTTGCCTTTTTCAGGTGGGTTTGCAGTAATGGTAATCGTAGCATTTTTTGGTAACTGTATTCCATCTGGTGTTCCATTTTCAATCCATGTTATCCATGTCTTTGGTCCCCATATTGGAACAGTATAGATTATGGCTATACTTCTATTGTAAGATTTGGTGTCTTTATATCTTACTTTATAGTCTCCCGGAGATAGTCCAGTAACCTCTTTATCCGGGCAGTCTTTCCATGTTGTTGTTCCGACTTTTCGGTATTCCATTTCCGTTGTTGTTGCTAATATACCGCCATCGTTGGCTCCTTCCTTCGTTGGCATATAGCTGCGCAATCCTCTTGGTCCATCCCGGTCAGCTTTATCAATCGTCCATACAATATTCTTGTCTTCTGTAGTGCCATCAGACCAAATATAGCCTTTATTTAAACTAGCCCTGGCAGTGTAGGTACCTGCTTCTGTCGCTTTATGTCCGGTAAGTGTGCCGATAGATGAACCGCCGCCATACACATCATGTAAATATACCCCAGTTTGTTCTTCTCCGTTATAAGTCAACTTTTTAGAATACACATTAGCTATCCGAAGAGTAGCTGGAGAAATGTAAACTTCTCCTTTTGGCATAACAAATGTTGTTGTCGTACTCTTCACATTCTGAAACTCCACATCTGTACTATTATCATCAACTGCCCATTTCTCAAAAGCGTATCCTTTCTCAAGATCCTTGAGCTTCACGGTAAGGACAGTCCCTGCTTTTGCTTTAGAAACAGGTTCCCCTGCTTCATTCGTTATTTCAGCATTTTTGGCTTTGACGGTATATTCGCTGTCTTCTTCCCTTGGGAAGTTCACATAGATTTTTGTATAACTATTATCATCATCCCAGGCAACTTTCCAGATAGTGCCATAATTAATTGTGACATCATCCTTTGTCAAATCAGGTGAAATGATAGTAGCATGACCTTTTCCAGCAATGGTAATACATACACTATAATCTTTTGTTGGATCATATGCTGCATCACTACCAATGCTTTTATCAATTTGATTTAACCCATTGTAATAATTAAGCCAAACATCATAGGCCGCACCCAGATTATGACCAACATACATACTGGAAATTTTACCACTCCATTGGTCTCTTGGCTTAAAGGTTACACCAACTGTATCTTTCAGACTTGGATAAGACACATAAACCTGTAGAGCGCACCCCCAACGGAACTTGCAATTCCAGTCCTGTATATACTTGGAATTTATTTTTACTTTACTATAAGAAGAGTCAAGGCTATACGCGTTCTTATCGTACTCAAAGTCATACATAACTGTATAGGCCTTATCAGAATTATATACGGAAGCAATCGGACCCGTTACTTTATCATACCCTTCATATACAATAACTTCTTTCAAAGTCATTTTATCTGATGGAGAATAAGTAATTGATTTAAAATCATTGATATTTGTGATTTCAGTTACTGGCTTCAAATTCAGCTCTATCTCTTTAATTTTTTCAGGCGAAGCCGCTGGAGAGGCTACCGCTGGAGAGACTGCCGCTGGTGCTAACATCCTAACTGCAGGTTTTACTGTTTCCTCCATTACAGCATCTTCATCTGGTTCAGCTTCTTCTGCCTGTTCATCCTGCATTGCAACACTTTCATCTGGCTTCGCTTCTTCTACCTGTTCATCCTGCATTGCAACGCCTTCATCCGGTTCAACCTCTTCTACCTGCTCGGCCTGCATTGCAACACTTTCATCTGGCTTCACTTCTTCTACCTGCTCGGTCTGCATTACAACACTTTCATCTGGCTTCACTTCTTCTACCTGCTCGGTCTGCATTACAATGTCTTCATCTGATTGAACTTCTTCAACTTGATTGGCATCTTTTTGAGTATCGGCTTCATCTGCATAAGCTGTATTGATTGGCAATAACGTCAATATCATACAAAGCACAAGCATGATACTCATCCATCTTTTCTTTCTCATCTTCATTCCTCCATTTCTTATTTCTTTTCGTGGTTGCTAACACCAAAAAATATCAAAATTACCCGTTATTTATTTTAAATGAAACACTAAAGAATTGCACTAGCACTTGTGTTAGTAATCGACTGACAATCATAACTTTCAGCAATATACTCTCATAATAATCAAACATTTGCTCATCTGACTCTGGAAAAATAAAAACATTATCGCTTTAACGTAAAAACCATATTGTCTTTTTTTCAGAAAACTTATTCTGTTTTTCAACTTCTGTGATATAATGCTTTATTATAAAAATTCCCGTAACTGTTCAGAGCTAACCTCCAAAATGCTACGCATTTCGTCGGTGTGGCGTA
>OLQO01001564.1_pt1 | contig 14552 bp, 13 predicted proteins | sample 1672281 | NCBI WGS metagenome assembly OLQO01 (sample SAMEA3136667, study PRJEB25190) | human gut metagenome | biome: human gut; feature: human-associated habitat; material: faeces | place: Austria | collected 2013
CGTGTGGGTTCAAGTCCCATCTTCCGCACCAAACAAAGGTCCCCATGGCGTACCCCGCCATGGGGATTTTTGTTTGGTATTCGGAGCTGAGGACTTGCTGCAAAGGCGACCGCCGCCTGCGGCGGATACAGGGAGCCGGAGCAGGCGCGGCGGTCGAAGAAGGCAAGCGGCACAAGACGCGCAGCCTGATTCGGGCACCGCAAGTCGGAACAGGGCGACGGCACCGAAGTGCCGGAACCAACAGTCCAGTGGACTGTTGGTTAGCCCGCGGGAAAGTCCCATCTTCCGCACCAAAAGAAAGAGCGTAGGAACGTTGGTTCTTGCGCTCTTTTGCTTTTTGCGAACACACTTTTGAACACATATTGCATTTTATAAGCCGAAAATATATAGCAAAAGCCCCCAGAACAGACTTGACAGTCCTGCCGAGGGCAGATATAATAAATATAGAAAAGGCGCTGCGACAAGCGGTTAGCCCTATCCAAAGTAATTGCATTTAGGTTACCCTAAAAACCGTCACTTGGCAGAGTGGCGGTTTTTGCGTTTCTTAATGATGATCGTCACAGTAAAACTGCCGATGTGCATCGTGATTCGCATGGTCTCACCCCCTCTCGGGAAGTGTGGCCAACCGCCTGCCGTGTTGTGCAGCGCCTTGCCGCCGAAGCGGCATATTTACAATATCATATTTCGACACGCCGCGCAAGCCCTGTAAGAGCCGTGGCGTGTCTTTTTGTTTATTGGTACATTTGCGGGTTTAAGCGTCTGTTTTCTTCCTGACAAAAACGCTCAAAATCCGTCCATTCTTCCGGGTGGGCAAGGCGGTATTCTACGTCGTCCACAATAATGACAGCATAGCGCTTATTGACTTTCCATATCGGTCACAAGACCGTTACGCTGAGTTTAGTAGTAAAAAGCAAGAACCGCCACCCTGGCCGGTGACGGTTCTTAGGTCTTTGATCTAAACCTCTCATCGCAAAAGGGCCAACCGCTTGTCGCAGCGCCTTTTTCTATCCTTATTATACCCGTCCCCGCGCCTGCTGTCAAGCCTTGGCGCACGCTGACATCCGGCTTTCACCCCGCTTTTCCCGCCCAAAGCCTGTCCCAATTCGCACAAAAACCGCCAAACATCCCACTGCCGCTTGCATTTTTCTGCCGCTTTGCTATAATGAGCTTACTACTGTGGAAGTATACACTTTTGGCCCACTTCTGCCTGAAACAAAAGGAGAAACACTATGAGAATCGTGGTTGTAGGCGCGGGCAAGGTCGGGCGCGTCCTGACGGAACAGCTCGCGGCGGAAAAGCACGATATTGTCGTTATCGACCAGGATTCTGACCTGATCGAGAGCCTCGTAAACATCTACGACGTCCGCGGTGTGGCGGGCAACGGCGGCTGCTACGACATCCAGAAGGACGCCTTTGAGGATGGCGCCGACCTGCTCATCGCCACCACCTCCAGCGACGAGACCAATATTCTGGCCTGCCTTGTGGCAAAAAAGCTCGGTACACCGCACACTATTGCGCGTATCCGTAATCCGGAGTACGAGAAGCAGCTCCACTTTATGCGCGAGGAGCTGGGCCTTTCCATGGTCGTCAACCCGGAGAAGGCCACCGCGCGGGAGATCGCCCGCGTGTTGCGTTTCCCCAGCGCCATCAAGCGCGAGCAGTTCTGCCGCCAGCGGTTTGAGCTGGTGGAGTACCGCATCAACGAGGGCAACCCCCTGGTGGGTCTGCAGCTGAGCGACCTGTACCGCAACATCCGCGTTAAAATTTTGATCTGCGCGGTCGCCCGCGGCCAGCAGACCATCATCCCCACCGGCGCTACGGTGCTGCAAAAAGGCGACAAGATTTACTTGACCGCCAGCGCCCGCGAGCTGGAAAGCTTCTTCCGCAAGCTGAACATCTTCAAGGCCCGCGCCAACAACATTATGATCGTCGGCGCCAGCCGCATCACCTACTACCTCGTCAAAGAATTGCAGGACATCCAGAAGCGGGTGACTGTCATCGATTCCAACGCCGCCCGCTGCCAGGCCATGAGCGAGAAGTTCCCCGGTGCGCTGGTCATCCACGGCGACGGCGCCGACAGCGAGCTGCTGAGCGAGGAACGCATCAGCGAAATGGACGCCTTTGTGCCCCTGACCGGCCTGGACGAAACGAACATCATCCTGGCCATGTACGCCAGCCAGTTTGCCAACTGCAAGGTGGTGGCCAAGATCAACCGCCCCAGCTTTGCCGACCTGGCCAACGAGAAAGGCCTGGTGGACAGCGTGGTTTCCACCGCCGCCGTCACCAGCGAAATCATTGCCCGGTATGTGCGTGCGATGCAAAATAGTTTTGACTCTGACAACATCAAGACCCTGCACCGCCTGGTGGGCGGCCGCGTCGAAGCGTTGGAGTTCAACGTCGGCCCCGGCCTGCCTTTCATCGGTGTACCGTTAAAAGATTTGAACCTGCGCGAGGGTATGCTGGTGGCCGGCATCGTGCGGCAGAACGGTGCGCCGGTCATTCCCTCCGGTGCAGACGCCCTGCAGGAGGGCGACGACGTAGTGATCGTTACCACCGACACCACCCTGCACGCCCTGCGCGACATCGTAAAGTGAGGGCGCCGGCATGAATTATAGAATGGTTGCCTTTGTGCTGGGCCGCATCTTTGCAGTCGAAGCAGGTTTGATGCTTTTCCCGCTGATCTGCGCCATGCTCTACGGCGAGTGGTATCTGCTGCCTGCATTTTTGTTGCCTGCCGCGCTGCTGGCAGTGCTGGGGTTCATCACCAGCCGCAAGACCCCCAAAAACACCACCATCTTTGCCCGCGACGGCCTGGCCATCGTGGCGCTGGTCTGGGTGCTGATGAGTGCCTTCGGCGCACTGCCCTTTGTGATTTCCGGCGAAATACCGTCCTTTATTGACGCTTTCTTCGAGACCGTCTCCGGCTTTACCACCACCGGCTCCACCATCCTGACCGACGTGGAAGCCCTGAGCCACGGCACGCTGTACTGGCGCAGCTTCTCCCACTGGGTGGGCGGCATGGGCGTGCTGGTGTTTGCCATGGCGGTGCTGCCCATGACCGACGGCCGCGCCATGCACCTGATGCGCGCCGAGATCCCCGGCCCGACGGTGGGCAAGATTTCCAGCAAATTAAGCGATAGCGCGAAGATTTTGTATGCCATCTACTTCGCCATGACCTTCGTCGAGGTCGTCCTGCTCTGCGCAGGCGGCATGCCGCTGTTCGACTCGCTCATCCACACCTTCGGCACGGCGGGCACCGGCGGTTTCAGCAACAAGGCGCTCAGCGTGGGTGCGTACAATAACCCGTACTTTGAAATCGTCATCGGCGTATTCATGCTGCTGTTCGGCATCAACTTTAACCTCTATTATTTCTTGTTGCTGCGTCGTTTCCGCGATGCCTTCTGCTCTGAGGAAATGCTGGCCTACCTTGGCATTGTGGGCTTCTCCACGGTCACCATCACCCTCAACATCCTGCACCTGTACGACAACGTTGGCACGGCGCTGCGCACGGCGTTCTTCCAGGTGTCGTCCATCATCACCACCACGGGTTATGCGTCGGCGGACTTCAACCTCTGGCCGACCTACTCCCGCATCGTCATCTGCATCCTCATGTTCTGCGGCGCTTGCGCTGGCTCGACGGCGGGCGGGCTTAAAATTTCGCGTGTCGTCATCTTTTTAAAGGCGGCCAAGCAAGACCTGAACAAGATGCTGCACACCCACGCCGTCACCACCGTCCGCTTTGAGGGCAAGCCCCTGGACGAGAAAGTGCTGCGCGGTGTACACAACTACTTCAACATTTACATGCTGCTGCTGACCCTGTCGGTGCTGCTGCTTTCGCTGGATGGATTCGACATAGTATCGACGTTTACAGCGGTGGTGACCTGCTTCAACAACGTAGGCCCGGGTCTCGAAATGGTCGGCCCCATGGGCAGCTTCGCGGACTTCTCGGCCCCGGCCAAGCTGCTGCTCAGCTTTGACATGCTGGCAGGACGGCTGGAGCTGTACCCCATGCTGGCGCTGTTTTCGCCCCGGCTGTGGCGGAAGCGGATTTCTTCTTTTAAAGAAGCCAAAGTTTGATTTTAATAGTTGCTTTCAAGACCTGCCACCTTGCGGCAGGTCTTTCTTTCTATCGAGGTGTCCGCCGCAAGCAAAGTATAATCTCGTCCCCACCTGCATATACATCACCAAACCAAGGGAGGGGATACCATGCGCCGCAACAAAAATGGGAAAACTGTACCGCAAGATCTGTTCGTTTTTCTGGTGCTGGGGCTGCTGGCAGCAGTGCTGGCGGCGGTGGTGCATCTTTTGTATCACACCGAGTACGCCGAGACCTCCACCCCCAACGATTGCTTTGCCGCGGTCTCGGCCACCGCAACAGGGGAGACTGCCGTGCCCAAAATCGTCTGCCTTACCTTTGACGACGGCCCCAGCGCCCACACGCCGGAAATTCTGGATATACTGGAAAAAGAGCACGTACCAGCAACCTTTTTCGTCTGTGCGCAGGATGCCAACGAAGCGCACCTGGATAAAATTGCCGACATCGCCGCCGCAGGCCACCAGATCGCCCTGCACAGCGCCAGCCACCAGTACAGCAAAATCTATCGCAGTACCGATGCTTTCTGGCAGGACATCAAGCAGCTGCGCCAGGCCATCAGCCCCTACGTGGACGCCGATTCCCTGACCTGGCTGCGCTTTCCGGGCGGCAGCACCAACACGGTCAGCCACAAATACGGCGGCAGCGGCATCATGAAACGGCTGAAAGCCCAGGCTGAGGAGCGCGGCCTGCACTGGATCGACTGGAACGTCTGCGCCGAGGACGCCACCGCCAGCCACCCCAACGCCGCACAAATTTTGCGCAATATCCAGCGGGACGCCGACGGCCGCGACACCTGCGTGGTGCTGCTGCACGACACCAAAGCCACCGGCCAGACCGTGAAAGCCCTGCCTGACATCATCGCCTGGTTCCGGGAGCAGGGTTACACATTTTGTACAGTTTCTCAAATGAATGACTTGCAAAATTAGTTCAAATCGGCTATAATTGAACACAGCAAATCCAAACGCCCAAGGAATCCCAAAGGAGAAACCGCCATGCGCAAGACCGAAAGCCAAAAAATCGCCCTCTGCGGTGTGCTGGGGGCGCTGTCGGTCGTGCTGCTGCTGGTGGGCGCGGCGCTGCAAATCGGCACCTACGCCGCGCCGATGCTGGCCGCGTTCCTGCTCATCCCCGTGCTGGACGAGTACGGCCCCAAGTACGCCCTGCTTTTGTACGCTACTGTGTCGATTTTGTCCGTGCTGCTGGTGCCGGAGCTGGAGCTGGCGTTCTTTTACGTGTTCGTCATCGGCTATTATCCTGTGCTGCGCCAGCAATTGGCACGCATAAAAAGTACGCTGCTGCGTTGGGTCATTAAGTTCGCAGTGTTCAACGGGGCCACGGTGCTGGTTTACCTGCTGCTCTTTGCGCTGCTCGGCCCTGCCATCCTGGACGAGCTGCTGGCCGACGGTGCTGGCATGCTGGCCGCCCTGCTGGCCGCCGGCAACCTTTCCTTCTGGCTCTGCGACCGCGCGGTCGGTGCGCTGACCCGGTATTATAGGTTGATTTTGAAGAAGAAGTTGAAGTTTTTGCATTAAAAGCAGATTCATGCAGATTGGTTTGCAGGGGGCGGCGTCCTCGACGCCCCCCAATGGGCCGATGCAAGCATCGGCCTCTACAACTGCAAGGCAAGCATCATTCCAACGAAACAAGCAAAAAATAAACGATAATAGGAGAAAAAGCATGTGGTACGATGAAGCTGTAATTTACCAGATCTACCCCCTGGGCCTGTGCGGGGCGCCGCTGCAAAATGACGGCGACCCATCCCAGGCCGACCAGCATCGCCTGCTGCGGGTGCTGGATTGGGTGGACCACATCAAGGCGCTGGGCGCGACCTGCGTGCTGTTCAACCCTCTGTTCGAGAGCGACGCCCACGGTTACGACACCCGCGACTACAATAAGGTGGACTGCCGCCTGGGCACCAACGACGACCTCAAGCAGGTTTGCGCAGCCCTGCACGCGGCGGGCATCCGCGTGCTGCTGGATGGCGTGTTCAACCATGTGGGCCGCGGCTTTTGGGCGTTCAAGGACGTGCAGGAGAAAAAGTGGGACAGCCCCTACAAAGATTGGTTCCACATCAGTTTTGACGGCAACACCAACTACAACGACGGCTTCTGGTACGAGGCCTGGGAGGGCTGCAACGAGCTGGTCAAGCTGAATTTACAGCATCCTGACGTGAAAAATTATCTGTTCGACGCTGTGCGCAACTGGGTGCGGGACTACGACATCGACGGCCTGCGCCTCGACGTGGCCTACTGCCTGGACCTGGGCTTTTTGAGCGAGCTGCGCGGCCTGGCCAACAGCATCAAGCCGGATTTCGTCCTGGTGGGCGAGACCCTGCACGGCGACTACAACCGCTGGATGAACGACCACGCCTGCCACAGCGTGACCAACTACGAGTGCTACAAGGGGCTGTATTCCAGCTTCAACACCGGCAACATGCACGAGATCAGCTACAGCCTGAACCGCCAGTTTGGCAGCGAGCAGTGGTGCCTGTACACCGGCAAGCACCTGCTGAGCTTTGTGGATAACCACGATGTAACGCGCATTGCTACGATTCTGACGGATAAAAACTGCTTAAAGCCGGTCTACGGCCTGTTGTTTGGTATGCCCGGCGTGCCCGCCGTCTACTACGGCAGTGAGTGGGGGATGGAGGGCGACAAACGCAACGGCGACCCCACCCTGCGCCCCGCCGTGGAACGCCCCGAATCCAACGACCTGACCGCCTGGATCACCGCGCTGGCCCACGCCCGCACGGCCAGCCGCGCTCTGTGCTATGGCAGCTACCGCAACGTGCTGGTGCAGCCCAAGCAGCTGATTTTTGAGCGTTACGCCGACGGCGAGCGCGTGCTGGTGGCCATCAACGCCGACGGCAACCCGTTTACCGCCCACTTTGACGCCGGCTGTGGTATGGCGGTGGACATGATTACCGGCGCCCCGCACGATTTCGGCGGCGGCAGCGAGCTGGCACCGTATAGTGTAAGCTACTGGAAAATGGAACGGTAAGACGTAAAATATAAAATAGATATATCCCGCTGGCTGCAATGGCTGGCGGGATTTTTTAATTTGTTGCACGTTAAGGGCTCCCCTGGAGGGGAGCTGTCACCGAAGGTGACTGAGGGGTGGCTACTTTAGCCGACCGCATTTGTGTGGATGCAATTACTCTGCACATGGGCCACCCCTCACCAGCTGACGCGGGACCGCTTACGCGGCCGGGCCCCTCTGTCGCTGCGCGACATCTCCCCGCACAGCGGGGAGAGCCATTCAAGTGAGCAACAATTTTCAAACTTCCCCCTTGACAATCTGGCGTACTACGCCTATAATACACATAAACCATCAATTTCCCGGGAAAGGAGGAGACAGCTTGGTCAACCTCAGCAATCTCCGGTTTGACGACCGCGCGCCGGTGTACCAGCAAATTGCCGAGTACCTGAAACGCCAAATCCTGCTAGGCACCGTGCAGGACGGCGACCCCATGCCCAGCCGCCGCGAGCTGGCCGCTCAGACCGGCATCAACCCCAACACCGCCCAAAAAGCCTACCGCTTGATGACCGAAGAAGGCTATGTCGTCACCGATGGCAACAGCGGCAGCTTTGTCCGGCTGACCCCCGCCCTGCGGGAACAAATCAGCGAGGAACTGACCCGCGGCCTGGTGGAGCAGTTCGTCACCCAGGCCAAGGCCAACCGGCTCAGCTACAAAAAGGTCATCGCCCTGGTCAGCGACCTTTGGGGCGACGAGGACTAACGAAAACTATTTTTGTACCGTAAGCGTATTACAACAATAATACACAACACAAGGAGGCCCGCTATGAAACACACCCTCACCCTTGCCGCGTGGAACTTCCGCCTGGCGCGGCGCTACCTGCTGGCGCTGTGGGGCATCTTCGCCGCCCAGCAGCTGGCGCTGGTGGTCTTTCGCATCTGCTGGCAAGGCGCTGCCGGCATGGGGCTGGCGTCCCATTATTACGTTACCATGCAAATTTTTGCCTATCTTGGGTTTTATCTGCTTACCGGTTTGGCGGCAGGGCTGGCCACCCACAACAGCCGCCGCGCCCGCAGCGGGTACACCTGGGCCACGCTGCCCGGCACCCCGGGGCAAAAGTTCGGGGCCAAGGCCATCACCATCGCCGCCGCCGAGGTCGTCTTTGCCGCCTGGCAGTTTGTGTGGTACATCGTTGAATTTTATCCCGTCACCGCGCTGGAAGTCCACCTGGCCCGCAAGCTGTACGGCGCGGCCCTGCCGCCCGCCAACCTGTACGAACAGGTCGTCGCCAACAACCTGCTTTCCCGCCTGCTGCCGCGCCGCCCCTTGCAGCTGGTGATCTTGCTGGGCATCCTGGCCCTGTCCGCCCTGCTGCTGGCCGCGCTGGACACCGTGCGCGGCTGGCGCAAGCTGCCCGTGTTCGCCGTCGGCGGGCTGTGCGCCTGGCAGTGCTTCTACCTGGTGACCGTTGAGCAGCACCCCGAGTGGATGTTCACCTCTGCAAGCCGCAACGTTGCCATGGCTCTCGCCGCCGTGCTGGCCGTCCTCACCGTGTGGTGGGCAGTGCGCAGCATCCGCCGCGGCGAAACCTGCTGAAAGGGGAGTGACCTGCTATGAAAGAAACGAAAGCTAAAAAATCTACTTATCTGCGTAACTTTATCATTGCTATCACCCTATCGGCGGCCATCCTCGCCGCCGGTGCCCTGTGGGTGCTGCTGGGCTGGCGCAGCGCGCTGGACATCACCCTCACCGACCTGGCAGGCGACCCCGCCGCCCTGCGCGGCTTCACGATGCGCGGCCAGAGCTACTTCGACACCGCCCACACCTACTGGGACCTGCACGACGGCTACCTGGACACCAGCTTTGCCCTTGACCCTGACGAGAGCGACAACCAGTACCGCTACAGTGCGTGGGGGGCATCTCACACGACTTTTTACGCTGTAACGCCGGAAACGCGCGACGAAGTAAACGCCGCCGCCCAGCGCGTACAGGTGTATGACGACAACTGGCAGATGCAAAGCACCGCGTCCCACTTCCGCGTGATGGCCGAAATCAGCATGGGCAGCGATGTTCTCCGCATCGCCCTGCGGGAGGTGGTGCTGGATGCGCCCATCTCGGTAAGCGCCAACGCCGAGGTGCCCACCTATCTGGACCGCACCCGCGTCAGCTATGATTACACGGCCGATTTTTCCGACGAAGTGGAGGATACCAACACCGATTACCGCTACATTGCCGGGCAAATTTTCTCGCTGGGCGACGGCCAGGGCCTTGCCTGGCGGTACACCGTTGCCGACCGCAAGGCCGGGCTGTACAAGGCCACCCCCATCAGCTATGACGATATCGCTGCCCTGCCCACCGACGGCAAAGTCGGCGACCGCGACGTGCTTTGCGCCACCACCGAGTTCGGCACGCTGGAACCGTTCTACTGCCCCGAAAACGCCCGACAGGTGGTCTGCGGCCTGCCCATGGATGACGGCCTGACGCTCTGCGTCTACCTTGACCCGCTGAACAAGGCCTGCGCCGACCTCGTCAACGCGGCGGGGGAGCAGGTGGACCATGTCGACCTGGGCATCGAGGGCGGCAAGGGCGATTTTTCGGTGAGCGTGCTGCCCCGCACCACCGACCGCGACGCCGTGCTGAAGGTGGACTTCCGCAATCTCTTTGTAGCCCTGCGCGTGCAGGACGGCAAGTTCAGCCTGCATCAAACCCTGTCCGCCGAGGGCGGCAGCAACCTGCAAGGCACCGACCTCTACATGCGCAACGCCGAGGACGCCGTGCTGAACACCGCCGGTGACGCGCTGCTCATCGCCACGCCCGAATACACCACCGTGGGCGATGCCAACGCCGAAAATAGCTACAACATCTACCAGACCGGCACGCTGCTGCTGGTCTACCCACTGGATGGCAGCGCCCCGCGCTACCGCGGCCGCCTGGACAACGGCACCGACCGCGACTGGGGAGGGCAGCTGGGCGAAAACTATTACAGCTGGCCCGCGCACCACTATATGAACTACGAACTTTACGAGAAGGACAGGGAGAAACGGCTATGATCGAGGTAAAAAATCTGCAAAAGACCTACCGCAGCCACGGCCAGACCGTGGGCCTGCTGGGGGCGGACTTCACCGTGCCGGACGGGCAGATCGTGGGCGTATTGGGGGAGAATGGTGCCGGAAAAACCACGATGCTGCGCTGCATTGCCGAGCTGCTGCCCCACAAGGGCACGGCGCTGCTGGACGGCAGACCGGCGGGCGAACAGTATGGGCGCATCAGCTACATCACCGGCGAGGGCAGCTATTACCCCGCGCTGACGGTGGCCGCCTACGGCCAGCTGCTGGCCGACCTGCACCCGGCGTTTGACCCCGCGCGGTACGCGAAGTTTTTGGAGTTTTTCAGCCTGCACGGGTCGGACGTCATCGGGCATCTCTCCACCGGCCAGCGCGCCCGGGTGGAGCTGGCCGCGGGCTTTGCCAAGCGGGTGCCCTACTACCTGATGGACGAGCCGTTTTTGGGCAAGGACCCCTTTACACGGCGGGACTTCATCAAGCTGATGAGCGCCACCCTCACCGGCGGCGAAACGCTGCTGCTCTCGACCCATTATATCGAGGACGTGGACCATTTCCTCGACCGTGCGCTGATTTTGCACAACGGCCGCATTGCCGAGGACCTGCTGCTGGATACTCTGACCCCCGGTGACACCCTGCTGAACCACATGGCCCAAGCCTGCCACTTGGACCCCAAGCGGTATTTGGAGTTTGAGGAAGAATAGCAGAAAATAAAAAAGCTGCAGCCCATACAAGCTGCAGCTTTTTTCTGTGCAAAGCGGAATGGCTCCGGCGTTACACGCTCTCAATCATCCGCGTCACAATTTCCGTCGCGGTCTTGACGTACTCGGTGATGCTGAACTGCTTGACCACCAGCACCTCATACCCGCTCTCGTCGGCGTTGTCGCTCATGGCGCGCAGGATGACGCAGGGCACGCCGTTGCGGCCGGCGATCTGGCTCACGGCAGCGCCTTCCATCTCCACGCAGTCGGGGTGGCACTTTTCCTCGATGGTTTTCTTCGTAGCTGCGTCACCTACAAAGGTGTCGCCGGTGGCGATCTTGCCCGCAATGGCCTTCACGCCGCAGGCTTCGCAGGCATCCAGCGCGGCCTGTACCAGCGCGGGGTCGCCGTGGTACTCGGTCTGGAACGGGGCGCTCTGGGCGATCATGCTCAGCTCGGCGTCGTGGTAGACCACGGTCTCGCCCACGCAGACATCACCGATGCCGATTTTGCTCGTCATATTGCCGGCAATGCCGCTGAAAATCAACTTATCAATGTTATATTTTGTGCAAAGCACCTGCACGGTGCTGGCGGCGTTGGCCTTGCCCATACCGGCGCAGCACACCACCACCTGCTTGCCCTGCAGGGTGCCGCAGTGGTACTCCACCCCGGCGTAGTTCTCTTTGGTCACGTCGGCCAGCCGGGCACACAGCTGGTCCACTTCGTCGGGCATAGCGCCCATAATGCCAATAATCATCGTTGTATCTCCAATTTTACACGTTGAACAGGAACTCGATCACGTCGCCGTCGTTGACAACGTACTCTTTGCCCTCGGTGCGCTGCAGGCCCTTGGCCTTGACGGCGGCGTAGTTGAAGTCGGCGTCCTCCAGGTCCTTGTAGGCGATGACCTGCGCACGGATGAAGCCGCGCTCGAAGTCGCTATGGATCTTACCGGCTGCCTGGGGGGCCTTGGTGCCGCGCTTGATGGTCCAGGCGCGGCATTCTTTCTTGCCATCGGTCAAGAAGCTGATGAGTCCCAGCAGCTCGTAGCTGGCCTTGATAAGCTTGTCCAGACCCGTGGATTCAATGCCCATTTCCTGCAGGAACGCGATTTTTTCCTCCTGGGTGGAACCGGCGATGTCCTCCTCGGTCTTGGCGCAGATGGGGATGGCCTGGGCGTTTTCCTCCTTGGCGCGGGCGGCGACCAGGGGATAGTAGGGGTTCTCGTCCAGGCCGCCCAGCAGGTCGTCCTCGCCCACGTTGCAGGCGTAGATGACCGGCTTGGCGGAGAGCAGGCCCAGCTCCTTGCGGGTGGCCTTCACAGCGTCGTCGCTCTCGTCAAAGGCGAAGCTGCGGGCGGGCTTGCCGGCTTCCAGCCAGGCAGCCAGGTCGGCCAGCCAGGCAGCCTCGGCGGCTGCGGCCTTATTGCCGGTCTTGGCAGCTTTCTGCTGGCGGCCCAAACGGTTGCTTACGACCTCCAGGTCGGCCAAAATCAGCTCCAGGTCGATGGCGTCAATGTCGCGGATGGGGTCAACGCTCTCGGGCTTGTTCACGTCCTCGACCACATGGATGATATTGTCGTCGTCAAAGCAGCGCACCACGTGCACGATGGCGTCGCACTCGCGGATGTGGCCCAGGAACTTGTTGCCCAGGCCGGCGCCCTGGCTGGCGCCCTTGACAAGGCCTGCAATGTCGACAAATTCCACGATAGCAGGCGTCTTTTTGTCGGTCTCCCAAATCTCGGCCAGCTTGTCCAGCCGCGGGTCGGGCACCGGCACAATGCCGGAGTTCGGCTCAATGGTGCAGAAAGGATAGTTCGCCGCCTGCGCGTTCTGTGTGCTGGTCAGCGCATTAAAAAGGGTGGATTTGCCTACATTAGGAAGGCCCACGATACCTAATTTCATACTTCTCTATATCTCCTTTATTATCGTTGTTTTTTGTTACCGGATTTGGGGTTTTACCCCCATTTTACCCCCATTTTCGAGGTTTACCCCTTTTTCTCTATATCAGCTGCCTCAAAAAGACGCACGGCGTTCTGCATTGAATCATCAGAAACATGGACGTATTTGTCCATCGTCGTCTTGATACTGGTGTGCCCCAGCAACTGCTGCAAGACCTTGGGCTGCATGCCGCGCTCAATCGCGCGGGTAGCATACGTATGGCGCAGCGCGTGCATCCCAAAGGGAGCAATGCCGGCTTTTTCGCACAGCTTATAGAGGTGGGTGTCATAGGAACTGTTCTTAATCGGTTCACCGGTGCGATAGTTTACAAAGACCAGATCGTGCATGCAGAAGTACATCTGCCTTCCGGTACGGCGGTCCGTGTATTCCAGAATCTGCTGCATGGTGGGCGACTCTTTACGGGTCAAGCGCTCGTCATAGCAGCTCTTCAAAATACGATATGCGGTATCGGTCAAGGGGATAGTGCGGTAGCTTTTCACCGTTTTGGGCGGCCCGGCACGCCAGTACTTGAAGTGATGGCGGTACTCCAAACTTTTATTGACGGTAAGAGTACGCTTCTTCCAGTTGATGGCATCCCAAGTCAAACCAATCAATTCACCCGTGCGCAACCCGGTTTCCAACAGCAGAGCATATTGCCGGTAGTTGTGGGAATCTTTTGCTACGTCGAGGAAACGCTTTTGTTCCTCAACGGAAAGGTAGCGGATATCGTCCACTGCACGGACCGGCTTGTTATAGCGCACGCCATTCATCGGATGTTTGACGATAATATCGTTCATCACAGCAGATTTGAACATGGTACCCATGGCAATGTAAGTCTGGCGGATCGTAGAACCGGCGTAGGTGCTTTCCATGCGGTTCAGAATGATCTGGCAGTGCATCGGCTTTACGTCGCCCATGCACATGGTTCCAATCACCGGCTGAACATTTCTCTTATAGCGTTCTGTGTAGTTGCGGATGCAGTTCGGAGAACGGTTACAGATGATGTTCGTGATCCAGTAGTCAAACCAATTGTCTACGGACATGTCAGAGTTGCAGGTGATGACGCGATGACGCAATTCGTATTTCGTATCGGCAAGCCAATTCTTGGCTTCGGGCAGCGACTTGAAATATTTTTCTCGCCGTTCCCCGTCTTTGGTATAGTATCTTGCGGAATATAACCCGTCCTTTCTTTGGCGTATGCCTTTTCCGCATTCTTTTCGCTTTAGGCTTTTACCCATAGTGGACTCCTTTTCAAAGCGGGAATCCAACGCGATATTGAAATTATAGCACATGAAATCCCTATTTTCAACGGCATTACCTCTCTTAAATAATCAGCTTGCTGCTGATGTAGGCTTCAAATTCCTTGCGCTTGACCAATTTCTTTGACCCTACATACAACACGAAAGGACAGTTGGGCTGTTTGAGCATAGCATCAATTTTGTTGATGCCGATATTGCTGTATTCAGATGCTTCTTTAATGGAAAGCGTCAGCTTCAGATGAATGGGTACACTTTCGGGATCTTGCATAATAAATGCCTCCTATTGCCTTTATAGTGTCAGATTTTCTTCGCGCGCGTGACAGCATCGATTTAAGGAATAAATCTTGCTGTATTCTAATTTTAATAGGAAAAACAACGATGGTATATACAAAAGCTGCGCGGATGTAATGCGGGCACCATGCTTTTATCATGCAAAATCTCACCATCTTGACAGGGCGGACATTCTTGTGCTATACTCCACCTGTAAATGATTTTTGTGCCTTGCGCACACGTTGTT
>OLQO01001565.1_pt1 | contig 14549 bp, 27 predicted proteins | sample 1672281 | NCBI WGS metagenome assembly OLQO01 (sample SAMEA3136667, study PRJEB25190) | human gut metagenome | biome: human gut; feature: human-associated habitat; material: faeces | place: Austria | collected 2013
ATTCAACAGCAATTTGTCCCTTATCATTAAATGGATAGGCTCTAATTGTGACTGTATCATTTTGTTCACTGAAAGATTCTTCTTTTGTATTTGTATCATCAGTATCAGCTGTTAATTTACATTTTGGATACCATCTGAATTTTTTTCTGTTTTGACGATAGAAAACAGTTTGACCGAATGCAAAAAATGGTCGTTCGCTCGAACCACCTTTTAAAATCAATCCACTTTCTGTAATTTCATCTCCTCGCATTTTTGCTAAATCAGTAGGATCAAATGCTACCACTTCCACTTCACTATCAACGGATGAAGTATCAGAAACTGTATCATAATCTCTTCCAGATGCGTATACCGGTGTCGTATCTCCGTTTTCGGTACGTTTGATGCTTTTAACAACGTTTGAAACTGCAACCTCCTCCTCATATTTACCCGAGAAAATTTGAGGATCTACTTCATTTGTTGTAGCAAAACAATATCTCAATCCACCGACCGATTCTTTGACTGATGGTCTTTTTTCTTTTTGTGACATCTTTCTACCTCCTAATTTCTATAAGTTATTTCTTTTTTTAAAACTTTCTATATATCTTTTTGAATTTCTATCCCATAAAGGAACTAAATGAGGATGACTACTTCTCATCTTGACTGTTCCCTTTTCAACCATAGGACCATAATATTTACCCCAGCCTATCTCTATTTCCTTTGATTTTTTTCTATAAGAAAAAGTGGATACCAAATGTGTATATCCACTTTTAGAAATCTTTGATTTAGGACTGGGCAGTTTCAATAAGTCTTTGACAAAATCTTGTGCTATCTTTTCTTCCTCTTCCAATACATTATCAGATACTTTTGCATATTCTTCTAATGCTTTTGAAAAATCAAGAAGTCCATCAAATTCACTTGTATCACTCATCATTATCAACTTCTAACTCTACTGAAAAATAAGAATGATAATAATTTCTATCTTTGCTTTTTTCTTCTACATATTCATGATAGATCGTAGGATGTAATCCTAATTTACGCATCATATCTCTCAATTCAAGCAATTTATCATGTCTAGGTGTTCTAGAAAAGAATGATACTTGAATCGTTTCAACAGTGATATAGACATCATCACTTGCTAGCTTGTCATCCCATGCAATTTCCCAAAAAACGATTCTAGGATATTTACTTGCATTATTGACAGAGCTTTGACCTTCGTTGATTGGAATATCTAACTCACTTAATGCATTGACAAAATCCATTTTCTTCATCATATTCTCCTTCCCAGTTAACAAGAGTTATATCAGATTGTTTAAATCCATTACTATCAACAAAGTGATAAATGTTATAAACCTTATAATAATGTTCATCGATTTTCAAAACACTCATTGAATCAATAAATCCTTTGACGTATGGAACTCTAATTTTTAGTTGAATATCAATATCATGAGAGTCTAAATCGCTTCTTAATCGGTCTGATATACCTAATTCTTGATATGTCATAGAAATGTCTTTTGATTGCAATGAAGTATTTGCTTGAACGCTATCATCTTCTATGATTTCAAAAACTTCAAAAAGCCCATCATTATAAATGGGCATATGAATTCTACTAGTTTTCTTCATCACTTTTTATCAAAGGAACTTTGTCCATTTGCCAAGACAAAATCTCATCACTGTAATTTTCAAAGAATTCATCTGTTCTACTATTATATGCATAAAGCACATAGTTTTTTAATAGCGCTCTGGCAGTCAAATCTTCATCATAATCAATAGTTCCAACTAGTTTTGTTAAGCGATAATTTCCCTCACGGATATTATTTTTAATAGATGAATCTTCATAATAAAAAGGAATAAATTTCTCTTTTCTAATTTCATCTATCAAATTATCAATAACTTTTTTATCCATTTTTTCAATTATTCAGTTGCTTGTGTTTGTGCATTAGTTTGGAAATATTTAGGAACATATTCAACTAATTTTGTTGGGTCAAAGTAGAAACATACATCATCATCTACTGCTCTACCATTTCCATAAGCTTTTGCAATAATGACATCTGCATCATCCATTGCTTTTGTTTGATCATATTCTTTAACTTCAATTGCTGATAATCCCATTGTGTAATAATCCGGTTTATCAATAAATAATCCTGCATCACCTTTTTCACAATTTGCTGTAGGGATTACTCTAATTTTATCTTTTGATACTTGCACATATCCACCTGTTAATGCTTGTACATATAATGCAGGATCTACATAAGCAGCTTCATCACTAGGATTACATACTAATGCAATACCAGAAATACTTCTTTTTCCGTCATGTGATAATTGAGTCTTTGCAGTTGCTAATCCTTTAGGAGTAAATTCAGTTAATTTTGAATCTTTAGTTTTCTTTTTGTGTTCCCCATTTGATTCAACTTCACTGACTTTACGGAAAACACCAATAGGTTGATTAATACCTGTTCCATATAAAAATGCATATTCTAATCCATCATTCATTGTTTCAGCTAGAACCGCCATAAAATATTTATCAACGAATTCATTTGCTAAATCTCTGATTGCTTTTGGAATAACTAAAAATGCACTAAGTTTACCTAGTTCAAGATTTAATGATTCAAATGCAATATTTAATTCACTTTTGATTTTATCAGTTAATTCACCCCATGCATAAGTACCTGTTTTTGATGCTGAAATCCACTTTTTAACATCCGATGGGGCAAAAGATGCTAATGATAATAAATCACTTGCTTTTTTTACATCAACTAAAGTGTTATCAATGATTGTTGTTGGAATCAAGTCAATTTGTTTTCCATCGATAGCTTGTTTAACATCTGTTTTTAAAGCATCATAGAACTTATTTTCTTCATCAGTTAATTGTCTCAATCCTAACTTATTGAAGTTTTGAACTTTTGCATTTGCATTTGTTGATTCTTTTAAGATTTGTTCAATCAAATCCTTATTAGCAGTTTCATTGATTAATTCTACTGCTTCTAAAATTGCTTGAGATTTATCTTCTGTTTTTTCTAAAATCTCTTTTGCTTTTTCTAATGTAGCTTTATCTACTTTATTAAATTTCATTTTTTTCTCTTTCCTTTCTATTTTTTTGTATTAAAAAAAGCATTCCAACCCGTTAATGGCTCTTCATTTTTAGCCTTTTCAAGTTTCAATGCTTCTTTTACCTCATTCAATTCTTTTTCTAAATCCTTATTCAACATAACTTGATGGTTCAAGTACATTTCATTGATTGATTGCTGTGCATCATCATCTTCTTTGATTGATGTAGCAAATCCCATTTCTAAAGCTTCTTCTGCAGTAATCCATGTTTCATTGTCCATTAATTCAACTATTTCATCTCTTGAAAGATTTGAATTTTTTTCATAAATAACAATCGATGGCTCTGTGATTTTATCTAGATCATCTGCTTGCTTTCTTAACTCTTTAGCATTACCGCTTGCCCAAGTCCACGCATGATGAATCATCAGCAATGAACCTTTATGCATGACTCTTTCTTTTCCTGCCATAAAGATGACACTTGCAATCGAACATGCAAAAGAATCACATACAGTAGTTACATTTCCTTTGAATTCTTTAATCATATTATGAATTGCAAGACCTTCACTTACAGAACCACCATATGAATTGATATGAACTGTTAAGTTATCTGTATCGACATCATTTAATTCTTTTAAAAAGTCATAGGCACCTACATCACTTTCATCCCATTTGTATGAGGTGATGTCTCCGTAGATGTAAAGATCAGTCATTTCTTCATTTGATTTTTTGAATTCGTAGAACTTTTCATGTCCTTTCTTCATTATTCATCACCCCCTTTCGTATTCCCATCCATGCCTGTAGCATAGTTTTTAGTAAATCTTCTGGCATTTGCCCAATCTTCATCGATTGGTGGTTTACCACGTAATTTTAAAATATCGTTGTGGGACCAGCCATTAGAATATAATTTATCAAGATTAGATGCTTGCTCGATAACATCAATATGCTTGATTGCATCCGTATTGATTAAAATCCTATCCCCTCTTTCCCATTCAAGCTGAGAAAGCCAACATCCATTCATCCCATCATTTAACTCTTGAATAATTGGATCAGCAGCATACGTAATAAATTCATTGTTAGCATCACTTTTTTCAGTAACTTCACCATAGAAAACACTTTTTGGAATTCCTAAAGCAATTGCTACATTTGTAAATACTTCATCTTTTAATGCTTTGACATCACTTGCAGTCATTGTTGACTTGCTATCAATCGCACTTACGTCGAGTCCGTTTCTAGAAAAGATGACTCTTATATCATCACTTGAAAGGTCCTTTCTAATTTTTTCTGTATACTCATTTTCAGTTATTGGTTGTCGGGTTTTTTCACTATACACTTGCATATTTCCCGGCATTTGAATTTTAAATTTTGAAAGTTTTGACTTTACCCCTTTTATAGCAGCACTCCAAGCAATCGCATTTTCTTGATTGATTTCATTTAGATAAGCTAACAACTTTTCATTTTTATACTTAAATAAGACTGCATCATTCGATGTAAATATCCTATCTAGTTTATAAGTCCTATCCCCGCTTCTAATAACTACATTTGAAAATGTTCTAGGATATAGCACATCATCTGACTGTGTAAAGTTTTCAGCTCTATAAATATTTCCATCACTCATCTGTACAACTAAACATCCATCACTACTTGTACACATTTTCATAACAACTTGTTTCCAAAAATCAGTTGCAAACTCATTTGGGTTTGGTCTAACGTTTAAACAATATTCAGTTTTGATTGCATCGCTATCTGTTGAGTAGACATCAATAGGACATTTCGATATCAAATCAGCAATCTTATTAAATCCAATTTCTAATGCCAACTGCGAAAGTCTATTTTTTTCAGCCATCATATCGATATAGTAATCAACTAGTTGACCATCCTTATTAAACAATTTCTTTACAAATTGAAACATTGATTCACCTCCTCATTTTTTCTATATATAAATAATCGTTTCATCTAACATATCTTCTCCAGAAATACTACATACAAATGCCATGAAACCATCATTCTTTCTTAATTTTGGTTCTATTTTTCCATATGATTTATTTCCATACTTATCCATTTTGACAGCAGTATTATTGGTATACCATCGCATGATGGCGCTATTCCCAAAGTTAATATTTCCATCTACAAATGCTTTTTCTATTAAAGGTGCTACATATGTATTGATTGCACCTTGATTTCTAATCATTCTTACAAGCCCAGCTGGATTTTTCTTATCTTCTATAGTAATTCCTTTTCGTTCAAATACTTCTCTAAACAACTTAAATCTATACGTATCCATGATGATTTTAACTACATTGTATTTTTGCATTTGCTCAATACACCATTCGACAATCGCATTTATACTTAAACTTTCTGAGTTGACTATTTCATAATCATTGAATCCCTCTAATCCTATATTGTTTTCTATAGGAAATTTAATTGATTCAAAAAATGGGCTGTTCCTGCAAATCCATGTCTTTTGTCTCCAAACATAAACACCATCTATTTTAAAAAGCAAACCAGCAGATGCAAAATCTCGGATATCTGCATAGTCAATTCCTATAATGCAAGGATGATAGTTTATATCATCTGGAATCGCTCTTTCTATCTTATTTTCTACATCACTATAACAAGCTTTTAAAATATCTTCCCATTTGGCTACTGTTATTTCTTCATTTCTCGCAGGTAGATTCATTCTTTTAGTTAAAAATTCTGTCATCATCGATGGTAATTTTTGTGCTTCTTTAAAATCTCTTAAAATTTGTATTTTTAAATCTGGAAGAAATTCCATCGATGGATTTGCTAAAACAAAATATTTAGGATCATTAGCTTGCTCTTTTGAGTTGATTTTACAAAAAAAGGGAAAATAACCTAAATCATTTTCTCCTGTTTTTAATATATCATTGCATAATTGAATTAAATCATCTAAAGGACCATCTCGAACGTTCCCATTTGTAGTAATAATAAATTTTCTTGCGTGCTTTATTTTTCCTAATTGAGAATTAAATACTTTTATTTGATCATAATTTTCATATCCATGATATTCATTAAAAAGAATAGCTCCCGATTTCTTACCATCCTTCGTCTTAGCGTTAGAAGTATTATAACGTAACTCAGCTCGTGTCTTTCTATTCTTGATAAGCTCTTTTGTTTTATAGAATTTACTTCTAAATTTATTCCATTGGGCATCTAACATTTCGTAAACAACATTGAAGCTATCTTTTGCTTGCTGTTCATTATTTGCGATGATATCAATGTGATAATTTTTAATTCCATATAATGGTGTCTGAAAAAAATTCATCAGTGGCATAATAAAACCATCTTTTCCATTTCCACGTCCCATCAATATAATGATTGTTGTGAAAAGTGGAACGTCATCGACATACATAAAAACGAATGCGTAGATGAATTTTTGATAAGGAAACAAAGGATAATAGTTGTTTTCGCAATATTTTAAACAATTTTGATATGTTTTTTCATCAAAAAAAACATCATTTCTAGCCAATGTAGGCATAACGATGTTCTTTATCAGCAGTTTTCTTTCTTTGTTTATCTTATCTGGATTCTTTTTTACATAGTCGATATAATCGTTGATTTCTTGACATTCAATCAATAATAATCATCATCCGAATTATCAGAGGTGTTAATTGGATTTTGTAAACCTAATTCATCAAGGATTTTCAACATAGTTGTTGTTATTTTCATTAGATTTTGCACGGATTCATTAGGCTTTTCGCTTTTAAAACCATTTCCAGAAACTACTTCATAGCGCAATCCTTTTTCTTTGATATCTCTTTGACATTTTCTTTTAAGATCATAATATTTCATATAATCTTCTATCAAATCAAGATAGTAATTTTGATACTTGCCTTGAGCTTCTAACTGTTCAAGCAAGTCATCTTTGATTTCTTTTTTTGTCATAACAACACCCCTTTCAATATTTTTTCTAATCAACCACCCGTTATCACACACGCGCGAATATTTCTGAAAAGTTAGGACCACATGCCCGTTCTCCGTGTTTCAAATTCGCATGAGAATTTGACGGGGGGTATACTGAATTACCACATTTCTTTAGTTAATTTCTTTTTATGCTTGAATTTTTTCCAAGTTCCATCTCTATCTTCAACTATCTCATGACATTCAAAGCAAAGACTTACTAGGTTATCATCATCCAATGCTAATTCAAAACAATCTTTCATTGGAATGATATGATGTACATACTTTGCACGTTTGATTTTAATTCTCTTTATTGGTTTTGATTCAACAACATAATTACCTTTGCATCTTTGACATTCATAATGATCTCTATTAAGTATCTCTATGCGTTTATCTTTCCACTCGCGCGATACATAGAACGCATGAACATCACCATCAATGACTAGTTGCTTTACTTCTTCTAGCGTTCTTCTTTTCTTCATCCACTTTATTGTAATAGATATTCTTATATCCTTTGTCTTTTAGTTCTTGTAATGATTGGTTTATGTTTTCTGGAAACATATCCAATTGATAAAAGACTCCATTATATTCATAACCATAAATATAATCTTTTTCTTGTGCTTTAACTTTCGTTTCTTTAATCAACCATTCATCTGTCACTATTTTCTTTTGAATTCCATGATACATGATATCTACCTCCTTTTTTGTAAAGAAAAAGAGATAGACATAATCTATCTCTTCGCTTTCAAGACAAAGCATTGATGTTGTTTTCATTTAAACCACATTACCATAATAACACATTTTTCCTTAAAAAAATTATCAAATAATTATCAATTTTCTTTTTCAGCTTTTAAAATCTTTTCTACATCCCTATTTTTCAAAGCTAAAACCTCATCTAAAATATCAAATGCTTCATCAGCAATTCTATAAAAAGTTGCTTGTGAATATCCTTTTTTTACAGCTTCATTTATTCTTTCAATACTGTTATTAGGATAGTTAGAATATATTATAATTACTTCTCTTTGTTTTTCGTTTAGTAATTTAGTAATAGACTCTTCTAAAAAGTCGACAACAGTATCATACATCTTTATATGTTCGTCATATTTATCAAGATTTTCAATAAGCTTATTATATTTTTCATAAATCGTCTTGTGTGAACCACCTGGCAATTCATTTGAATATGATATGGCTTGCGTTGTATTTTCTAAATCTTTTTTTGTTTCTTTTAATAGAATTGCAGTTGCTTTCCATCTTTTCCAATTCAACACTTGATATTTAGATTCTTTCATATGCTACTCCTTTCACTTCTAATTGATGCTATCATTTTCGATATACTCAATAGTCCTATTTCCTCTGTTATCAACAAAGAAAGCAAATTCACCAGAGAACTTATCATTCATTTCTAATACATGATTTTTTAATGCATTAGATTTCTTTTTTAGCTTTTTATTTAATTTATTAGCTTTAGTTGTATCAAACGTTCCAAAGTTATCTCTAACTTGTTTTCTTACTTTATCAAGTTCTTCAACTAGAAGATAATACTTTCTATCTTGAATGGAAGCACGATATATCTTTTTGCATGAAGGACAATAGAAATAAATTAGATCAAACTTCAATCCTTTTACTTCCATCTTTTCTTTCATTACCGATTCTTCCTTTATTACAAATTCATGATTGCATTTATCACATGTAACAGATGCATCCATGATTTCTTTCATTTGTTCTTTAATATTCATAGACTTACCTCTTATAAATTATATTGTATCTTCATTGACATCTTTACTTCTTGAATATTTGCATCATTTAAATGACACATTTTCTCTTTCAGCATTTTTTTTGGAATAGTTGTTATCTGCTCTGGTAAGATATAATTTTTTCTACCTCGCAACATTATACTTCTATGTTGTGGTAAATTATCCTTTTTAGTAGTAACTGGAATGATTGTCACTAAATCACAAAAATAATTATTAAAATCATTACTTACAATAATACATGGTCTCAACCCACTTTGCTTGTGCTGATAATATCCTGTACATTTGTTATTTAAATCCACCCAGAAAACATCACAATAGTGATATTTGTTTGCTACTGATCCACATATAGAATACATTTCTATTGCTCCTTTATGATTGGAATTTGGATTGGATAATATCTATTTTCTTCATAATCGACTATATCCCCTCCACCACTATATCTATTATGTAATCTTCTGCGATTGCAATTAGTTAGAACTCTATCAACTCTTCCTATTGATTCATATACATTATCCCAAACATACATTCCTGCTTTTATTTCTTCAAATTTTAAAGACTGTGGACTGAAATGCTCCCCAATCAACTTTTTCAACCCATTATAATCTTCTTTTATCTCATTAATACCATGAGGACCAATGTTAGCACTATGAGCATATTCAGCAATATCATCTAATAAACTCATGCATCTTGTTTTAGTCAACATCAAAATATTCACTCCAATCTATTTTTCCACCACAATACGGGCAATAAGGATAAGTATGTTGATCAAAATTTCTCATTCTAGGAACGATTTCATTACATCTTGGGCAAAAAAACCATCTATCACCATCATTTCCTTGTTTGTAAACTACTTTTTTAGGTGTTACTTTTTCTACTAATTCTTTTAACGGAGCATATGAATGACAATTTTTATCAAATCCATCACATGCACCGCAATGAGCTTCACTACATCCATTGCACATTATTTTTAATGCTTCTTGATATTTATTCATCTTCCATTTCTCCTTTCAACTGGAATTGGATAGCCATCAGGTAATGATTTAAATAGATTTTTAAGTTGATTAATTTCAAATTTTTGCATAGCTACATAAGGATTATTTTCGCAGCTATTAAGTTCTTCTAATTGTTTATTAAGGCTTTTCAGAATATCGCTTCTAAATTGAGGTGTTAGTGGCTTAATCATCTAGCCACCCCAATTCCTTACATTGTTGGTTGATTGCTTTTAAAAGTTCCATATCAACTGCAGGCTTTTCATCATAATGATGATCATAATCTTCATAATATTCATCACAATATACGGATGTTAATTTGTTTTCTTTATCAAATAAAACAACAAATGTGAAGAGATGTTCTTTATATTCATCTATGATTGGTTTTTTATAAACAAATCTATCTAATCCAAAATAATCAAATTTTTCTTTTTTAAATCCCATTGATTTAAACATTTCCTCAGCTGTCATAATCAATAACCATTTTTAAGTCTTTCGTAATTAATTTTGTTCTTGTTTAAATATTCTTGATAGACTTCGTCAAATGAAAAACCTAGCATTTCGGTTAGATCTAAAAGAGCGTCTAGCTTTTCAAAATTACTTGCTACAGCACCGATAAAGTTGCCTAACACACCTGTTACACCCATTCCAAATCGAATGATATAATAGCCATACTCTTTAATAATAAAATCTATATCATTATCATTTTGGTAAAGTTCCCATGTCATGACGAAATGATAAACATCAACCAATTCTTCTAATACTCTTTGACGATTGACAGGTGGTTGTGTTTTTTTCCACCAGCACCAAGCTCCTTTACATTCATGAGTTAACTCCCCTAATTCGTCGATAATAGCTAACTCTAATTTTTCTTCGGTCATGCTATCTTCACCGAATTCTTTTAAAATGTTTTCATTCAAATCTTTTTGCATTGTAAACATTTCTCTTAATTTTCCTTTAATGTTTAAATTTTCCATTTTAATAATCTCCTTTATTTGAAATAAAATAATACATAATATCCTGTAAATCCATTTTGAATATATTGGATGTTAATAATATTTGATTTGTTAATGATTCTTTTATTAACAAAATCTTCTAATTCTATAATGTTTTCAAAAGTCTTATGTTTTAATTTTAATTTTTTAGCAAGATCATATTCATTTTCTTTTGATTTCATTTCATCAACTAAAAAAGCTTTTAACTCTTCATCTTGAGTTTTCAATATATCATCAATAATTTTTGAATTGTCACATTCAAAAGATTTTGGATTTTTTTCATAATTACCACTCATTCTAATTTCTCCTATCATTTAATATTTAATAATTTTCTGTACATAATGATTGCTTCTTTTAAAGTCATATCATCACTTACATTTTGAAAATAACCTTTATTTTTCATAATTGATAGTACCCATACATTTGAAAATATTTCATTTTCTTCTAATACGTTATAGGCTATTGTTTCTAGCAAATCTAATTCAAATTTCATATTTTCTCTCCTTGAATTGTCTATATAACTATGACGTATAACCTATTATTATACGACATCACTTAAACCTCTCTAATCCCATATATAGCAATGGTTTCGAGAGATTTTACTTTTAAAAAACTTTTTACTGTTTTTTTAATGAAATTTTCATAATTGATTGTGCTATTTCATTACTAGTCATATGATCATACTTTTCATCAACTAGCTTATCTGATATCTTCTCTTGTATTTGTTTAGTAATATCTATATCTTGTCTTTTTTTTAATTCTTCTTTTTTTAATTCCAATTTAATTTCCCAATTTTCTGGTACAATATCTTTATTAAAAAAGCTGCACATAAAGCTGGATAAACATCCTTTACATTCATCGTGATTTTTACAAAAGTTCTTGATAGTTGATAATGTTTCATATTCTGCAATGTTATCTACTATGATCATCTTCTATCCCTCCTAAATAAATAATTTATTGATTATCAAAGCTAATAAAACACATAATAATAATTTCATATTTAGCTTCTATTTCCTTTCTTAGAATCCATTCCAAATACTTTTATTTTTATATTGAAACGATTCTTTGTCGCAACAATCTTCTTGTTTTAAATTTCTAATTCTTTTAACAATTCTTTTTTTGAAATCTTTCCATATGATTTTGTAATATCATCTTTATCTAACATCAGATAATTCATTTCTTTTTACCTTTGCTAGTGCTAGAAAATTCATTATAGAGTTGATTCAACAAAAGAAATTCAATGCAGCCTAGACACAATAGAATAGCTAGAATGTTAGCAACTCTACCCGTCCATAAAAGCAAACATCCAAAAAACATAACCGCTACAATCAACACTTTCATCATGATTTTTTTCTTATTTGTCATTTTTTAGCTCCTTTCTCAATAAAAATAGTTCTTGTCTTAAACGTTTGTTTTCATTTCTATATTCAACAGCCATTTCACGATATCTCAATCTTTCATTATCGCATTGCTCATATCTAGTTTCTTGATAATCAAGTTCGATTTTTTGATGATTGAACAATTCTTTTTGACGTTCTACTTCATTTTTGAGTTTTTTATTTTCATAAACTAAGGGCAAATGTTTTTCTTTTGTCCAATTAATCAAGAAATCTTCTAACTTTTCTCTTTTTGTTGGTTCTTTTTCTATTTCCTTTTTAATATCATTTGTCAAAATAAACTCACCTGCTCATATCCACGTCTCTTTTTATCTTCTTTCCATGTATACCGCATCTGGAAAGACTTTTTTTACATATTCATCTGCAGGTTCTAGATTATAATGATTCATTACTTTATCTTGATGTTTATAAAGAATGTTATTTATCCAGATAGCTTTCATAATTCAAATAATGTAGGTTGATTTAAAGAGCGCTCTAAGTTTTTAATAAAATTCAATCCCGTTTTAAAATAACTTTCTTTGATTTCACAACCTATTCCATTTCTATTTAATTTAACTGCTGAATAAGGAACTGACATAACTCCGCCAAATGGATCAAATACTGTTTCTTTTTCATTTGAATACCATTTAATAAGATGTTCAATCAAATCAAGTTGAAGTGGTGTCATGTGCTTTTCATCTTTTTCTTCCTTGGCAATTTTAGTGTTTAAGACATTTGTTCTTGATACTTTAGGTGATTCTTTACCAATTCCCCAGCAAGGACTAGCTAAACGTGTCCATTGATGAAACTCATCATCGATATTTTCGTGTATTACATGAACCCATTCATCTTCTCGCTCATGTTTTTGCATCAATATAACGTAATCCGGCATTCCCGTGCGTGTGATTTCAGCAAACTTCTTATAAGAGTTCCACAAGATAGATGCTGATTTAGTTCTAGTAGCTTCAATTTGAGGATCCTTAAATACTGTGATTTCTCCGTGATAAGTCCATCCATGCTTTTGAAAAGCTTTGATGGTCATTCCTCTAAAATCTATCAATCCCATTGCTCCATCTCTTCCTTTGAAAGTTGGAATCTGCATCACGTGTAATGCAATGATGCGCCCCGGTCTCGTTATTCTATAAAGTTCTGGGATCAAGTAATCCATTTGTTGGAAGAATTCATTTAAATCTTTTACATTGCTAAAATCTCTAGGATCATCACTGTAAGTATAAAGGTTAGCAAATGGAATCGATGTGATTGTTAAATCGATACAATCATCTGGCAACTGTCTACATACATTTACGCAATCATCATTGTATAATTTGTAACTCATAGAAAGTTCGGTATTTCAATCTTCTGTAGTTGAAACACCTCATTCACCTCTTTTCCTTCAAAATTTAATAATTGTATTTCTTGAACTGACATATCCATTTGATTTTTGAGATTATGTTGCAGTTCTTTCTTTTTATTTACCGTTTCTAAAATATGCATTTCAGTTGTTCCTAATACGATATAAGAATAGACATCTTGTTTTTGTCCAAATCTATAAATTCTTCTCAATGCCTGATGATAATTTTCATAAGAATAAGTCAATCCACAAAAGATAACATTATGACATTTTTGGAAGTTCATTCCGTAACCAAAGATTTTAGGTTTTGAGATTAAAACTCTTATTTTACCATTTTTGAAATTTAAAGCGCATCTTTCTTTTCTTTGTGGTTTATCACTACCTCTAACCTCAACTGCTTCTGGAATATATTTTTTTAATAGATCCGCTTCTAAATTTGTATCACACCAGATTAAATACTGTTCATTATCTTTCATTGCTATTTCAGCACATTTTTTAGCTCTCACATCAGCTGTTCTATTCTTTTCTTTGTGAAAAGATGTAGCTGATGTTCCTATTTCTCTAAATAATCCATGTTCAAAATCATCATCGATGACATCAATATCAATCATGATGTTTTGTTCAATCAATTTAGGAAGCACATAATAATCCGCTTCATATCCCAAATCCTTAGGACTTTCTATATTGACCGACCAATTACAGCACCATTTATAAAAATCCTTTGTAGCGTGTCCTTTTAAACGATATGAACCAGTTTTCATATCATTGATAAAATAAGTTGCCAGTGCCTGTGCAGTTGTCATGATTCCTAGAAAATCCGCATGATTCAATAATTCCATTAAATCATTTGGTGCTGGAGTTGCTGTACAACAAAGACGATATTTTGTATTTTTAAAAGCATTTGTCAGTTGTACTCTTGTTTTGCCTGTGAAGTTTTTTAAAACACTTGATTCATCTAAGACGATACCAGCAAATAAATTTGTATCAATATTATCCAATTGCTCATAATTTGTAATGTAAAGTCCATTATCAATCGAAAAATCATCTCTCAATACTTTTACTTCATAACCTAGCAGTGGAGCTTCCTCGTATGCGGTTTGAACTGTTACACCTAAAGGGGCGAGGATAAGAACAGGCATATT
>OLQO01001579.1_pt1 | contig 14473 bp, 10 predicted proteins | sample 1672281 | NCBI WGS metagenome assembly OLQO01 (sample SAMEA3136667, study PRJEB25190) | human gut metagenome | biome: human gut; feature: human-associated habitat; material: faeces | place: Austria | collected 2013
GAGACGGCATCGCTTACAGAATCATATCAAGAATATCCTTTGCAAAGTAAATGACTACGCCGCCGAAGAACGTCATAAATCCCTGCGCACGCTGGCTGGCGTCGTGACCTTTGAGGGCGAGACCAATTTGCACAATGCCGAAGCCCAGTAGGATCGCACCGATGGCTTTGATGGCACTGAACACAAAGTCGCTCAGATTGTTGATGGTCGTCAGCGGATCATCTGCAAACGCGGGCATGGCCATAACAAAAGCAGCGGCAACCACCGTCGCCGCCACAAGATAAAGGCGCTTGATTTTGCGGTCAGTCACCTTGGTCGTATTGAGAGAAGTTTTCTTCATTTTCATAATAATTTTCCTCCGGGTGTTTTTCTAAGTAGTCGAGCTGTTCGTACATTTCTTCGGTGATTTCGGGGGCTGTCGCTGCGGCAACAGCGTCCATTGTGATAGTGACGGCGTCGCCCATATAGTCGGGCGGGATTACATAAGGCTCACCTCCTGCATCGGGCGTATATTTTACATTGGGATGCTTTAATAGGTTATACTTTCGATCAATTACCGGGTCCTCGCTGCGCATCAGCAGCAGGCACTCATCGTCACGCATACGGCGAATTTCATCCGGCATACACAGTTCGCGGCCCGCCGTTTGCAGGCTGTCGCTGCTGCTGCCCCGGCTGCCTTTGCCAATGCTTTGGCTTTTGGTGCGTTCGGTTTCCTTGCCGAGAATTTTGGAAAGATATTCGTAGGTACCGTATTCGTTGCCGCCGAGGTAAAGCAGGGTGTCACAGTTTCCGATTATGCCTTCCCAATCGTCTTTGAACAGGCTTTTTAGCTGGGCGATGTTCTGCAAAATAATGTCGCAGCTGATATTGCGGCTGCGGCAGACTGCCAAGATATTTTTGAAGTTTTTGGGCAAGGCAACATTTGCAAACTCGTCCATCATCAGCCGCACATGAACCGGCAGCGCACCGTTGTATTCCGGCGTGGAATCTGCCAAACGAAAAAGCTGGTCGAAAAGCTGCGTGTAGAGCATCGTTGCAATGAAATTAAAAGTTGTGTCATTGTCGGGCAAAACAATAAATAATGCCCGCTGCTCCAGCCCCATACGCGGCAGGAACATTTCATCGCGCGAAGTCATTTCTGCAAACTTGCGGGAGTTGAACATGTACAAGTTTGCCGCTGCCGAAATCAAAATGGATTGCAGCGTCTTTTTCGCACCCAACATAAAAGACTTGAATTGCAGGACAGCGGGGTGCTGCGGGTCGCGGCGCTCCAGTTCTCCAAACAGCATCATCAAGGGGTTCTCGACCATTTCATTTTCGCTGACTTGGCAATTCAGAATCATATACATCAATGTGGAAAAATTCTGCTCACTGGCAGGGGCTTCGTACATGAGATAGAGAATCAGTGCGGAGATCAGCAGCACAGAAGAATCATCCCAAAACTTATCACCGCTGCTGGGGGCATCCTTGGGTTTGGTGTTGTTGACAATGGCGAACGCCAGCTTGATGGCGTCCTCATCGGTTTCGAGATAGGCCATCGGATTGTAATGGCCTTGAAAATGCACAAGGTCAAGCACTGTCACGCTGATACCTTTCGTTTCCATGATTCTGCCGAGGGTGCGTGTCAACTCCCCTTTGGGGTCCAGAAAAAGATAAGAGCCAATCAGTTGCAGCGCGTTGGGCTTCACATAAAAGCGTGTCTTGCCGCTGCCGGATCCGCCGATTACGATAATGTTGAGATTATGTTTATGCGCGTGGCTGTCGGTGCTGAAGCGTACATTCTCGGTCAAGATGTAATTTTCTTTGGAGTCTTTGGTGTTGCGGTACTTGATGTTTAGTCTGTGGGCGCTGCCCCACTTGGCCGTACCATGTTCCGCGCCGGGGTGGCGGTCTGCTTGGTCGAGCATATAGCAGTAGACGGCCAACGGATAAAGCACCAGCACCGCCAGCAGAAATTTTGGAGTGCTGGCGCACCAGCGCAGCATGGATGGGGTGTGCAGAATTTCGGACAACACTGCGGTGATTTCTGCCAGCCCCTGCGCCTGTTCAGTTGCCTGTGCCAGCGCTGCGGCAGCAAACAGCAGCGGTATCAGCAACAGCCCGTACAGAATAATTTCTGTGCGGCGGTCTTTATTCGGGCGCATGATGTTTAGCGGGCCTCGTCCCGCTGCGGTGAGCTTTGGCCGCGCTGCAAACCGAGTGCCTTTTCCACAGTGTCTCCAATAGTCACAGACAGTTCCCGAATTTCTTCCAGTGTTTTGCGTTCCTCACCGGGTGGAATGTGGGTGTCCATCCCGTCCAGTGTAGCGGCAGCGGTATCGGGCATCGGCAGGGAAAACCGCCCGCAAAACTCCACCGAAACGGCCATTGCTGTTTTTCGCAGATAAGGCGCTTGGGAGATACCCGGCGTGTGCTGCTCTGCGGTTGCAATGACGATTTCGGCGGGCAGTCGTGCCAGCACTTCACACTGCGGCATGGCCGTTGGAAACACAATCGCGTGTTGCTCGGCATCGTACCCGACAACGCCCTCATTTTGAGAAATGATGTTAACCGGAGAAAGGCGCTCCAGTTCCTTGATGGCCTTGTCCATCTGCTCCGGCTTGATTTCAGGAATCGGATACGGCTTGTTGCCGTAGGTCATGGACACATCGAAAATTGAGCCGACATTATAATAACCATTGACGCGCACAAGCTGCGGAATGCCTTTTGCCCCTTTGTTTACGCGTCGCCCGAATTTGTCCCAGTCTTTGGCGGTCAATACGGCCCGCGCTTGCGGCAGGGTTTGCAGCACAAGTGCTGCATTGCCGGATGTGATATGACTACCAAGCCGCCCCCTGCCGTACAGATAGTCGGCAAGGCGCTGGCCATCCTGCACAACTTCCTGCAATACGGATTTTTGCGCCGCAATGGTTTCTTTAAGTTCGGCTTGCTTTTTGGCTTTCCACTCCTCGATGGGCAATCGCTGTTCGTACATTTATCGCTCCTCCTTCGCAGTAATATCCTGTACTTTTTCCTGTGCCTGTGCTGCTGTCCGGGCAGCGTTTTTCAGCGCCATAATGGTTGCCCGCACAGATGGCAGGGGATCAATATCCAAAGGATTCTTCCCGCGCGTCAACAAGCTGTCGCCGGATTGACGGCGGGTTGGGTCTTTTTTTCTGTCTGCCGTAGTGACCTTGGGAATGGCATATCCCAACTGCTCATAGATGCGGTTCAGTTTGGCGACATCTTCGGCTTTGAACATGACGTCAACTTTTTCGTTCTGTGCCTTATCCTTGATGACCGCGAATAAAACGCCGTACTGCTTGGCTAATTCCTTAAACTGTCCCACGTCTTTGCTTTGCAGGGCAATAATTTTCAATTCTTTGCCCTCCCGCAGCAGACGGTCAAGGCTGGTTTTACCTTTCACTTTAGGATTTTCCTTGGCGTAGGCCAGCGATAAGGCCAGTGCGTTTTTAATGCCCAGCGCAGACAGCTTAATGGCTACTTCGGTAACCTGTAAGGCTTCCCGCACCATCTGATCGGCTGCTTCGCCCCCGTTGTTCATCTTGTTTCACCTCATTTCGTTCTTCCTGTGCGGCAAGTTCTGCTTGCCGTAGTTTTTCCTGCACCTCGGCAGCATCTGTTTCGATGTCGGAACAGATGTAAACCTCATGGCGCAGGGCTTTCATTTGCTGGGTCAGTGATTTGATTTTTTCTTCCCGCGCGGCACGTTCCGGCTCACGTTTTTGGCGATACAGAACTTTGCGCTGGCGGGCAAGCTGTTGGATTTGGACTTCTGCATTTTCCTTGTAGGCCAGCAATTCATCCATAGTTTCAATATGGTTTTCCCATAGGAATTTTGTCTGCTGCTGGTATCGGCTGAACAGCAGAAAATCCTCACGCAGCAAAAAGTAGCAGCGCTTTGTGCTCTTGCCGTGGTAGGCTTTGCGCAGCAGGGCGCAGTAGTGATAGTAGCAAGCCATAAAGCCGGACACCTTGGGATACCGGCGCGGCAGCTTGCCGCGATACCGCACCCGCTGCACAGGGGGCTGTAATTCTGTGGGCTGCCATTTCGGTTTTTCCGGGGCGTTTTCCTGCCGGTATTCCTGCTGCATTTCGGTGGGCATGCGGTGCAGTTTGTGGTAATACTCCCGCAGCGCTGTTTCAGAAAAGCGCGGGTCGAGCCGGTCAATGCGGATATTTCGTTGGGCGTCTTTATGGCGCACGGCCATGTGTTCCACACGCGGGCCGTATTTGACCGTGTAGCCCATGTTCTGCAATTCGAGAATAAAACCATCAAAGCTGTCGGCGGCAGCAATGGCCTGTTCCACATCCTTGCGTACCATACCACGAATGGTAGGCTTGCCGGTCTGGCCGCTTAACCATTCGTCGTAGGATTTACCCTTGCCGTCCGTTTCGATTACGGACAGCCGATTCTCTCTGCAAAGTTCATCGGAAGTTTCGCGGATTCCTTTATAATAGGTATTGAAATCGCTTCGGAACATTCTGCCATCAGCGTAGGATACAGAATTTACTACAATATGATTATGCAGATGCCCTCGGTCAAGGTGGGTTGATACAGTACATTCAAATCGATCTGCGAGAAAGCGCTGCACAAACTCGCAGCCGATTTGATGCACTTGGTCGGGCGTGGCTTCGCCGGGCGCAAAACTTTGTATAATATGATAGGCCAAAATGTTGCCGTCTTTTACAGGCTTGCGCCAGCGTGTTTTGGTTTCAATCATAATTTCATAGGCGTTTTGCGGTATACAGTTAAATCCGCTTACATATAGTTGGTGTTCGGTTTTGTCATTGTTTTGAGTGTAGTTAAGCAGCTTGTTCAAGTCCTCCGCACTCCGGCGCTCGGTTTTCATTGGATTGCTTGTGTAGTCTAAACACAGATTCAAGTTCGACTTCACCTTAATAATTTTGGTATATGCCATATCAAAGACTATCCCTCACACAGCGCCACATATCTTCCAGTAGGCTTTGCGCTCTGTCCAACTGCGAAGCACTTACTCGGCCTGTCGCATTTGCAACGTGGGTCAACTGATTCAAATTGTTGCCGATGGCCGACAACTGCTGGCGCAGTTTGTTGTAGCTGTCGGGTGGTGCGGGTTTGATTCTGCACCCATCCACCAACGCACGGACAAACGGCTCCATTTTCATGCCCGCAATTTCGCACTTTCCTTTTAAGGCTGCATATTCTTCTTCAGTAAAGCGGACAGTCAACTGCTTTTTTCGTATTGCGATAATCGCGCACCTCCTCTTTTTGTAAAATGTGGCGGCAAATTTCATGGGGTCTTAGGGGGCTTTCCCCCTAACAAGTGGTCGTTTTGCTGTCATGACAGCAAAATGACATGCTTGCTCGTACCGTGCCATAGGCACAGTACGCCGCCTGCTGAAAATCACCACGGCAGTTGCCGCCTCTTTCGGGTCGCATAACGTTCGACACGACGAGCCAGCCGAAACATATTAACCCGGTCACGCAGGCTGTATTCCATCGCCGTGACCTGTACACCGTGCTGCATAAGCCGCTTGAAAAAAGAGTACAAGTGGCGCTCCTTGCCGCTGATCTGCCGCATACGGCAGATGTAAACGCGGTCAACTTTTCCACCCTTAATCTGCTGCATCATATCGCGGTAGCCGGGGCGCAGCAGCCAGCCGCCGCGCTCGTCAATGCTTCCACCGACAATATCACAGCCGTCATGCAGAGCCTGCATTGAGCAAACTTTATAGCTGTTCATTGTGCCATCGTAGTCGCCGGGAATTCGCGCGTACACCCACGCGCGGGGTCTTTTCTGTTCGTCCATTGTTCACCGTTCCTCATAAAAACTTAGTTGTTCGCCCTCCTGCCGAAATCGTTCGTCTATCTCACGAAAAGTGCGCCGCCAACTAAAACGTTCGGTGGGTTTATTCGGCACGTCCTGTAATTCAAGCAAAAGCTGCCAGAGTTCGGGGTGGTATCTGTAGAGATGCCGCAGTTCGCTGATTGATGCGTTCGGGCAAAACCAACAACCCCCGCGTTTAGTGAAGTCATACAGCGGGGACAGCAGCTCCTCAGCTGCGCACATAGACCTCGCTTCGGGTTCGGCCACATGGTACTTGTCCAGCAAAGAAATCTGACCGGGCTTTAATCGTGCCAGTCGCTTGGGTTCATCTGCGGCGATGCCGATGTACTGCACCGTGTCCGGGGACAATGCCTTCTGATATGCCTTGATCGGCGGCAGCTTGCAATCCCGCTGAATTGTACAGCGCCCACTCAGAGGGAATCCCGAAAGCATCCCCTTGGTTTTTCCTCGTGTGACAACATGGTAAAAGCAGGATAGATAGGTCTTTTCGGAGTGCAAAACCCGTGTCGGGATGCCGCGCTGTTCAAAATACGGGATTGCTGTTTCGTGGATAAATCGGTTGTGTTCGGGCAGCTCGCCGGATATTTCCTCGCTGAACATGACCTCGCAATACACAAGTTCGTCCAGCGGTTCACCATGCTGCAAGGCCAGCAGCGCGGTGGCGATACTGTCTTTTCCGAAACTGCAACTTAAAATGTGTTTTGCCATCTTCTCTCCTATAAAAATAGGGAGGGCCGCGCGGTCCTCCCCGTAAAAAAGTATATTTCATTTTCCGATTATTCCTTAGTCCTCGGTGTCCTCGTCATCATCGTCACGGGGCGCAATATCTTTGCGGCAGGCGCTCTTGTGGACCAGAACGGCCAGCCCTGCAAGAGAGATTCCCGCAATCGCCAGCAGCAGCCCCAACGGAGAATTATCGCCGGTCTTAGGAATTGTCAGCAGCGGCGTGGGGGTTGCAGTGGGTGCAGCGGGCGCTGGGGTCGTGTTCGGCGTGGGCTGCGGAGTATGGTCCGGGGTCGGCGTGTTGTCGGGGGTAGGTGTCGGTGTGTCCTCGCGGGCATCTTTCATTACCACGGTCTGCATCTCGCCGGTGGGCAGAACGGTAAAGTCGATACTTTCTGCAACCTTGTAGCCGTTGGGTGCAGTGATTTCCGTCAGTGTATAATCTCCTGCTGGCATCTTTTCCACATAATGTGGTTCGTTTGTGGAAATCCAACGGTCAATCTCGGTGCCGTCCTTGTCCTTGATAACCAGTTCTGCGCCGGGAAGTTCTTCGTTGGTGGTGATGTCTACCTTGGAAATTTTCACCTTGATGGTATCATCAAACATTTCAAAGGTCTGCACCTCACCTGTGGGCAGTACCTCAAACTCCACACGCTCCGCAATGGCATAACCGTCCGGGGCAGTCACCTCGGTCAAAGTATACTTGCCAGCAGGCAGCCTTTCCATGTAGTGCGGTGCATCGGTAGAAACCCAGCGGTCAATTTCGTTGCCTTTTTCATCGGTAAGCGTAAGTTCTGCGCCGGGAAGTTCTTCGTTGGTGGTAAGGTCTTTCTTGGAAATCTGCACCTTGGTAATATCATCCTGCATAATAACGGTGGCATCGTCCAGCAGTTTCCAGTCATCCCACTTCCAGAACAAAATGTACTTGGTGGTCAGATAGTAAACTTCGCACTCCTCCAGAGGATTGCCGTCCTCATCGGATTTCTGAATCAGGCGGAAAGTAATATCATTGGCCAGTGCGTACCCATCAGCGGCGCGGATCTCCGTCAGTGTGTAAGATTCACCGAAATGCAGCCCGGTCACGCGATGCGGCTCATCGGTGGACACCCATGTGGTTACGGTATTGCCGTCCATGTCCTTGATAGCAAGGGTGGCACCGGGCAGTTCCTCATCGTTGGTAAGGTCACGTTTGCTTACCCACATTTCCGTAGGCTTGTTGGCACAGGTGTTATCCAGCACCATAATAGCTTGTCCATCATAGGTGAAAGTGACTTCCATCGGCTCCTCGTTGACGTAATAGCCGAGAGGGGCGCGGAGTTCCTTGACGATGTAATTACCGCTGTTGGTGGTGGCGTCCTTGCGGATGCTGCTGCCGTAATACTCGCCGCGAATAGGAATATCGCAGTCAAAATAGGTGTAGCCGTCTGCGCCAGTTTCGGGGCTGGTGGCGACCAGTTCGCCCGCTGCAAACAGCAGTTTGCCATCTGCGCTGTAAATATCATCAGCCGTGTACAGGTTGAACACTGCACTGGCAAGGTAATTGCCGGTTTCGGAGTCAACCTTGTATACGCCGACTTTGGCCTTTTCACGGTCATTGTGAAATTTTAAGGTCTGCTGCTCGGTGAAATCTGCGTTGGCATCCTTGCTGCGCACGACCTCAAAACTCTGGGAAGATGCAGCGCCGTCAACCTTGGCAATGCTCGTGGCCATAACCACATCGTTCAGTTCGTTATCCCATGCAAAGGTGACATCATAGCTTTCAGTGGTGCCGATATAGCCGTAAGGCGGCTTGGTTTCCTCAATGTGGTAGCTGCCCAGCGGCAGGGTCACACTGACTTCGCCAATCGTGCCGTCATGGATTACGGACAGGAAATCGTAGGTGGCCTTGGTGCGGGCAGGGGCAAAGGCGGCAATGTCTGCGCTGCCGTCGCCGGTGGTGACTACGGCGACTACATCGCCCTTGGCATACCAGAGCGTGCGGTTGCCATAATTGTCGGTCTGCCGATCCTGCGTATAAATATCCTCGGCGGCGGTGATGGTGTATTCCGCACCGGCCAGCGGGCGGGTTTCATACACGAAATTGCCGTCCTCGGCCTCGCCGGTCATCCACGGGTCAAGTGCGCCAACTTCTGTTTTCCAGCCAGCTAAGGCCTCGCCTGTTTTGCGGATCGTCAATTTGCCCAGCGTCTCATGGTTAGAGTAGTTTTCACCAATCACAAGGGTATCCATGCCGTTCTCGTTTTTGTCGCCGGTGGCTGCATAAATGCGGTCTGTGGTGATTTCAAAATCCACATAGTAGCTGCCATCGGCATCATCGGCAAGGACCCCGTTTTCGTACCCGGCAGAATCCAGCCATTCGTTGTAGAATCCGTTCGGGCCGGTGACTTCTACAATGCGATACTTGCCCAATGGCAGCTTTTCGGGCAAGGTCAGAATGCCCTCGCCGTTGGTATGAAAAGTGTTTACATCTTTTGTCAGATGGCCGTTGACAGTATTGGTCATTGTGACGAGCTTCGGGTTGCCGTTGCTGTCATAACGGTAATGCCCCTGCTCGTCCAGCCAGTAGATTTGGAAAGCGGTGTCGGGCAGCAGTACCGGTTTGCCGGTTTCCTCGTCAATTTTTGTGATGCGAAGATAAACTTCGATTTCCTCGTCCAGTACCGTAAATTTCTGATAACTGTCAGAGCCTGTCATTACGCTGTCCTTGGGGGTGGCCATAGCGCCCCACGGGTTGTTATCCTGTTCGGGGTCAACGGTGACAATAAAAGGCTCAGCTTGGAACAGGTCGTGCGGTACGGTGGTTTCCACGACCAGATAAGTGCCATAGGGCAAGCCCTGCACACGAATATTCCCGGTGTCATTGCTGAAGATTTCGGCAAGCTGGTATTCGTTGGCGCTGCCGGTGGGCTGCCAGCCATCGCCCTTACCGTTCTTGTTTTCTCCTGCGGCAGTCAGCGTTTTGTTGTACGCGTCAATTTCGTCAGCGTTGACCTCATAGGTCTTTGCGATGGCCTGCGTTTCCGCAGAAAAATCCCACTTCGGATGCTCGTTATCGTAGGTCTTATCAATGTAGGCATCCAAAATGCTTTGCAGGGTGTAGCTGCCGCTGCGGGTCTGCTCAAACTGCTTCAGTTTGGACAGGTCGGACATAAGGAAGAATGTAAAGCCCGCGCCCTCCAGTTCCAGTCCGTTGCTTTGGCCGCTGGAGGATACGATTTTGCTGATTTCTACATTGCCTTTTGCCGCTTGGTCTTGGCTCTCGGCCAGCGCATTGTCCGCATGGATGTGGTAATTGGCGCTGTAGCTGGTCTTGTCGATCTGTTCACCGGCTGCCTGTCGGTTAACGGCAAAGGTGGTCTTTTCTACATACCAACCCTCATCAGAATAGGTAGGTGTGATGTAGTAGTTATGCTCATCGACAAGATAGCCGTCTGCAAAGGACAGGTAATAGGCATCGTAAGTCCAAGAGCCATCCAACGCTTTACCTTTAGAGACTGTAGAAAACTGGTTCTTGTACACCCAATCCGTGTACTGCCCGCTGCCGTTCTTGGCAAGCGCGGCGGTCTGCCCGGTGGCTGCCTTGGTGCGGCTGTCCACGGTGGGATAGGTGCCGGAAACAGCAAGAGCGCCGTCACGCAGCGGGATAACCACGCCGGTGGAGCGCTCTACGACATAATATTTGCCGAGATACAAATTGCTGAAGCACAGCCAGCCGTTCTCGATTTTAGCGCTGGCTACAAGGTGGTCTTTCTTCAGAACGGGTAAATAATCAGATACCCACTGCCCGCTGTTGTCGCGGATTGTGGTATGCCAGATGGGATTGCCGTCTGTATCCACAATTTTGGAGTAGTCCACCACGCCGGTCACGCCATCGGGGTGCGTAATATCTTCGGCGGCGTAAAGGTCGTACACCGCGCCGTCCAGCGCGGCATCGCCGTGAGCCTGACCGCTGGCAAGGGCTGTGTCGTGGGCGGTGCTGCCGCCTACATACCGCACGGCATCAAGGTCAACCTTGGAGATGCTGATTTCGCCCAAGGTGCGGTCATTTTTCATAACGCCGTCTGTTGGCGTGATTGTGTAGCTGTCCTCATTGACCGCCTTGCCGCTATTGTCGGTGTTATAAGTGCGGCTGGGGTCTTTGGCAGTGTCGTAAATGGTAACGGTAGTTTCTACACCTGTACTGGTGACAAGTTTGGTGCCGCCTTTGTCGGTAGCGGCAATGTCGGCATTATAGTCAGCGTTGTCCAGCCAGATTACAGAATTGTCGCTGTCCTCGGTGATTTCGATATAGTAACCGCGCTTGCCCAGCGGAGTGTTGGCCATGCCGGGATGATTGATGTCTGTCCAATCGCCAAAATAGCCTGTGGGCGCTTTGCTTTCCACGATGATAAACTTGCCCGTATTACGCTGGGTGTAGTAAAGGGTATGCCGCATGGAATCCGTGGTCGCATAAGCTGCACTGTTGATGACCGCATAAGTGCCATCGCCTTGGCGCTGCACACTGTAAGTGTTGTAACCGCCGGTGGGCTGGTATTTGCCTGTTACAGTATCCCACTGGAAAATCTCATATTGCGCGTCGGCAGCAATCTGATTGCCGGTTTCGCTGTCGGTTTTCTTGATGTTGACCTGCAAGGACCATTCATCGTTTTTCATCAGATAGGCATTGTTGGAATTGGCCGGTACAGAAATAGTCTGTTTGCTGCCGTTGCTGCCCCAATACATTTCAAAACCGTATGGAACACCCACTTCCTCATAGCGGAATTTGACGTTCGCCAGTTCTGCCTTTGCAGATGCAACCGCATTGTCCACCATGCGCTGGGCCTCGCCCTGCAACTCGGCAATCGCAGCATCGCGGGCGCTGTCGGCGGCTGCATCGGCTTCGTCCTGCGTGGTGTAGGGGCCTACTCGTCCGTTGCGGCTGTCGGTGGTTTTGCTTACGGAGTAGTGCAGCGTCCAACTTGCAGATGCAGCACCGCCATTGTTTTGAAAATTGTCATCGTTGGTATGGCCAGCAGTGGTGACGGTCTGTTTATCTGCGGGAGAAATATTCCATGTGCCGCCGTCAATAGTACCGCTTTTGGTGATGGGTTCAATCTCGATGGTCGCGCCGTCCACTTTCTCGGTGGTTTTAAGCTGCACCTTGTTGGTGATGATACCGTAGTCAAAATCAAAGCTGCCGCTTGCGGTCTGCGCAGGGGCTTCCCAGTTGGCGTAAATTTCCTGCACGATGGGTTTGGGGTTCGGTTCATCATCGGAGATTTCGGGGCCAATCACAGCCACAGTCTGCCAGCCCGCACGGCCCGGCTGATAGATATAGGTATAGTAGCCGCGGGCGGATGCGTAAGCGTCTGTGCCCTCCAACAGCGTCTGCGCGGATCCCATAAGAATTTTGGCGGCAGTGCTGTCAGGATAATTCTCGATAATCTGCATCTGCGCATCTGTATAGATCGTGCGGCAGGAATCCAGCAAACTCGGCGCTTCTGCGGAGAGCGCAACCGGAGGGAGCTCCTGCATACCGAGCGAAAGCTGGGTTAAACCGCCCCAGATTCTGTACTGGTTGCCATAGTGGTCGCCGGGTACATACTGGTCTGCGCCAACCATAGAAGTATTGACATAAGTGTACGTTGGACAGTTCTTGGGCTGGCCGTCTGCGCCGGGGGTGCAGCAGTAGGCGGGTTCGCCGTTGAACCAAATCAGCCAAGTGCCGTTGACCTTGGCAACCTTGGTGATTTTGCCGCTTGTTACGTCGGGGATAGGGCGTTCGCCGTAGGCAGCAATACCGGCATCAGCAAACGGAGACGCCACCGTGTGTTCACGGTCAATGGTGACATACAGCGTTTTAGTCTGCGTGCTGCCGTCCGGGCCGGTGTAGACAAGCTGTACGGCGAAGTTTGCAGCGGCCTGTACATATACACTCATGACGGCGGCAGAGGTTTCATGGTAGCTATTGTGCAGCAAGGCATCGGCATCAGTGGCGGGTTCGCCGTAAAAGTCCAGCAAGGTCACGCCATCCGGCAGGATCATGTCGGTGCTGCTGCCGTCTGCGGGATATTCGACCTGCGCCATAATGGGAACAATGGCATAGTCTGCGCCGTCCAACAGGGGCGCTGCCATGGTAAGACCGTCATTGTCCAGTGCAGCGGCGGTCAGATAGCTGTCGCTGGTTTCTTCCAGTTGGCTTTCGGGCCACTCGGAAATACCGATTTTAGTTTCACCAGTGGCAACCGGCAAACCCTCGCTGCCGATGTAGGAACCAATGGGTGTATCGGGCAAGTCAGTGTACAGTTCCGCGCCGACAACGGCAGCAGAGATTTCTTCTTCAGCGGGCTGCTCTTCTGCCGTTTCCGGGGTAGCTTCGGTTACATCCTCACCGGGGTCGGGGCTGCTCTCGTCGGTCTGGCCGTTGTCTGTTTCAGACGGCTCGGTCTGCTGCTCCATCTGCACGGTTTCCTCGGTGGGCTGCGGTGTGGGTTCCTCCGCAAACGCCGCACCGGGCAGCATGGAGCAGAGCATTACCGCCGCCGCAAACAGCGCGGTAACGCGATGCTTCAATTTATAATGTGTTTCTTTCATTGTGAAATCCTTTCAAAACAGAGATTTTTTCACGAAAAAAAGCGCCTGCAAAATGCAGACGCTGCGGTTATCTTTCGGGAGTATTCTGGGCTGGCTGGGCTTTGGCTTTTTCAAATTTTCGCACTTGGTTTACAAAACCGTCCAATAGGCAGGTATGCGCTTGTAGGTCAGCGTAGTAACAGGAACGGTCAAATCCACGGCGATCCATATCTTTGATCGTGCGAATGGAATCTGCCCATTCTCTATTTGTGCGCGAAATGCGACCATCTCCATCACGGGTTTGAATGGCCGCTGCCAACACATATTTTGTGCGCTCCAAACCATATTCCGCCACTACCTGTTCAACAGCGCCAGCGCCCAGCCGCATACCATCAAAGCGCTGTGCAAGCGCTGCGTCAATCTCGTCCCGACACCTTTCATTCAAGTGGCAAGACGCATGGTACTGCTGCAATTCGCCGTGTTCGCGGGCATAAGTGACGGACTGTCGATATACTTTGGGTGGGTTCTGCTGCTGCTCCTTTTTCAGCAAGTCATCTGCACGGTCTTCCACGCACTGAGCCACAATGCTCATATAATCGGTTTCCAGCTTGGAAAAATCCTTATACACATCCGCCAGCGGCGCGGGAGATTTCAGCAGCGCCCGCACCTGTGCGAGGGTGAGGTTCATTTCTTCCGTTGCAAGAATAATATCTTCACGGACGCTGTACTCGTAGGCGTGGTGTAGAATTTCTTCGGGCGGCTGTGCGGTCAGCCATAGGCAATAGGCGCTCTGCTCCACCCGCATTTTTTCGCAGAGCTGCTCCTGCAGGGTCATTCTTTTACCTCGTACACCAAAGAATTGGTTTCCAGCACATGACGCCAAAAATCGACCTGCCTGTCATAAGACATATTTTCATAGCAGACATCAATCAGCGTTGCATACAGCTTTTCCTCATCTTCAGGGGAAATGGCAAGAGAAATATTGTTTTGCGAACAATAACACAGGTAATCAACAAGGTCGCCCATAGTATCTGCACCGCTGTTCTCCAACAATTCTTCCCACTCGTGCGGAAAATCGAGATCTTCCAGCACAATATCCACCGTGTCGTCACACATAGGAATGCTTACGGTTACTTCCTCTCCCGGATGCGGGCTGAAACAGTCCAAAATAGGTAAACAGCCAGCGTGTCCGGCTGCATCTGCCAATGTGTTGGCTAACAGACTCATCATTTCATCGTGCGTCATAAAATCCTCCGAAGCAGATAAGATCCCACAAAAATTACGACTGCATACTGAATAAATCACTTCGTGTATGCAAATCATTCAACATCTCTCCATTCCAAGGAGTTGTTTTCAAGCATATCTTC
>OLQO01001615.1_pt1 | contig 14249 bp, 16 predicted proteins | sample 1672281 | NCBI WGS metagenome assembly OLQO01 (sample SAMEA3136667, study PRJEB25190) | human gut metagenome | biome: human gut; feature: human-associated habitat; material: faeces | place: Austria | collected 2013
AATCATCTGTGGTAATTCAAGAATTAGACCTTAGTTATTTCAATCACCTCAAAATGTGTTATAATAACCAAGAATGAGGTGATTATATGTTATTAATGAAAGATATTATAGATGATTCAAACAAATTAATTCGATCAATTTCAAAGGAAGTATCTCTTCCTTTATCAAAAGAAGATCATGATTTACTCATGGATATGCACGCGTTTCTTGTTGCTAGTCAAGATGAAGAACTTTCTGAAAAATATGATTTAAGACCAGCTGTTGGTATTGCTGCTATTCAACTTGGTATTCCAAAAAGAATGTGCGCTATACATGTTCTTGATTTTGATGAAAACGGAGAAGTTATTAATTCTACAGACTATGCACTTGCAAATCCTAAAATTGTTTCTTATACACCTAAACAATCTTATTTAAAAACAGGAGAAGCTTGTTTATCTGTTTTAGAAGATGTTCAAGGATATGTTCCACGTCATGCTAAAATTACAGTTGAAGGTTATGATGCTTTAACTGAAAAAAATGTTAAGATTGTTGCCCGTGGTTATCTAGCTATTTGTTTACAACATGAACTAGATCATTTTGATGGAATTTTATTTTATGATCATATTAATAAAGATTATCCATTAATGCCAATTGAAAATGCAATGGTTATCGAATAAAAAATGTAGCGTTTAAGCGCCAATGTCATTAAGTTAAGATGATATTGTATAAAATAGAGATTTATTTATGTTAAGTTAAGGACAGGCATATTTCTATGTTCTGTTCTTTTTGTTTTATCCTAAATATTTTGGTTTATTATCTTATTTTTGTCGCACTTTAAAAGAACCTGTGTCTAGGCTCAAAAAAATTTGTGATCTCTAGAAAAAATTATGTTAGAATAATTTTGTCAACTTGTTCTATTATTTAACGCTTTGGGTGATTGTCGTTTTATAGAACGTTGAACTTTTCTATCTGGCCTTGATGGGGTCAGATATTTTTTTGTGTTTCTAATCAGGATGGATTCTTTTATTTGATTACGAAAATAGTTTCTTATATTGGTCAATGCTGATCTTACATTGATATTGTATATGTACTTTGTCTTTTTAAGATTTATATTCTTTTTTATATTTTGAATGATCAAATTTACATAGTTATAAAATAAAATTGATGCATATATTTCCTGTTGTATATGCTGTCTTTTTTTACAATGGAAATAAAGCATGCCAACTGCGTGTTGGAGATAATAGAATTCAATTTCTTCATTCCATCTAAGGCGATACAGGTCTTTGAAATCATCTAATTTGAATTCATTTTCATCAAGATTGGTAACCAATGTTTCATATTTATCATCAGCTATTTTAAATCTTACAATTCTAAACCTAAGATCATAGAAATGATTACAGGCATCAAGATAATCAAAAACAGAAGTTGAAGGAACAAATACAAATTGATTGCTTTCATTTTTCTTGACTTCTTTTGTTTAGAGATTTGTAAGGGTACGAGTAACAGTAATATCAAATGTTTCATCAGGTAGAGATAGAGATGTCATAATTCCATTTCTAGTACTGATATCCTTAACTCTAAATACAAATTTTTGATTGTTTTCAATACAATGAGCTATAAGATTATAACTTTCATAGCCTCTGTCAGCTGTAATAATTGAATTTTCAGGATAATTACGTTGATTGATAAAATCAATCAGTGCGCCTATTTCACTTTTTTTGGTTGGCAAATCAATTCTTGATTCCCAAAATACATGATTGATACAGTCATACAAGGCATTCAAATGATATTGACAAACAACAGCATCCTGACTATAAGTAATTTGAGTATCGTCCTGTAAAAAAGGTAGATTGATATCAGAACCATCCTGTGCAAGGATATAGTAACCATTCATTGTGGACAGATTATCAATCGAAGAAAGAAATCTTCTGTTGATAGATTTAAAAATTTCAGGGTATAACAGGTCACGGCGTTGAGAAACAGCAGATACTGATGGGATAACAGTTTCTGAAGAAGTAAAATAATCAGAAACTTCACTTGGCAAAGAATGAGCCTGTAATCCAATAATGAATTTAATAAGTGTCTTGGGAGTAAGAATACGGCTTCTGGTAAAATTAGAAACTGGATCAACACAAAAACATCCAATAGACTCTACAGTAGAATCAATAACATCATCCAAGCGACGAGAAAGCCACTTTGGGGAATAGCAGGTAATTTTAGTATTTTTATTTGACATAGATAAGATCCTCCTTTGAAAAATACACCTACTAAAAAGGGCTTATAATGAATATAAAAAATATTCATTATAAGCCGCACGAAATCAAGATCATATCAATAGATAATAAAAAAAGAACCCCTATATTTTATAAAATATAGAAATTCTCTTAAAAAAGTCTTAACTTAATGACATTGATCAGATTACTTTCCTTTTTATATATTTTTATTATCATTCCACTTTCGTTGTGTTTTATTCTATTTCTGTGTTCTATATTTATATGATTTGATTACTACACAAAAATAATCCATGAAGAATATTTTCCAATATTTCTTTTCATAATGTTGTTGGTAATTCAGTAGGTCTTCCTTCTATTTGGGTTTTTGTTGCTGTCATTATTAGTGGTAATTTAATGGGGATTATGGGAATATTCTTATTTATTCCTTTAACATCTATTATCTACACACTCTTTAAAAATTATATTAAATCATCTACACATAAATAAAATTTGTGCTTTTTTTACAATAGCCAAAAGGTTTTACTTAGCAATTCTAAAAATATGAGACAAACTTGAAACAAGTTTGAGACTTCCTAAATTTAATAGCTAAAAATTTAGAAAAAACTAATTTTTTAGCTTATAGTATAATTAGTATAATCAATTAAATAATCTTTTGTTTTATATTGTTTTTATTTGTGTTATGATATATATGACATAACACACCAGATTATCATTATTTTTTGGTGTAATATTCCATTTATAAAGGAGGATATTCAAATGGGACTATTTTCAAGTTTTAAAAAGAAAGAAATACAATATAACGACACAGATATTATTGCTTTAGCTAATGCTGATATCATCCCTACTGAAGAAATAAATGATCCAGTATTTTCTAAAGAGCTATTGGGTCAAACTATTGCTTTTAATTTGCAAGATGAAACAATCGTAGCTCCTTGTAACGGAGTTTTAGAAGTAATGTACCCAACAGGACATGCTTTCGGTATTCGTAGACCAGATGGATTAGGCGTGCTTGTTCATATCGGAATTAATACTGTTAATCTAAACGGAAAAGGATTTAAACTTTACGCCAAACAAGGAGAAACGGTAAAAGCTGGTCAAAAGCTTATCAAAGTCAGTGCTGAATGGATCAGAGATGAAGGATATGATTTATCTACAATGCTTATTATTACAGAACCTTTAAACAAAGATGAACGTATACAATTTATAGATAAAAAGCATGTTACTCGTGGAGAAATTATTAATAAATAAATTAAAATATTATATAACACCCTATAAAGAGAATACGATATTATTCATATTCTCTTTTATAAATCAAAAAACTTTCACAAATATTAAAAAAGACTGTAAAAATAATATTATTATTTTCTACAGTCCTTCGTATTAAAAATGTCATTTTTATAAATTTTTAAGAGTTTGTGCCATTTCAATTAATGATTCTTCAGCTTGAGGTAATACTCCAACTTTTTCCATAAATCCATGATCACATCCAAGATATCTTACAGATTTTACATTTACTCCTTCACTTCGTGCTCGTTTTACAAAATCATCATTACATAACCTTAAAAAATCATATTCTCCACAAACAATCGTCATATCAGGAAGCCAAGATAAATCTTCACAGGACATGATAGACACAATAGGATCAGTTTTTGAAACTTTTCCTTGAATGTAAAAATCACCAGAATTACCACTAAAACGTATTCTATTAATTCTATTTCTAGCATATACTTCATGTTCGGGAATGACTGGGAATAAATCATCTGAATATTTCTTTTCATATTCAGCAAAAGTTGTTACAAATCCAGAATAAAATTCATATGCGTAATGAATATGATGAAGCTCTTTATCTAACACAAGGCAAGAATTTGTCAATCCTCCTCCTGCACTATCTCCTCCTACCATAATTTTATTTTTATCAACACCTAGTTTTTCTGCATTTTCATAAACCCATTCTACAATAGCATGACAATCTTCTATCCCAGCTGGAAAGGGATTTTCTGGTGCTAAACGATATTCAGGAAAAATAACTTTACAGCCTGATTGTTCACATACAAAACGCATAGCCATTCTAAATTCAGCAACATCACCTGTCATATATGCACCACCATGTAAATAAATAAGAACCGGTTTCCCTTCTATATAATTTTCTGGTGTAAAAGTATAAACATCAATATAATGCGTACCCTTAATTGAAACCAAATCTTCATCTTCATGGATATTTGTTGTAGTAATATCATAACTTACTTTATCTGGGCGTACTCGATTTCCATATAAAGAAAACTTTGCATTTCTATCTAAAGATTTAACTGTCATTTTTATCTTTGTTGTTTCTACAACTCTTGGATCAACAACACATTCACGGTCATCATCTGGAACTGGCTTCATTACAATATCTTCACCATCAATATTTTTGATATACGTTTTTTGTTGAATTTTTTTTACTAAACTTTGATCATATTCTCGCATTATCTAAATCCTCCTTTTTTATATATTTTCTTTTAACCAAGGAATAAGCTTTTCCAATAATTCATAAACTTTAGTATAATCACCTGTTTTAGCATTAAATGTATGGTTAGCTTTATCAATAACAATCATGTCTACATTATCCATATGACAATTTTTAACAAAATTATAACTTACATTGGGATCTAATGTAGGGTCATCAGCACCTACACAAACTAAAATAGGATTTTTATATTTATAAATTTCTCGAGAGTAAATTTGACAATCTTCTACAAATTTAGGAAATAATAATTCTGAGCGGCCATCACTTGTATGAATAATAGAATATCCTTTTTCATCCATATCTTTTAAGACATCTCCACTCATTTTCATACCACTAGGCTCAGATACATTAACAGCACCATTAAACGTTACCAAGCATTTTGAAGGTAAATTAGAACTTAAAAAGGTTATTCTTCCACCCATGCTATGTCCTAAAATTCCTATACGTTTTGGAAAGAAATGTGAATCTTTTTGTAAAAATTCAAATGCACATTTTGTTTCTTTCACACATATTTCTGTTCCATAATGAACTCTTGAATAACGATTTTCGCCCATACTACAAAAATCAATTCTTGCAGAAGCAATATTAGCTTTCGCTAATTCTTGAGCTGTTTTTGTAAATAAATAGCCATCGCCTTCTTTATAAGACATATATCCATGTAATAATAACATACATGGAAATTGTCCCTCTTCACTTGGATAAGTAATAACCATTGGAATATCGTGATCATCACAGGGAACAAAAATTCTTTTTTCAATCATATATTTAAAACACCTCTATTCATCATCTTTAGTATGTAACCCAAAATGATGTAGATTAGTTGAAATAGCCGTCATTTGTTGTACTTCATCAATTCTATCAGGATTTAATCGTGCGTAAATTCCAAAGATAGTCTCTAAAATAAATTCTTGAATAATAATACCTGTAATTCCTCCATAATAACTTTCATCATTAAAAGAGACTGGAGCATGTACAAGATTAATATCTCCGTATTGTGCTAATACACTTAATTTACTTCCGGTAATGGTAACAATTTTGCAATTAATTTTTTTAGCCAATTTTACAGCTTGAACAATGTCAGTATTATCACCACTTAACGAAACAGCTACAACAAGCTCATCTTTTCTCATTAGAGCTGCTTTCATTACCATCATATGAACATCAGTAACACCTTCACAAAATACACCACTTCTAAAAAAGCGATAAGCGCCTACATCAGCAGCATATCCAGAAGTCCCATTACCAAAAAAATACACATGAGAAGAATTCATAATTAGTCGAGCAACTTCTTCTAATTCATTTTTATCATTAGCCAGAATTGAATCTTTCATTAAATGAGTTATTTTATTTACATAACTATCTACATAATTTTCATTATCTTCTTTTTTTTGATTTTCTAAATTTTCTTTTAGAACTGCAATTTTAAATTGTGCAAGATTTTCATATCCTAATTTGTAAACAAAACGCATAATAGTAGCTTCACCGACACCTGCATCTTTTGATATTTGTGAAAGTGTTTGATTATTAATAGTTTCTAAATGTTCATGAATATATTTAGCACATTTCTTTTCAGTCTTTGTAAGATGAGGATAGACAGCTTTTAATTGATTTGCAAAGCTCATAACTGTTGTCATAAAACAACCTCCTATATTTAATATATATTTCAATTATAACGTTCGTTTATCACAAAGTAAATCTTGCCTAAATATATAAATTCTTTTAGCTTTTCTTTTTAAGTAGGAAAGGCTTGAAAATTCAAGCCCCTACTCTAATCTTTTTTGAACAATTTTAATGTTGGAGGAGCTGCAACAGCATCATCATCTTCACTATATTCCCATTTAGTAAACATAACTCCAATAAATGTAACAACTGCAACAATAGCAATACCTATTAAAGCTTTATATAAATTAGTAGGATCATTTGCTGAATAGAATAATGGTAAATTAGTTAAATAATATGCACCATACGCATAGGCTTTTGTACCAACAATACCATTATAGATAGCTAAAATAGTACCAGCAATTGTATTAACGATATAAAGAACTGGTACTTTGTATAAAATACCATAAGTTGTTGGTTCACTAATTCCACCAAATAATGCTGATATAGCAGCAGGAATTCCAATATTTTTACCTTTGATACTCTTTGTTTTAATTGAGAACCATAATGCTGTAAATCCAGGAACTGTTGTTCCAGAGAAGAACCACATATTGATGATGTCATCATAACCATAAGTAGCAAAGTTTACAGTAGCAATTGGAATCAATGCTAAATGGAATCCTGGACAGAACACACCTAATGTAGCAGAGAATAAATAAATTGCAGGAACTGTTAACCAAGGTACTGTTTCACGAACAAAATTAATACCCGCAGCAATATAATCAGTAATTAAGTAACCTAAAGGTCCAGTTACTGATAATGTAATAATTGACATGATGAAAATCAAACATACCGGTTTTAAGAAATAACGAATTGTTGTTGGAATAATTCGTTTTAAGAATCCATCAACTTTACTCATAATCCATACTGATAATACAATTGGTAAAGTAGAAGAACCATAAGCACATAAGTATACTGGTATACCAAAATATGAAGTAAATGTTGCGCCATTTGCATTATTTACTAAATCAACCCATCCAGGATATAATAAAATACCAGCTAATAACATAGCCATTGGAGGTTCAACATTAAATTTCTTAGCTGATGTGTAAGCACACATAATAGGTAAGAAATAAAATGGAGCTTGAGAAATGTTATGTAAAATTGTATATGTAGATGTTGTAGAATCTAGCCCAAAAAATTGAGTTCCTAAAGTAAGAATTAATGAAAAGAACCCTGCTATAATTAATGTAGGAATTATAGGTGACATAATACCTGCCATTAATTGTAAGAAACTCAAGAATAGAGCAAGTGGTGTTTTCTTCCCTAAGTTAGGATCTAAATTTTCATCAATAACCCCACCTTTAACACCTGATACTTCTTCAAATGCATAAAATAAATCTTCAATAAGTTGTCCTACAATAATTTGAGTTTCTTCACCAGCAACTTCAACGCCTAATACACCATCAAGTTTTTTTAATTCCGCTTTATTTGCTTTTTCTGGATCTTTTAATTTCAAACGTAAACGTGTAGCACAATGATTGACATTTGCTAAGTTTTCACTGCCACCAACATTAGCAAGAATGTCTTCTGACATTTTTTTATAATCTAATTTTGCCATATACCTCTCTCCTTTCAAAATTTAGATTTATCTAAAATCGTACAAAGTCTAGGACTAACTTCATACAATAATTAGCCTATTTTTTTCTTTTAATAGTATGTTTATCAATATGTGATTGATAATAACCATCAATATAATGACTATATGATTTTGTCATTATCATAATAACAACAAAGATAACCGCATAAGCAAAAACTTCCAAAAACATCGTAGAATTTAACTCTCTATGAAATACTGATATATATGTAGCAAATACACCTATAAAACTAAACCCAAACCATGTTACTATTTCTTTTAAAGTTATTTTAATTTTAAATTTTTGAATAAGATTATGGATCATTCTTTCACCTTCCTATCCATTGGAGTAATTACTCCAAATAATATTTTATATTTGGATTTTTTCTTCATCTATAGAATAACATCTTTTGGAGTATTTGTAAACGCTTACTTTCGTTTTTTGGAGTTTTATTTCTTTTTTTAAAAAAAATAAAAGAGGCTTATTTATTTTTAGCCTCCATAATATCTGTAAATCTCTTTGTAATCAACTGTGGTCTAGTAATAATTGATCCCACAACAACACTATAACAACCTAATTCTAATACCCTTTTTGCTTTTTGGGGAGTATCAATATTTCCTTCAGCAATTACTGGATGTTTAACTTTTTGAATGATAGTTCTTATAATTTCAAAATCATTTTCTTCAATTTTTAACCCTTTGCTTTCTTTTGTATATCCTACCATTGTTGTTCCTATAAAATCAAATCCCAATTCATCTGCATGAATAGCTTCTTCTATAGTACTACAATCGGCCATAAACTTTTGATTAGGATATTTCTTCCTTATTTCTTTAAAAAAATCATCTAAATAAATATGATGTGGTCTTTCCCTAATTGTTGCATCCATTGCAATGATATCTACACCTTCTTTTACAAGAGCATCTACTTCTTTTATCGTAGGTGTAATAAACACAACGCTACCTTCATATTCTTGTTTGATAATACCAATAATAGGTAAATCAACTTCTTTTTTTATAGCTTGAATATCTTCTATTGTATTAGCACGTATTCCTTTTGCACCTCCTTGATAAGCAGCTAATGCCATTTTAGACATAATAAATGAAGAATGAAGAGGTTCATATTCAAGCGCTTGACATGATACAATCAAATGGTTCTTAATATCTTCTAACATACCAGTATCCTCCTTTCTTTCATTTTAGAACTATCACTCCGATAATTCAATTCAATTTTGGAGTAAATTTTTTTTATAAAAAGACTAAAGTTGAAGGAACAAATACAAATTGATTATTTTCATTTTTCTTGACTTCATTTGTTTGAACATTTGTAAGCGTACGAGTAACAGTAATATCAAACTTTTCATCAGGAAGTGATAAAGATGTCAAGATTCCATTTTTAGTATCGATATCTTTGACTCTGAAGACAAACTTTTGATTGTTTTCAATACAATGAGCTATAAGATTATAGCTTTCATAGCCTCTGTCAGCTGTAATAATCGAATTTTCAGGATAATTACGGTGATTGATAAAATCAATCAGTGCGTTAACTTCACTTTTTTTGGTTGGCAAATCAATTCTTGATTCCTAAAACACATGATTGATACAGTCATATAAGGCATTCAGATGATATTGACAAACAATAGAATCCTGACCATAAGAAATTTGAGTATCATCCTGTGCAAGGATATAGTAGCCATTTAATGTAGACAGATTATCAATGGAAGAAAGGAATCTTCTGTTGATAGACTTAAAAATTTCAGGATATAACAGATCTCGACGTTGAGAAACAGCAGATACTGATGGAATATCAATATCTGAAGAAGTAAAATAACCAGAAATTTCAGCTGATAAAGAATGAGCCTGCAACCCCAGAATAAATTTAAAAAGAGTTTTAGGGGTAAGAATACGATTTCTGGTAAAACTAGAAACCGAATCAATGCAAAAGCATCCAATAGACTCTATAGTAGAATCAATAACATCGACCAAACGACGAGAGATCTACTTTGGGGAATAGTAGGTAATTTTAGTATTTTTATTTGACATAAATAAGATCCTCCTTTTAAAAATACACCTACTAAAAAGGACTTATAATGAATATAAAAAATATTCATTATAAGTCGCACGAAATTAAGATTATGTCAATAGATAATAAAAAAAGAACCCCTATATTTCATAAAACATAGAAATTCTCTTAAAAATATCTTAACTTAATGATATTGATCTAAGCGCTACATTTTTAGTTTTCAATTAAATAATACTGAATCGATTTAGGTAGCAAGATAACATTATTTAAAGAATCAATACTAATATTTTCAATTAATGAATGTGCTTTTTGTTCATTTAAAGAAATCGTATACTCATTTTCATCTAAATTTAAAGCAATGATTATTTTTTGATTTTCAAATACTCTTTCAAAAACAAATTGTTTATTTGTTAGAATACGTTCATTATATTCACCTAATTGAAGTGCTTTATATTTATTTCTTATTTCAACCAATTTCTTAATATATTTTGTTAAATCATTTGGTAATGGTTTTTCATACTCAGGACGTAAAGAAGCATCACTTCCTTGTTCCTTCTTTCCTGTTTGTCCCCATTCACTTCCATAATAAATACATGGGATGCCTGGTAAAGAAAATAACATACCATAAATAAGTGGTAATTTTTCAAGGTCCGTCAATTGTGAAGCAATACGAGCAACATCATGATTGTCAACAAAGCTCCATAAGATTTGTCCTTGATACATCTCTTTATAATTTCTTTTGATCGTATGCGCCATTTCAAACATATTTAAAGAATTGAAAGAAGACCACAAACCTTTAAATCCTGGATAATCTGTAATACTATCCAAATGTGCTTCACTAAACATATATCCCGCATTATCACCTAAAACCTCTCCAAGCAAGAAAAAATCTTCTTTCTTTTGACGACAATGATCTTTTAACATTGCCATAAACCATCTTGGTAAACTATAAGCAACATCTAAACGAATTCCATCAATATCAAAATAATCAATCCAAAAATCAACCGAATCCAATAAATAACGTTGAACATCTGGATGATCCAAATTCAATTTAACAAGCTCGTAGTGTCCTTCCCAACCTTCATAATAAAAATTATCTTGATAAGGAGAATCACCATTAAAATCTATATGAAACCAATCTTTATAAGGACTTGCTTCTCTTTTTTCCTGAACATCTTTAAACGCAAAAAAGCCCCTACCGACATGATTAAAGACACCATCAAGTACCACTTTTATTTGATGACTATGAAGATTTTGACAAACTTCTTTAAAATCCTCATTCGTCCCTAAACGTTCATCTAAAACCCGATAATCTCTTGTATCATAACCATGATGATCACTTGAAAAAATTGGATTAAAATAAATTCCTCCAATACCTAATTCTTTAAAATAATCCATAAAATCATTGATTCTTGTAATTCTATGAACAATGTGTCCATCATTATCAAATGGTGCGCCACAAAAATTCAATGTGTAAATTTGATAAAATACTTTTTCATGATACCACATAAAATAACAACCTCCTTTTATTTATTATACACCAAATTCTTACCAGTTATCATCAAAATATGTTATCATATAATATATAGGAGGTACTTTTTATGGCACACAAAATAATTACAATTACCAGAGAATATGGTTCAGGAGGTCGTCTTATCGCAAAGAAAGTAGCTGAAGCATTAAATATTGCCTTTTATGACAATGAATTAATCGATGAAACTGCAAGAGAACTTGGAATTGATATCGATACAATTCGAAAAGCTTCTCAAGAAAAATCATCTAGCTTTGCATATTCATTAAATAATGGTCCTCTTGTTTTACCAATAAATGACCAAGTTTATGCAACACAAGCAAAAATTATTAAACACCTTGCAGAAAAAGAAGATTGTATCATCGTCAACGGATGTGCAAATTATATTTTAGAAGATTATCCAGATGTTTTAAGAATTTTTGTCTATGCACCATTTGAGTCAAGATTAAATCGTGTAGTTAATGATTATAAAGAAGAACATGATAATCCAAAGAAATACGTTCAAAAAAGAGACAAACAACGTAAAAGCTATTATAACTATTACACAACAAATACTTGGGCTACTATGAAAGACTATGATTTATGTATTAATAGTGATATGGGAATCGATGATATTGCAACACTAATTACAAAGGTCTACCAAAATGGGCATTTATGGAAAAATAAATAATAAAAATTAAAAGAATCAGTTTGAAAAAGAACTGATTCTTTTATTTTTTTATATGAATTGAATGGCTACACCAAGTAATCCTGATCCAAGATAACACGATAGTGCAGCTCCAACATGACCGTCAATTATGTATTCAAATGTTGGAAATTTTTCTTTTAACATTTTTTCTAATTCATTTCTTTCTTCTAAATTATTTCCATCTGCAATTGCCAGGGCAAATTTTTGATGTGAGTGATCTCCAAGATGTTTTTCAATAAGTTCTACAAGTTTTGACTTTACTTTTTTATTACCTCTTACTTTACTAGGTACATAAATTTCACCGTTTTCTTTTTCAAAAGACAAAATAGGTTTAATTTTCAATGTCGTTCCTAAAAATGCTGATGCTTTGCCTATTCTTCCACCTTTTTGAAGAAAACCTAAATCATCAATTGAAAAATAAGCATAGTTCTCTTCAACGAGCTTTTCGCCATAAGAGATTGCTTGTTCAAAGGTCACACCCTTTTGACAATAGTGTGCTAGCTCTATTGCAATGATTCCTAAACCAACAGAAGCACTTTTACTATCGATGATATGACAAACAAGATCCTCTTGACTTTGACAAAACAAACGCATTTGATTGCTTGTTCCTGAAATTCCTGCTGATAAGAAAATTCCAATGACATGACTATACCCATTTACCTTTAAACTTTCTAACAACGAAAAGAGTTCTTGTCCAACAGGTGATGAAGTTTTTAACATATGTTCTTTTTGTAATTGATAGATTTCTTTTGAAGATATATCTATTCCATCTCGATAAGTTTTTCCATCACATGAAATTTGTATCGGTAAAACAAATATATTGTTTTCTTTTCTATACTCTTCTTTTAAATCACTGCATGAATCTGTAATAATTGCTATTTTTTCCATATTATTCTCCTATTCGATTAGTTTGAAGCTAAAACCAATGTAGCAATTATACATTATTTTTTGATAAAATAAAGTATTTTTTACATTACAAAAAGTATATCAATGACATGACCAACCAATTGTGCTACTATTGCACTCATTGCAAGCGAAGTTATTACAACTGTTAATAAACCTCTATTTGATAATCTTTCCATAATTCTTTCCTCCCAAGTTTCTATTAATTCAACTTTATTGTTTTATATTTTTAAATGTTTCTTTTTAAGACACTTATAATATAACTCTATTTTGAGACACCGTCAACACTTTTGGTGTCTTTTTTAGATATTTTATTTACTATATATACTCATATATGGTAATATTAAGACACAAGGAGTGATTTGATGACAGGTGAACGTATAAAAAAATTAAGAAAAGAAAAAGGTTTGACTCAACAACAACTTGGAGAAATGCTAGGTGTTCAAAAATCAGCGATTGCAAAATATGAAAATGGTCGTGTCCCAAATTTAAAAAAGGAAACCATTTCTAGACTCGCAGAAATCTTTAATGTAACTCCTAATTATCTATTAGGTATTGATGAGCCCTCTTTGCATGGGCATAGTCATAATATAGATATTCCTTTATACAGTGATGTTTGCTGTGGTGATGGTATTTTTGTTGAAGACAATATTGAAGAGTATATTTCATTGCCTGAATCTTTATTAAGTTCTCGAAAAGATTACTTTTGTCAGTACGCTGATGGAGATAGTATGATTGATGAAAATATTCAATCTGGAGATCTTATTATTTTTGAAAAGACACAACAGCTCAACAATGGAGATGTAGGGTGTTTTGGTATTGAGGATAACATTGCGACATGTAAAAAATATTTTAATGATTCTAAACAACATTGTATTATTTTGCAACCAGCAAATGATAAATATTCTCCTATTATTATCAATGAATACAATTATCATGAATTTAAAATCATCGGTAAACTTGCACTTGTTATTTCTAAAAGAAATTAAAAACTCCGTTTCATCAGAAACGGAGCTTTTTTTGTTTAATTATTTTACTGTAATTAATTCTAAGTAAGAAGTAGTTCCAGCAACACCTGGTGTACCAGCAGTAACAATAATTTGTTCACCTGGTTCAACTAAGTTTTCTTTAGCGATAACTTGAGCATATTCAA
>OLQO01001619.1_pt1 | contig 14210 bp, 8 predicted proteins | sample 1672281 | NCBI WGS metagenome assembly OLQO01 (sample SAMEA3136667, study PRJEB25190) | human gut metagenome | biome: human gut; feature: human-associated habitat; material: faeces | place: Austria | collected 2013
GGGACGTCTACACCGACGAGGTCAAGGACAGCGTTGCCCAGTACGGCGATGCCGCTATCGTGACCCTGTCCCGCGTCGGCGGCGAGGGTGCTGACCTTTCCTACGGCGAGGTCAACTATCTGGCGCTCGACGAGAACGAGAAGGCTATGCTGCAGAACGTTGCCGAGATGAAGAAAAACGGCACCGTCAAAAAGACCATCTTGCTGATCAACTCCGCCAACGCCCTGCAGGTCGATTTCCTCAAGAACAACGAGTACGACATCGACGCCGCACTGTGGATCGGTGACGTGGGCATCTCCGGCATCAATGCCGTGGCCGAGATCCTGACCGGCAAGGTCAACCCCTCCGGCAGCCTGGTCGATACCTACTGCTACGACAACTTCAGCGCCCCCGCCATGTGGAACTTCACCCCCACCACCTACGAAGGCTATGTCGAGGGCGGCGATGTGTCCGCCAAGGCTAAGTCCTACATGATCTACCAGGAAGGCATCTATGTGGGCTACAAGTACTACGAGACCCGCTACGAGGACTTCGTCACCGGCAACGGCAACGCAGGCGACTACGCCTACGGCGACACCGTGGCTTACCCCTTCGGCTACGGCATGAGCTACACCGACTTCGACATCAGCGACATGAACGTCAGCTACAATGCCGCCGATGACACCTACACCGTCACCGTCAAGGTCACCAACACCGGCGACATGGCCGGCAAAAAGACCGTGCAGGTCTATGTCCAGAGCCCCTACACCGACTACGACAAGGAAAACGGCGTCGAGAAGTCTGCCGTTTCTCTGGTCGGCTTCGGCAAGACCGGCATGATCGAGCCGGGCGCTTCCGAGACGCTGTCCATGACCGTCAACAAGCGCGACATTGCTTCCTACGACACCTACGGCGCCGGCACCTACATCCTCGACGCCGGTGACTACTACTTCACCGCCGCCACCGATGCCCACAATGCTGTCAACAACATTCTGGCTGCCAAGGGCTACACCGTGGAGTCCACCAACGGCAAGATGACCGCCGACGGCAACGCCGACCTGACCTACACCTGGACCGAGGATGCCCTCGACACCACCACCTATGCCACCAGCGAAAACGGCACCGCCATCACCAACCAGCTGTCCAGCGCCGACCCCAACCTGTACGAGGGCATTGAGGAGACCGTGACCTGGCTGAGCCGCTCTGACTGGAACGGCACCCTGCCCACCGAAACCGTCAAGCTGGCCCTGACCGAGCTGCTCAAGAAGGACCTGAAGGACATCCGCTACGATCCTGCCGACTACGAGAGCGTTGATATGCCCACCCTGGGCGCCAAGAACGGCGTCAAGCTGTACGACATGATCGGTCTGGACTACAACGATCCCAAGTGGGACGAGCTGCTGGATCAGATGACCTTCGACGAGATGAACTCCCTGATTGGCGACGCCTTCCACTGGACCATGCCCGTCAAGAGCGTGGAAGCCCCCGGCACCCGTGACGAGAACGGCCCCCAGGGTCTGACCGCCAGCCTGCTGAGCAGCGACAAGAGCCAGCTGACCGCCACCGCCTTCACCTCTGAGGACGTTATGGCTGCCACCTTCAACACCGAGATCATGACCGAGATCGGCAAGGTCATCGGCAACAACTGCCTGGAAGCCGACATCGCCTGCCTGTACGGCCCCGGCAACAACATTCACCGCACCCCCTACGGCGGCCGTAACTTCGAGTACTACTCCGAGGACGGCTTCCTCTCCGGCATGATGTCCGCTTACGAAGTCAAGGCAATTCAGGACAAGGGCGTCCACGTTGTTATGAAGCACTTTGCCCTGAACGACTGCGAGCAGGACCGTATCGGTCTGGGCGTCTGGCTGAACGAGCAGGCTGCCCGTGAGGTCTATCTGAAGGCCTTCCAGGCTCCTGTTGAGGTCGGCAACGCCAACGGCGTTATGATCGCCTACACCCGCTGGGGCGCTGTTTGGTCCGGCGGCAACTACGGTCTGGTCACCGGCATCCTGCGCAACGAGTGGGGCTGCGACGGCATGGTCATCACCGATAACGTTCTGACCCAGTATGTCAACGGTCCCGACGGCGTTCTGGCCGGTGTGTCCATCTACGATGCCATGATGTCCTTCGTCACCGACACCCTGCCCAAGTACAAGAACGACCCCGTCATCGTCACCGCCATGCGCGAGGCCTGCCACCACAACCTGTATGCCATCGCCAACTCCTGCGGCATGAACGGCGTGGGTGCCGACACCACCATCAAGGTCACCCGCCCGGCGGTTGTCACCATGAGCATCATCATTGCCTGTGCCTCCACCTTCTTCTGCCTGCTGGGTATCGTGATGTGGATCATTGGCGGCATCAAGTTCCGCAAGACCGAAGAATACAAGGCCTACAAGGATTTCAAAAAATCCCTGAAAGCCGCTAAGAAAGCCTGATTTCTACAGAATTTCCGTAAGCTCCCCGCCGGCCCCGGCGGGGACTTTTGAGTAAGATTTCTTTTTCCACAACAAGGAGCAGCCCATGAGCGAAAATGCAAAAGCGTCCAGCGTCAATCGCGCCAAACTTTACCAGCTGGTACTGTTTCCGCTGAACAACGGTGCCACGAATGTTTATTACGTCCTTGTGCTTTCCTACATTGCCACCTTCGGCAGCAATGTACTGGCGCTGGGCACTCTGTTTGCCTCGGTCATGGTCACGGCCATGCGCCTGTGCGACGCCATCACCGACCCGATCATCGGTGCGCTGATGGACCGCACGAACGGTAAGTTCGGCAAATTCCGCCCGTTCATGGCCATCGGCAACCTTATCATGGCCGCCAGCATTCTGGTGCTGTACGGCATCACCCCGATGATCCCCGATACGATGATGTGGGCACGCTATGCCGCGTTTGTGGGCCTGTACTTTGTCTGGGTCATCGGCTACACCTTCCAGACCAGCTGCACCCGTTCCGGTCAGACGGTTCTGACCAACGATCCCAAGCAGCGCCCGCTGTTCACGATCTTCAACACCGTCGGCAGTCTGCTGGGCATGGGCGTTATGCAGTTCCTGGCTCCCATCCTTGCCAAAAACTATGAGGGCGGCTATTCCTCCGCGGGCTTCTTCCGCACGCTGGCCCCCGTGGGCATTGTGATGTCCATTGCGCTGACCATCCTGGCCATCATCGGCATCTGGGAGAAGGATCAGCCCAAGTACTTTGGCATTGGCGGCGAAAAGGCCGAGAAGGTCAAGGTCAGCGAGTATCTGCAGATCATCCGGGAAAACAAACCCATGCAGCGTCTGATGATCGCGGGCGCTGGCACGAAGCTGGCGCTCTCCATCGCCAACAACACCACGGTTCTGTGCATGCTCTACGGCTGCATGATGGGTGCTTACGATGGGCTGTACCTGCCCATGATGGTGCTGGGCTACGCCTGCAGTGTGCCGTTCTTCATTCTCTCTGTGCGCACCAGCCAGAAGAAGGGCCAGAAGGCCAGCCTGACGAAGTATGTCAGCGTGGCGCTGGCCTGCTATGTCGGCGTGCTGGTCCTGCTGCTGCTGTGGGGTCACGGTGATGCATTCCATCTGAGCCTGCTGGGCGAGAATGGTCTGTCCATCAACCTGTACACGATTCTGTTCATCCTGTTCTTCGGCATCGGCTACGGCGCATACTACGCTACTGCCGACATGCCCATTCCGATGGTTGCCGACTGCTCCGACTACGAGACCTACCGCTCCGGCAAGTATATTCCGGGCATCATGGGTACGCTGTTCAGCCTGGTGGATAAGCTCGTTTCCAGCCTGTCCGCCACCGTCGTCGGCATTGCCGTGACTTTCATCGGTCTGAACAACCTGCCCACCCAGTATGACCCGTACACTCCGGGCATGAATGTGGTCGTTATCGTCCTGTTCTGCGCCATCCCGATGGTCGCCTGGGCGGCCACTCTCATTGCCATGAAGGGCTACAGCCTGACCGGCGAGAAGATGAAGGAGATCCAGGCCGTCAACGCCTGCCGCCGCGACGCGGTTGCGAACGGCATGAAGCTGGAAGATGCCATGGAAAAGTGGCAGACCGTCGACCAGCTGCCCGCGGAGTACCGCGCCTAAGCTTTAACCCTGTGATTCTCTTTGTCCTTCCATAAACGCAAAGCCCCCCGGCATCGTGATGATGCCGGGGGGCTTTGTTTAGTCTGCGTGGCAGGAAAAAAGAGAACCCCCATGGCGGGATACGCCATGGGGGTTCTCTTTTGGTGCGGAAGATGGGACTTGAACCCACACGTCATAGACACACGCACCTCAAACGTGCCTGTCTGCCGATTCCAGCACTTCCGCTTGTTGCACTGACTGCAAGAGATATTCTAGCACAAACACCCCGGAAAAGTCAAGGCTTTTGCCGAAAAAAGATTTTGCAAAATCCCTGCCTTGTAAAGACTTGTTGGGAATGGTAGAATAAAGGCAGCAAAAAAAGGGGAGAACTGCCATGCAAAATTTAATTTTCAGCCTGAACGCGACCCTGCCGGTGTTCCTTGTCATGGTGGTGGGGTACGCGCTGGGGCAGCTCGGCTTTCTGCCGCCCGCGTTCTGCAAGGCGTCTGACAGGCTGACCTTTAAGGTGACTTTGCCGCTCATGCTGTTTCTGGACATGGGCAGCGTGGACATCCTGCACGACTTCCGGCCCAGGTTTGTGCTGTTCTGCTTTGCCGCCACCCTCGTCGGCATCCTGACCGTCTGGGCGGGGGCTAAACGTTTTTTGAAGGACAAGGCGCTGGTGGGCGAGTTCGTGCAGGCGGGCTACCGCAGCAGCGCCGCCGTGCTGGGCGTGGCGTTCATCCAGAACATTTACGGCAGCGCCGGCATGGCCCCGCTCATGATTTTGGGCAGTGTGCCGCTTTTCAACATCTTTGCAGTGCTGATCTTGATGCTGGAATCGCCCGAGCAGCGCGGCGTGCCTGACCCGAAGCAGCTCTTGCGCGGCGTGGCCACAAACCCGATCCTGCTGGGCATTGTGTTCGGCACGGTCTATGCGCTGTTGCCGTTCACGCTGCCGCAGATCGCGACCAAAACCATCAGCAGCATTGCGTCGCTGACCACGCCGCTGTCGCTGCTGTCCATCGGCGCGTCGTTTGAGGGGACAAAGGCCATCAAAAAGCTTGGCCCCACGCTGGCGGCGGCGTTCATCAAGACCGTGGGCCTTGCGGCGGTGTTCCTGCCCTGCGCGGTAGCGCTGGGCTTTCGGAATGAGGAACTCGTCGCACTGCTCATCATGCTGGGCAGTCCCACGACGCCGAGCGCCTATGTCATGAGCAGGAACATGGGCCATGAGGGCGTGCTGACCTCGAGCTGCATTGCTCTGACGACCCTTCTCTCCGCCTTGACGCTGACAGGCTGGATCTTTGTTCTGCGGAGCGGGGGATACTTATAACGGAAAAAGGCTTCCCCTATCGGGGAAAGCTGTCCGCGAAGCGGACTGATGAGGGCCGCATTGCCGGCAATATCCCGTTTACGGGAAACAGCGCAAGCTTCGCCCTCATCCGACCTCGCTTCGCTCGGGCAACTTCCCCCGATGGGGAAGGCTTTTTGTTTTTTATTGCTTCTCCTCCGGCTCGGCTACGGGCACGCCGCGGTGCTCCACGGGCGTCGAAAAGACGATCTGCGTCCGGGTGCGGCCAAACTGCTGCAGGTGGTTGATGAACTGATCCAGCTCCTGCGTTGTACCGAACAGCACCTCTATCAGCATACTGTAATCGCCGGTGACGCAGTTGCATTCCACCACATGGGGGCAGCTCTGGATATAGGGGTAAAACTCCGGCTTGCGCTGGGGGTCCATGTCCAGATTGATGAACGCCTTGACCATGTAGCCCAGCTTCGGCGCGTCGACCTGTGCCTGGTAGCCGGTGATGGTGCCGGAGCTTTCCAGCCGGGCCATGCGGGCCGACACGGCGGGGCTGGACAAAAACACATGGTCGGCAATTTCTTTTAACGGTGCGCGGGCGTTGTTTTGCAGAAGGTCGATGATTTTACGGTCAATGTGATCCATGGTAACACCTCGTTTTAGGCAAAAAGCTCCCGTTCGTGTGCGCCATTGCACCTGAACGAGAGCTTAGTCAGCTTTACTATGCAAAGAATTTTACCATACGGAAAGCAAAAAGTAAAGCGATTTGCAAAATAAATTAAGTCGACAACCCGGCAACAGCCCGTCTGCCTTGTGCCTCACATATCCGGGAACACATTCCGCGCACTGATAAGTGCATTGTTATAGTACATCTCAAAATGGCAGTGGGAACCCGTGGCAGCGCCGGTGGCCCCCACATAGCCGATCAGCTGCCCCTTTTCCACGGTCTGCCCGGCCTGCACGACAAAGGACGACATGTGGGCGTACAGCGTTTTGTATCCGTTGCCGTGGTCGATCTCCACATAGTAGCCCCAGCTCATGGTGGGGTGGTTGTGCCACTGGGCGGCAATGACCGTGCCCGCGTCGGCGGCATAGATCGGCGTGCCGTAGGGGGCCGTGATGTCCACGCCGCGGTGTCCATAGGGCAGACTGGCCCACCGGCTGATGCCCGAATACCCCGGCACCGGCCAGAGAAAGCTGCCTGTGCCCAGCCTGCCGATCATGCCGCTTTTCAGCCGCGTGCCGCGGTGGATGACCTCCGGCACGGCGGCCTGCACAAGCTGCACATCCACTACGCGGGTGCTGACGACCTCGCCCGCCACAGTTGTGATCTCGCTGGTGACAAGCTCGCTGCCGTTCTGCCCGGCCTGCACGGTCTCGGTTTTGCCAAAATCCAGCCCCGCGTCCTCGATGGTCTGGGTCTCAAACGGCAGCTCCCGGGTCACGGTCTCATACCGCACGGCCTTGACCTGCAAAAGGTCGTCCGCCCGCAGTGCGGCGGTCAGGTCGCGGTACGGTGTGATGGCCGCGGCAGGGTAGATGCCGTCCACCAGCCGAAGGGCGTGGACAAAGTCGGTCTGCACACCGTCGGTCTGCCACGGCGCACGCACAGCGTACAAAAACTGCCGCAGGTGGTCGCCCTCGTCGGTGACGAACCGCAGCGCACCGTCCAGATAGACGGCGGTGCCCTCGGTGATCTCGCCGCCTGCGGCGCGCAGGATGGCATCTGCGGTCTCGCGCTCGGTCATGGGGCGGGTGTCGGCGTCGGCCATGACAAGGGTGTACGCGGGTTGGACGTTCCAGCCGACCACGCCGGTCAGGCGGGCCTGTACGTCGGCGCGGGCTGCGTCGAACGCCTGCTCGTCTGTGACATAGCCCACGACCTGCCCGCCGACCTCGACCCGCAGCACAAAGGGCCGCGCCAGCGCGGTGCGCACGAACCATGCCAGCACCCCGGCGGCCAGCAGCGGCACGGCGTACCCCGCCAGCTGCCGCGGATGGGTGAGCGCTGCTTTAAAGCTGTCCGCCGCCCGCACTGCGGGCCGCAGCACCACAGCCAGCAGCGTAAGCAACGCCCGCGCCGCGCCGTGTGCCAGCGCCGCCAGCCCGCGTCCAACGCGCACCGCGGTGTATTCCACATGGAAGCCTGTGTAGTATAGAAAATCTCCGAAGGTCAAAGCAATACACGTTCCTTTTAGCTTTCCCGTAGGGGCCGGGCATGCCCGGCCCTGCACCTTCCCGTAAGCGCCCGTCAGCGGGACACCTGCGGGCCGGGCATGCCCGGCCCCTACGCGGCATTTAATGCGTCGGCACAAACCCCAGCGGGTTCACTCTGCTGCCGTCCACGCGCAGCTCCAGATGCAGATGATACCCGCCGCCCGCGCCGTAGACATTGCCGGTGTTGCCCACATACCCGAGCAGGTCGCCCTTCTGCACGGCGGCCCCCTGCGCCACGGCAATGCTGCTCATGTGGGCGTACAGGCTGTCGTACCGGTGACCGTCGTCCGCGGTGCCGTGGCTGACCTGCACGCAGTTTCCGTAGCTGTTCATCGTCCGCGCGGCGCTGACGACACCGTCCGCAATCGAATAGATGGGCGTGCCGCCCGGCGCGGCAAAATCGGTGCCGCGGTGGGGGATGCCCCAGGGGTCCGGCTCGGCAAACTGCGTCGTGATGCGCCCGTAGCTGTCCAGCGGGCAGCGGAAGTCAAGGCTCGTCAGGTGCAGGTCCGCCGTTGTGTAGCGTCGGCTCTGCTCCCGCACATAGGCGTCCAGTGCGGCGGTGGCGTCCTCATAGGCCTTTTTCGCGGCGTCGGTCACGGCGGCCTGTGCCTGGGCCGCGGCCTGCTGGGCGGTCAGTGTGCTGCTCGCGTCGAGCAGTGCGGCCTCCAGCGCGGTCTGTGTGTCGGCCAGCGCCGCCTGCTGCTGCTCAAGTGCCGCCTTGGCGTCAGCGGCCTGCCGGGCAGCCTCGTCCGCTGCGGCGCGGGCCTGCTCCAGTGCGGCGGCCTCGGCGTCCAGCTCGGCCAGAACCGTGCTGTTCCGCGCGCTCATCTGCTGCAAAACCGCGTCGAACGTCAGCAGCTGGTACAGGCTTTTGGCCTGTGCCAGCAGCCAGACGGCTCCGCCGCCGTCCAGCCGCTGCATCGCGCGCAGCTGCTCACGGCAGACGGCCAGCCGTGCGTCGTACTCGGCCTGCTTGGCGTCCAGTGCGGCGCGGGCGGCGTCCGCCGCGGCCTGCCGCTCGTCCAAAACGGTCTGCGCATTTTGCACGGCGTCGGTCACGGCGGTAATTTGCCCGGCCAGCTCGGCGGCCTGCCCGGTCAGGGCGGCAACCTCGCTCTCGGTCTGCGTCTGTTCGTTTTGCAATTCTTCCAGGGCCGACTGTGCGGCTTCGTACTCCTGCCGCGTCTCCGTCTGCTTTTGCGTTAATTCGCCCTTTTTATCATCCGCGTAAGCGGTCAGGCCCGAAAAAAGGGTACAAAAAAGCAGCCCCGCCGCCAATACAGCGGCGGGGAAGTGCCTGTATTTCATCTTGTTACTCCGCTAATAGGGCAGTCCCGGTCAGGTCTGCGGGCGCGCCGTCCTGCCGTGCCTCAAAGTGCAGGTGCGGCCCGGTGGAATTGCCGGTGCTGCCCACATATCCCAAGACCTGGCATTGAACCACGGACTGCCCGGCAGAGACGAGCGACGACTTCAAGTGCTGATACTCCGTTTCCAGCCCGCCGCCGTGGTCAAGCACGACATAGTTGCCCTTTTCAGCATCGTAGTCGGCGGTGGTCACGATGCCATCGGCAACGGCGTAAACCTCCGCGCCCTCCTCAGCGGCAAAGTCAATGCCGGGGTGGCCGTTTTCGGGGTCATAGCCGCTGACCTGCGGCGGGGGCGCGACCGGCAGGGTAAAGAGCTCCACGCCGGAAAGGGCTGCGGCTCCATCGGCGGCAGTCACCTGGTCGGAACTCGCATTGCGCACAGCTTCGGCCAGGATTTCATCTGCCTTTTCCTGCGTCAGTTCGGCGGCATCGCTGCCGTCGTAGGCGGTAAAATAGCGCGGCTCCACCAGCGTGCCGTTGACATGCATCTCAAAATGGCAGGCGTTGCCGGTTGTGTAGCCGGTATGCCCCACGTACCCGATGACCTGACCGGCGGTCACGGTCTGCCCGGGCACAACGGCGCAGGACTTCATGTGGGCGTACAGCGTGACCCAGCGCAGACCGTCGGCGTCGGTACCGTGGTCGATCTCCACAAAATTGCCCCAGCTGTAATGCTCCTGCGCGGCCAGCACAACACCGTCCGCGGCGGCGTAAATCTCGGTGCCCTCGGCGGCATGCAGGTCGTCGCCCCGGTGGCCGCTGTCCTTGCTCATGAAGCGGGAAATGTATTTGTACTGCACCGGGCAGGCAAACCGCGGACTGTTGGCGGCGTCGTTCAATGTCGGCAGTGCGGCGGCGGGCATGGCTGCGGGCGTCTCCGTGGGCGCAGGTGTCGGTGTCGGCGCTGCAGTCTCGGCAGTGGCGGCGGGCGGCTCCGGCGCGGCGTGGGCTGCCTCCACCTGCGGGCGCACCATGCAGGCTGTCACGCTGACGCCCACGGCCACGGCGCAGAGCGCCAGCGCCCCCGCACCCAGACGGCGGTAGTGCAGCAGGTGCACAATGCGCTCTTTCACGCTGCCCTGCCCGAAGGCAAGACTTCCGGGTGTTCGGATGGGGCGTCCCTGCATGGCAAACTGCAGCAGGCTCTCACAGTAGGTGCCGCGCTCTGCCAGCGTGCAGCCCTGCACGGCAGCCTCGTCGCAGGCGGCCTCCATGTCATGCTCAAAGGCGCGCAAGGCCAGCCACGCCAGCGGATTGAACCAGTGCAGGCAGACGACGGCATAAAACAGCGGCTTCACCAGCGGGTCGCGGCGGCGGATGTGGGTCCGCTCATGCAGCAGCACAGCCTGCCGCGCCGGGCCTTGCAGGCTGTCCGGCAGGTAGACGCGCGGGCGCACAAAGCCCAGTGTGAACGGCGTGGGCACGCAAGCCCCGCCGTAGCAGCCGTCGGGCGTTTTGCAGGCCAGCGCCACACAGCGCTTTAATTTCAGGTAGCCGACGGCTCCGCGCACAGCCAGCACCAGCACACCGACCAGCCAGACCGCCGCCAGCGCGTGCCACGGCGTCAGGCGGGCGTACCAAGGCAGCGGGGCCGCAGCTGCGGCTGCGGCGGGGGCAGGGGGCAGCAGCGGCAGCTCGCCCAGTTCCTGCACGGTGTCGGCGGCAGCGGCCAGCGGGGCGCTCTCCGGGCGGGGCAGCTTCAGCGGGATGCCCCACGGCAGCACAAACCGCAGCCCTACGGCCAGCCACAGCCAGCACAGGAGACGACTGGGCGCATGGGCGCGGCGCAGGGCCCTGCAGACCAGCCACGCCGCCAGCGCGGCCACACCGCCGCGGGCGCTCAACAGCAAAAAGGCAAGAACGGTACTGCGCATGGCTATTCCTCCTTATAGCGGGCGGCGTCGAGCAGCGCACGGATCTCGGCGGCCTCGGCGTCGCTGATGGGCTTTGAGTTCAAAAACGCGGCCACGAACCGCGGCAGACTGCCGTCAAAGGTCTTGTCCACCACTGCGGCGCTCTCGGCCTGCTGGACGTCCTCCTTTTTAATAAGGCTCGTCACGCGGCCATCGGCGTTTTGCAGCACGCCGCGCTCACAGAGTTTTTTTAAAACGGTGTAGGTCGTGCTTTTTTTCCAGCCCAGCCCCTCGGCGGCCAGCGCGACCAACTGCCCGCTGGGCAGCGGCTCGTTGTCCCACACAAGGCAGGCAAAGCGGTATTCGCCGTCAGCAAGGCGAAGCGGTTCATGGTTCAGCATAGGGAAAACTCCTTTTGGTTTATTGCAATAGACCTGTCTCTGCCTATAGTCTACTACGATAGACCAAAAATGTCAATAAAAAATCCCCGCCGGTGGTGCACAGTGGGGGCATCAAATCCGGAAATGGAGTAAAAATTTATGTATTATTCGATGCTTTTGAAATTTTTATCCCTTATCCGTAATTTCTGAGTTCGCCCGCTGGGAAATTTCCATTATAATATAGGGAGTAAATTGAAAAGGAGTACCCAGCGATGCGAGCAATAAACCTGAAAACGAATCATCTTACCGCGCCCCTTGGCATGGATGCCGGGCCGCTGTTTTTGTCTTGGCAGTGCGTTGACGGCGTGCGCCAGACTGCCTATGAAATTGAACTGACCGCGAACGGCGAGACTGTTTGGCACAGCGGCAAGGTGCAGAGCGCCGCCGTGCACGCCGATGCCCCGACTGTGGGCGGCTCCCGCGTGCGTGGGTGCTGGCGCGTTCGCCTGTGGGACGAAAACGACACCCCCGGCGCGTGGAGTGAGGCACACTTTGAAACGGGCTTGGCGCAAAGCGACTGGCAGGGTGAATGGGTAGACCCCGAAACGGAAGAAATCGACATCCCCGGGGATGATGCCATCAACGCCTTTGCCCGCCCCAACTGGGAGCGCAAGCAGGCGGAAAAAGAGGCCGCAGGCAAGGGCGCAGCCGAGCCGTACAAGCCCCACCGCCCGGCATCCTACCTGCGCAAGGTTTTCACCGCGCCCAAGAGCGATGCACGGTTGTACATCACGGCAAAGGGGCTGTATGCGGTATGGCTGAACGGTGTGCGTGTCGGGGATATGGTTTTAGCCCCCGGCAGCTTTACCGGCAACAAGCACCTTGCGGCGCAAACATACGATGTAACGCGATATTTGCGTGACGGTGAAAACGAGCTGCTGGTTGCCCTTGGTGACGGCTGGCACCGCAGCACAGGCGGCGTGGACGGTGACCGCGACTTGTTTGGTGATACGCTGGGCGTGCTGCTTCAGTTGGAGGTGGACGGCCAAGCCGTCTGCGTTTCTGACGGCTCGATGCAGGCAACGCAGTGCGGGCCGATCCGCCAGAACGATATGCAGCAGGGCGAGGTCTATGACGCACGGTTAGAAGGCAACTTGACCGGCTGGCACGGTGTGCGCACTTACCGTGATGATCTGCCCATCACCGGTATGAATACCGTGCCGATTCTGGAACACGAAGCCTTCTCCGGCAAGCTGCTGCAAACGCCCAACGGCGAGACCGTGCTGGACTTTGGGCAGAATATCGCCGGCTATGTGGAGATGGCGCTGACCGCCCGCGCCGGGCAAAAGGTCAAGCTGACCTGCGGCGAAGCGCTGGACGAAAACGGCAACTTTACCCAGGAAAACTTCCAGGACCGTGCCCGCCACAAGGAGGGCGGCACCGCCCAGATACTGGAGCTTGTCTGCAAAGAGGGGAAAAACCACTTCAAGCCCCACTTCACCATCATGGGCTTCCGCTACGCCAAGGTCGAAACCGACGCCGACTTGACCGATGCTGTGTTTACTGCCCACGCCGTCTACTCCGATATGGCGGTGACAGGCAAATTTACCTGCGGAAATGACGCGGTGAATCAGCTTGTCAAGAACAGCATTTGGAGCCAGAAGGGCAACTTCTGCGATATCCCCACCGACTGCCCGACCCGCGAACGCGCAGGCTGGACAGGGGATATGGGCGTGTTTATTGAAACCGGCCTGACCCTGATGGACTGCTACCCCGTGGCGGAAAAATGGCTGGCGGAGTGCCGCCTGAACCAGTACCCGGACGGGCGCATGGCGAACATTGCCCCGCCGAACGCCCGCCCCGGCTATATGACCCCGATGCTCTGCATGTCGGCAGGGTGGGGCGATGCGGCGATTCTGGTGCCGTATGCCCTGTACAAGCGCACGGGTGACCGCAAAATTCTGGCGGACAACTACGAGATGATGCAGCGCTGGTACGGCTTTTTGCTGGGGCGCGCGCAGCAGACAACCGATGAGCAGCAGGGCGGTGATTACGCCAAGTTCACCGTTTTAAACGGCATGGACTACGGCGAATGGTGCGAGCCGGGCATCACCCCCATGCAGGCGATGATGAACCCGCGCAAGAGCGTTGGCACAGCGTATCTGGCCTACTCCGGGCGCTTGCTGGCGGAAGTTGCGGATGCACTGGGCAAGGCGGACGATGCCGCCAACTACCGCGGCACCGCCGCCAACGCGGTAAAAGCCTACCGCACGGCGTTTACCGAGAACGGCGTAATCAAGTCTGACCGCCAGTGCGAGTATGTCCGTGCCATTGCCTTTGCCCTGCTGGGGGAGGACGAAAGCAAAGCGGCTGCCGCAACGCTGAACCAAATGGTCATCGAGAACGGCTGCCACCTGAACACGGGCTTTTTGTCTACGCCGTTTTTGTGCGATGTGCTGGCAAAATACGGCTATGCGGACACTGCCTACAAGCTGCTTTTGCAGCCCGACGCCCCCGGCTGGCTGTATGAGGTCGGCAAGGGTGCGACTACCGTATGGGAGACATGGACGGGCATTGACGAAAACGGCAGGCCCCACGAATCCCTAAACCATTACAGCTACGGCGCGATCTGCGGCTGGCTGTTCGGCGGTGTGTGCGGCATCCATTATGCCGACGGCGTACTGACGATTGCCCCTACGCCCGACAAATCGCTGGGCAGCGCCAAGGCTGCCTACGATTCCCCGGCAGGCCGCATTGTAAGCGGCTGGCGGTATGACGGCGACGCGGTGACCTATGAGTTTGAGATCCCCGCCAATCTGACCGCCGATGTCACCCTGTCCGATGGGCGTAAGCTGACCCTTGCCCCCGGAAAGCACACAGTATAAGAAGAAAGCACCTGCCCTGCCGTAAAACTTACGGCAGGGCAGGCGCTGCTTTTGATAAACTGGAAGTTACCTATTTCAAAACAAAGAGAGAATTTTTATAGTCTTTTACATAGTACCGTATATTTTTACGCCCTTTTTGAATAATAGTGTGT
>OLQO01001620.1_pt1 | contig 14208 bp, 10 predicted proteins | sample 1672281 | NCBI WGS metagenome assembly OLQO01 (sample SAMEA3136667, study PRJEB25190) | human gut metagenome | biome: human gut; feature: human-associated habitat; material: faeces | place: Austria | collected 2013
CCAAACACCGGAAAAATCGTGATCGGCACCATCCACGCCAGTTTAAACGCCGGATTGCCGGGACGGTTGATGATGAGGATCGCAGTCAGCGCCGAGAGTAAGGCAAACAGCCAGTAAACATAGATTACATGCTGCTGCAGTCTGCTGAATACCATAAACAGGATCCCCAGCTGCAAAAGCAGTAACAGCATGATAACTCCGGTACGGCCAAACAGAATCCGGCCGATACCGCTTTTTCCTTTTTTTACGATTTTCTTTCCAGTTTCCGATTCCCGAATCTCCTGAATTTTTCCCATTCCTGCACCTAATTCTTTCTATTTCATCACGTTATCTTCTGTCTCTTTTTTTCTGCGCCGTTACTGTCCATTCTACTCAATCTCACGCGGAAAGTCAATGTGGCGAAGTCACACGCCTTTTTCCATCATCTGGATAAATGTCTCTTCTGAAATGATCGGAATGCCCAGTTCTTTCGCTTTCTTATTTTTAGAAGAAGAAGACTGGGTGTCATTATTGATCAGATAGTTTGTCTTTGATGTGACTGATCCAGTCACTTTTCCACCCAGACTTTCAATCAGCTCTTTTACTTCTCCACGATTGGCAAAATGCTTTACGCTTCCGGTAATTACAAAATTAACGCCTTCAAAAATCTGCTGTTTTGTTACCGTCTCTTCCGGAATGGTCAGCTCATTTAAAAGCCTTCTGAAATTCTCCACATGTTTTGCATCTGCAAAATATCCGACGAACGCTTTTGCCAGAACCTCTCCGACTCCCTGAATCTCATTTAATTCTTCTTCCGAAACCTTCAGAAGAGATTCTACATCATATTTTAATTCTCTGCAAATAACTTTTGCATTGGCAAGTCCGATTCCTGCAATTCCCAGAGAATAAATGACTCTCGGCAGGGTCGTCGTTCTTGCCTTTTCTATACTTTCTGTCAGTTTTTTATATGATTTTTCTCCGAATCCTTCCATCTTTTGAATTTCTTCTTTGTATTGATCCAGATGGAAGATGTCTGCAAATGTATGAATATATCCTCTGGAAATGAATTTTTCCAGTGTTGCTTCTGATAATCCTTCTATATTAAGTGCATCCCTGCTGACAAACAGTGCAAATGATTTGACGTGCTTCGCCTGACATTCCGGATTCATACAGTATAATGCTTTTGCGTTGCCGACCTGCCGGATCTTTGTCTCTCCCTGACAGACAGGACATTTACACGGAATATCTTTTACTCCGCTTCTTGTCAGATTCTCTGCAATCTGCGGGATGATCATATTAGCCTTATATACTTCAATCCTGTCACCGATCCCAAGTTCCAGTTCTTCCATAATACTGATATTGTGAACACTTGCACGGCTTACTGTTGTTCCCTCAAGTTCTACCGGATCAAAGATTGCAACCGGATTGATCAGTCCGGTTCTCGACGGACTCCACTCAATCTCTCTTAATACTGTCTCTCTGATCTCATCCTGCCATTTGAACGCAAAAGAATCCCTCGGAAATTTTGCAGTTCTTCCAAGCGACCGTCCATACGCTATATCATCATATGTTAATACAAGTCCGTCCGACGGGAAATCATTTTCACTGATCTTAGACGAAAATTTAGCAACTTCGTCCTCAACAGTATCTCTGGTCACCATATAATACTCCACTGTTGTAAATCCCTGTGACTTCAGCCATTCCATCTGACAGGCTCTGGAATTCTGAAAATCAACTCCGTCTGCCTGCACCAGTGTAAATGCATAGAACATTACATTACGTTTAGCCGTGATCTGGTTATTCAGCTGTCTGACAGAACCGCTGCACAAATTTCTTGGATTCTTGTACCTGGCATCTACATCTTCAATCTCCTGATTGATTTTTTCAAAATCCTTATATCCTATGACTGCTTCTCCTCTTAAGATCAGTTCTCCCTGATATGCAATCTGGACCGGCACATTTTTGAATACTTTCGCATTGTTCGTGATCACTTCTCCGACTTCTCCGTTACCTCTGGTGACCGCCTTATAAAGCTTTCCATCACGATAAGTCAGTACAACCGTCAGACCATCCATCTTCCATGACATCAGAACTTTCTGATCTCCCACAAAGTTCTTAAGTTCTTCTACTTCTTTCGTCTTATCCAGAGAAAGCATCGGGCTTTCATGTCTTTCTTTCGGCAGTTCGCTTACCACTTCATATCCGACATTTACCGTCGGACTGTTTGACAAGGTAATACCAAGCTCATCCTCAAGCTCCTTAAGTTCATCATACAATCTGTCATATTCATAATTACTCATGATCTCCTGTGCTTCCTGATAGTATGCTCTGGAAGCTTTATTCAGAAGGCTGACCAGCTCTTTCATTCTCTCGTTCTTTGACTGTCCCATATAATTCTTTTAACTCCTGTTCTGTTAATTCTCTTACCTCTCCCGGTTTCAGATTACCTAGTTCTACATTCATAATACGGATTCTCTTCAGTGTTGTCACCTTATAGCCAAGTGCCTCACACATCCTGCGGATCTGTCTGTTAAGACCCTGCGTCAGAATAATGGAAAATGTGTATTTTCCAATCTTTCTCACTTTACACGGCCTGGTCACCGCATCCAGGTTCTTCTCCCTGTCTCTGATATGTACTCCGCGGCTCATTTTTTCTATGAACTCCGGTGTGATTTCTTTATTAACTGTGACCTTATATTCTTTCTCATGGGAGAATCTTGCACGCATCATGCCATTGATCAGATCACCATCATTGGTCATGATCAGAAGTCCTTCCGAATCTTTATCCAGTCTTCCCGCATAGGTCACGCGTAGCGGATAATTCAGGAATCTGATAATATTCTTCTTTTCCCTTTTATCTTCTGTGCAAACAATCCCAGCGGGTTTATATACCGCCAGGACTGTCTTTTTTGTCTTGCTTTTTATCCGTTTTTTCCCCACACAGACTTCCTGTCCGTCTTCAACCTTCATTCCGGGTACGGCATTTTTTCCATCCACCGTTACAACGCCGGATTCTATCAGCCGGTCCGCCTCTCTTCTTGAGCACACACCGGCTTCGCTTAAATATTTATTCAGCCTAATCATTCCGTAACACCCCGCTGATACTGTTATCTTTTACAAAAGTATTTCCATTATATAAAAATAATACACTTGTGATATTATCCTTCTTCATGACCTTTTCAATATCATCATAATAATACCTTGGATCGACAACCACAATTTCCCTGTAATAAGGTATCAGGAACGGAATCAGACTATTGGCATAAGAATCCTTGATGATCAGAAGCCTGTCTGTCGAATCTGCCGTCGTCTTGATGTCAAGGATCGGATAATTTCCGCCAAGAAAAAGTGCATATTTGTCTTTTCCTTTAAGCTTGGAAGTATCATAAAGAGTTGCCGTCTTCTTTTTTTCATTTACATTATTTACTACAGCCTCTGTTGCATTCTTAAGATTGTCGGGTGCATAGATATATATCGGTTCTTCATATCCCGTTTCATATCCGCTCGTCGAAGCCAGTGTTCCGTTAAATGCATTGGTCACCGCATAAGGCTTCATGTCAAAGGTTTTAGATGTATCAAGCTTCATGCTTTTTGAAAGAGCCTGATAACCGTAATACGCGCCAAGTGTTGTCCAGTGATGATCTGTGTGATAATAGATTTCTTCTGATCTGTGTTTTTTTAAAATATCACTAACATCCACCCATGTATAAACAGATCCCAGTGTACTGTGAATTGCTTTAAATTGCTTCTCCTGATTCTCTGTAACTGCATATCCCGGAAGTTTATCCGATTCGATATTAGCCGCATTCGGAACCAGCATCATGTACATTGGTATATCTTTATATTGTTTTTGAAACATTTTCATTGCAGACAGATTTTCTTTCATCTGATCTTCATCCGGTTTTGCAATATCCTCCAGAAGATAATGGTCTTTTCCTTTGAACACGCCATTCGCTTTTCTCTTTCCTGCCAGCAGATCCACCCTGCTTTTTAGCATTACCCAGAAATCTCTTCCCGCGAACTGATCTGATACATAGGATTCGTACTGCTCCATCCATCTTCCGCTTTCTATTCCTGAAATTGTAAGTTCCGGTCTCTGTTCCAGTGCCCGGTTCTCTGTCGCCGAGAATTCCCGGTCACCCGTTGCCAGATTCACAACACAGAAAGCGATCATCATTATGACAAATATCACCGCTGCTAATTTATTTCTATGCACTTCTCTTCTTCTTTCCCATTTTTTTCTTGACTGTCTCATTTTTACTCCTAAAATCTGAAATACAGGAACGGATTATATGTCTCTGTCACTAGATATGCGATACACAAAATGAACAGTACCGCATATACGATTCCATTCAGAAGCGTCGTATTCCACTTCTTCTGGCGCAGCATATGCTGATATCTGACATCTGTAAGCGGAGTAGAACCAATGATCAGAATGATCCACAATACCAGATTCGTTGTAAGCAGATACAGGCTTTCCCTGTCTGCCACTCCGTGTGCTCCTGCTCCAAACATCATTCCCAGATATCTGGCCGCCCCTCCAAGTGAAGGACTAAAGAATAATACCCATCCGATCACAACCAGCACAATACTGTAAATATGGCGTACAACCGAAGGGAGTTTATCCAGTACCGGTGACAGGATATATTTTTCAATGATCAGTATGATCCCGTAATACAATCCCCATGCCACGAAATTCCATGCAGCTCCGTGCCATAATCCGGTCAGAAACCATACAACCATTAGATTGAAGATATGCCGGCTCTTCGATACTCTGTTGCCCCCGAGCGGAATGTATACATAATCCCTGAACCAGCTGCTCAGAGAAATATGCCATCTGCGCCAGAATTCAGTAATACTTTTCGCTATGTACGGATAATTAAAATTCATACAGAACTCAAATCCAAACATCTTTCCAAGTCCCACTGCCATATCCGAATAACCACTGAAATCAAAATAAATCTGAAACATATAGGCAAAAGCACCAAGCCATGCACTCAGTACCGACACATTGCCCTTTCCAAGTCCGGTTACTTCCGTAAATATCATACCAGAAGTATTCGCAAGCAATACCTTTTTTGCAAGTCCACGTATAAAATACATGCACCCTTCTCCGAACTTGTCCCATGATGATTCGCGGTTTACAAGCTGCTCTTCAACATCTGCATACTGTACGATCGGTCCTGCGATAAGTTGCGGAAACATTGTTACATATAATGCAAAGTTCAGGATATTCTTCTGAACTTTAACATTTCCCCGATAAACATCTATAATATAAGACAATATCTGGAATGTATAAAATGAGATACCGATCGGCAGTGCCAGCGGATGATATGTAATATGCACCGGCAGCACCGCATTCAGTGAATCCAGCACAAAGCCTTCATATTTGAAAAATCCCAGGATTGCAATGTTCACCACAATATTGAATATAAGGCTTCTTTTTGCCAGCCTTCTGTCCGTCAGATTTCTTGCTATATCAAGTCCACTGAAATAATTGAACAAAATGGATAACAGCATCAGGAAAATATAGACCGGTTCCCCCCATGCATAAAAAATCAGACTTGCAAGCAGCAAAACCGGATTGTGGAATCTCTCCGGCAGCAGGTAATACAACACCAACACAGCCGGTAAAAATGTAAATAAAAAAACAATACTGCTAAATAACATCTTTCTAATTCCTCTGCCTTCTAATAAATACTATTCTTAAATGCGGCTTCTATGCGATCCGCATCTTTTGAAACAGCTAATAATATGTAATACCCCCTGGTTTCATCGATTGCAGAATGAAGAAGCCTGGTCTGTTTTACACCATAGCCCTCAAAACTCTTCTTCTGTGTAGACAAACGCTCCTCTACAGCCTTCTCCACATCTTCTACCTGGCTCTTATCTTTTACTTTTACTACCAGTATCTCATTTACACTCATGACATCATCCGGTATATACAACATTGTTCCGGCATAATCGTTGGCATTCAGACCATAATACTTCTTAAGGTCCTGAGAACTTCCCTTTTTCATGCCTTTCAGAGAAACAGATTTTTCAATATTCTTTTGTATCGTATCTACGGATACGGTATTATCTCCCTCTCCGGAAACCAGCAATACCACATAGGCAATCAGTGCGATCACCATCAGATACTTACATGTATTAATAATATCCAGTCTTCCTTTTCTCATTATAATCCTGCTGCCTCCGCCATATGATCTACCCATTTCGTATAATAAGATGGTGACATATGGATCCCATCATCGGCATAATACTCCTGTTTTACCAGATCTGTATTATCGATGAATGTCACTTTTTCTTTTTTACATAATTTTTTCAGTTTTTGATTGAACTTTGGAACATTGGCAAATAAAGGTCTTGTTTCAATCGCCGACTGCGCCGCCGGAAGAATACAATTGACATAAATCTTCGTATCCGGCAGTGACTCTTTCAGATCCTCTATAACATTTTTATATGCTTTCACAAATCCGGATGCATTTCCATTCTGTGCTTCGATATCATTCATTCCATAGGCAAGAAACAGCACTTCCGGCTTCATCTCTTTGGCTTTTTTTATATGTTCCTCAATCTTTTTACTGCTGACTTCCGAAACTTCCGTTCCGCGGTCTGCCTGTACATTCGCCTCATCCAGCACTCCGTACTCATATAAGCCCTGTGTGATCGAATCTCCAAGGATCAGACAATCCGCAAACTTTTCGCTTACGGATCTGTTATCTGCTGCTTCTTCCTTCACACGTTCTTCCTCTTCAAGTTTCTGGATTTTTTTATTTACTTTTCCGACATCCGTACGATCCATCTCACTCAGGATCTTCCTGCCTTTCGTTGTGTCCTGCTTTGGATTATTAAGCCTTACTGCTACAACGATTCCTCCAAGCACAATGATCACTGTTGCCAGAATTACTGCAGTCCTAAGCACATGATCCTTTTCTTTTTCCGGAATCTCTGCCGGCTGTTTAGCTTCCTTCTCCTCAGAATTTTTATTATCTATTTCCAAAAAAATTCCTCTCTTCTACATTTCTTTTTGTTGATAAATATATATTCAACTTATTTTACTGTTTTTTCATTCCCATGTCAATTTATATCAATTTTTGTGCTATAATACAGATTACATTTATTTTTATCCGGAGGTTATTCCTTATGAACGTATACCAGTTATCAGCCAAAAATTGTATGTCCCATCTTCTTTTAAAGGATACTTTTGATACATTTCTCTTTATCGAAGGAGAATTCACTACATTTAACAAATTCACCATAAGCGGTTATCTCCAGGAAGACTTCTTCGACGAAAAACCGGAAGAGACTTACTCCCGCTGGGAAAAGATCCGTGACTTCTGCTTCCAGATCATCCGTGGCAAACGCACTCCTCTGAACTTCAAGATTGTCCTTGCTCTCCCGGACGATCAGATTCCTGCCTTCCTGACAGCCCACGGCCTGACCACTTACCGCCCGGAAGACATTCAGGGACTCTACCTCAATTTCCACTACGATGGAAGCACCCTCCAATGCATCACCGGCACTTCCCTCAAAACCTTTTCTATGGATAAGTCCATCGAAAGAGAATGGGATACCGAAGTAAAATCCATCTTAAAATCCAAAAATATCGAAGGCGAATACTAGAATACAAGCAAAGACCATGCAGCTATGGATTTCTCTTTCCACGGCTGCATGGTCTTCTTTACTTCAACTCTCTGCCAGACTTACTTCGTAAGCAGCATCATAATCTTATTACTTCTCTTTACAAACGCTGTCATCTCTTCAGGATTCAATGGCTTATGTGCCAGCATTGCCAGATCATACAACTGTTTGCAGATAATACTTGTATTCTCGCTGTCCTTATGATCAACTACATACTGAACCAGCGGATGATTTGCATTCAGGATCAGTGTACTTGTTGTACCCATATCCATTCCGCTCATGCCGTACATCTTCATCATTTCCTGCATACGGCGGTTCTCTTCAGATAATGTCATCATAGAAGCTATATTTTCATCTTTTAATTTTTCGATCTTAACATCCAGTTTCTCGTCACCAAGCTCTTTACGGAAGATTTCTACCAGACTGTCAGATGTCTTCTGGAATGCTTCTTTTTCCTCTTCGGCAACTTCTTCTTTTGCTCCTGCTGTTACATCTGCATCAATTCTCTGGAACTTGATGTTCTGATTGCGCTGCTCTAACTGTGTAATAAACGGTGAATCAATATTGTGGCCGAGGATTACTGCATCCATGCCCTGTTTCTTAAACATATTGATGTACTGGCTCTGCTGGATCTCATCGGTTACATAGTAGATGATCGTCTTGTCTTCTTCTTTCTTCTCTGTGTTCTGATCATCTGCTTTGTTGTCCTCTGTCTTGGCATTCGGATCTTCTACGGTTCCACCATTTGCCTCGATACAGTCTTTCAGTGTCAGATACTTGTGATCCAGATTCTTGAACAGAACCGCGTCTTTCATCTTGTCACAGAACTTTTCATCTTTCAGGCATCCGAACTTGATGAACGGACTGATGTTATCCCAGTATTTCTCATAGTCTTCTCTCTTTGTCTTGCACATTCCGGAAAGCTTGTCTGCAACCTTCTTGGAAATGTATTCAGAGATCTTATTCACAAATCCGTCATTCTGTAATGCGCTACGTGATACGTTAAGCGGCAGATCCGGACAATCGATGACTCCCTTTAATACCATCAGATATTCCGGAATGACTTCTTTGATATTGTCCGCGATAAATACCTGGTTGTTGTATAACTTAATTGTTCCTTCAATAGAATCATACTCTGTGTTGATTCTTGGGAAGTACAAAATTCCTTTTAAATTAAATGGATAATCCATATTCAGGTGGATCCAGAACAGTGGCTCTTTGTAATCCATGAATACTTTGCGGTAGAAGTTCAGATAATCTTCATCACTGCATTCATTCGGATGCTTTGTCCACAGTGGGTGGATATCACTTAATGAAACCGGACGTTTTTTGATCTTTACTTTTTCTTTGGCAGGTTCTGTCTCTACCATTTCTTTCTCGCCGTTTTCATTCTCTTTTTCTTCCATCTTGGCATCTTCGTGAATATGCTCGATTACTTCATCATCATCTTTCAGATCTGCTTCGTCGATCGTCTCATATTCAGGCTCTGCATTTGCCTTGGAAAGGAAGATTTCTACCGGCATAAATGAACAATATTTCTCCAGAACTTCTCTCATTCTGTATTCATTAGCGAACTCCAGGCTGTCCTCATTCAGATACAGGGTCATTGTAGATCCGACTTCCTGTTTGTCGCCTTCTTCCATCTCATACTCCGTTCCGCCGTTGCTTACCCAGTGTACCGGTTTTGCGCCTTCTTTGTAAGAGAGTGTATCGATATGCACCTCATCTGCTACCATAAATGCAGAATAGAATCCAAGACCGAAATGTCCGATCATATCATCTTCTGTTGTCTTATCTTTATATTTTTCAAGGAACTGTGTAGCTCCTGAAAATGCAATCTGTGTAATATATTCTTCTACTTCATCGGCTGTCATTCCAAGACCGTTATCTGTAAATTTCAGAGTTTTTTCTTCTGGATTAACCTCAACTTTGATCGCCGGTTTGTAATCATCCGGTAACTGGTATTCACCCATCATATCCAGCTTCTTCAGTTTTGTGATCGCATCACATCCGTTGGATACCAACTCACGTGCGAAAATATCGTGATCGGAATATACCCATTTTTTAATGATCGGGAAAATGTTTTCACTGCTGATTGACAAACTACCTTTCTTTGCTGCCATTGTAAATCACTCCTATTTCTACTTTTATATTTCTATCATATTAGTGACAAAAGATGCCGTATTGCCGACTGGCCCACATCTTTTTGTTACATTTTTCATCTAACAGATATGATAATACTGCATATTTTAAAAGTCAATAGAAAATTAGCACTCTTTTAAAAAGAGTGCTAACAATTCTATGAAATTTATAAACCATTTATAAACTTTGATATTTTTATGATATTTTCGCCGAATATCCTTATATTAATATTATATGTGCCGTACCATTTTTCCGGCTACTCTATGCTTTTCAATGATTCTACCATGTCAATTTTCTTTAACTTGAAATACATTACCCAGTTTACGAATAATGAAAATCCTATCGTAAATAAAAAGCTGTAGATATAACTCGGAAGATAAATGCTTCGTCCAAACATCGCCGCATCCACTTCCACCGTCTGAATTACGAACAGGTGCAGGACTTTACCGAATATCACACCTACGAAAGCTCCAATAAGCGTCAGCAGGATATTTTCCCGGAATACATATTCCGCTACTTCCACATCATAGAAGCCAAGCACTTTCAAAGTTGCAAGCTCTCTCTGACGCTCTGTAATGTTAATACTGTTCAGATTATAAAGTACTACGAATGCAAGCATTCCCGCCGAAACGATCAGGACTATGATCACCAGATTCAGGCTGGCAAGCATATCATCCAGCTGATCCTTAATATCATGCAGATAAGAGATTGTCAGTACCTGATCTTTCGCAAGGATTTTTTCTCCGGCTTTTTTCACCTGCTCTTCTGAATATCCATCCTTTGCCCGGAACATGATACAGTTATATTCTGCTGTCTTTCCATATACTTTCTTATAATACTGCGGCGTAAAATATATGTAATGTCCCATATAGTTCTCACAGATATGCGCAATTTTTACTGTGACACCTTTTGCCATACCGTCCTTAAGATTTATCGTATCACCTTCTTTTACATTCAGAAGTTTTGCCGTCTTCTCACTGACAATTGCACCATTGTCTGTAAGTTTGTATGATTCTTTCGTCTTCCTGTCATGGAAATCTTCATATTTTCCGACAATATCCGGATCGCCAAGTACGCACTGATAAACGCTACGTTTTTTATTTCCCTTTGATGCCGTCACGCTCTGCATCCTCGCATCCATATAAGTCTGAATATCCGTATCTTCTTTCAGATATTCCTTCAACTCTTCTTTCTCTGTCTTTGTTACATCATCCTTGTAGAAAATATGCCCGTCATACAGTTGGATCTCATCGTACTGAATATCTGCGATCTCATATACCGAATCCTTTACCCCATATCCAACCAGCATCAGTGCCATACAGCCGCCAATTCCGAATATCGTCATAAAGAAACGTTTTTTATAACGCATCAGGTTTCGGATTGTTGATTTCCATGTGAAATTCATTCGTTTCCAAATAAATCCAATTCTTTCCAAGAACACTCTTCTTCCCTTTTTTGGTGCCGGCGGACGCATCAGCACAGCCGGTTCTGCAGCCAGTTCTTTATAGCAGGATGCAAGTGTCGCTCCCATGGTACACACGATCGAAGCGACCGATGCCATCACCGCATAACTCATATGATATGGTACATAAATCTTCGGAATATGTGGATACATAATCTCATATGCATAAATGATAATATACGGCAAGATCTTTTCTCCTGTCAGCACTCCCAGAATACTTCCTCCCGCTGTTGCAAGAAACGCGTATCCCAGATACTTGGAAGCAATAGAAAAATTACTGTATCCCAGTGCTTTCATTGTACCGATCTCAATTCTCTGCTCTTCCACCATACGGGTCATACCGGTCAGACTGATCAGAGCAGCAACTAAGAAGAACATCACAGGAAATACTTTTCCGATTGCACGCATACGGTTTGCATTTTCCCCAAATCCATCATATTCTACCAGTGTACTTCTATCGTATACATACCATTTTGGATTTTTTATCTTCTTAATCTGTTCTTTTGCATCAGCAAGCTTTTTCTCACCTTTTGCGATTTCTTCCTCAAATGTCTCTTTTCCGTCCTCATATTCTTTTCTCGCATCGGCAAGTTTGGCTTCATTTTGAGCAATTTCTGTCTCGCCATTTTGCAATGTCTGTTCCTGTGCTTTCAACTCTGCTTTACCGGCATCTAATTGTTTCTGTCCGGATTCTATACTTGCGGCTGCACTGGTAAGCTTTGCTTCACTGGCGTCCAGCTTCGCTTTTGCCTGGTCAAGCTCGGCTTTCCCACTTGCGAGCTTTTGCTTTGCTGCATCAAGTCCGGCCTTCTGGATCTGATAATCCTGTTCTTTTGCATCCAGTGTCTTCTTGGTCTCCTGCGCCTGCTGCTCCATTACCTGGATCTTCTGTAATAATTCCTGATCCTGGTTGGGATTCTCCTGATCCGGATCCTGTCCCGAACCGCCTGCTGCCTGTGCTTTTAGTGCCTCAATCGTATTCAGAAGAGTCTGATATCCCGCCCAGCCTTTATCCAGTTCGGCTCTGTATGTAACCAGGCCTTCCTCTCCTGCCTGAATCTTTGCCTGCGCTTCTGCATACTGGGAATCATACGCAGCTTTTCCTTGTTCGTACTGTTTCTTTCCCTGGGAAAGCTCTTTCAGTCCATTTTGATACGTCTTTTTCGCCTGATCCAACTCTTTTTGTTTTGTATCTATCGTCTGCTTTGCTGCTGCAATCTGCGACTTTCCACTCGCAATCTTTTCTTTTGCCTGCGAAACCTGCATCTCTCCATCCGTAATCTGCTTTTTGGCATCCTCAAGCTTCTGCTTCGATTCCGCTTTGCCATCATCCAGCTTTTTCTGCGCTTTCGCAAGTTTTTCATTTGCCTTATCTTCAAGTTCCGACTTCCGGATCTTTCCTCTTTCTTCTGTGATTGCTTCGATTCTCTTTTGGACGGTCTTTACTTTCTCTTTATATGCCTTCGTATAAGCAGTCAGATCTTTTGCACCTGCCACCTGTACGTACATTTCCGTATACACATCCAGATCAAAGGTTTTCTCCGGAACCACTACGAATCCGCTTATCGTACCGGTTCCAATGGTTGTGCTTCCTCGGCTCAGTGAAATGTAGTATGGGGAATTTCCTTTTCCGACTACTTTTAATTCGTCCGTCTTCAATGTATCTGTCACCTTGTCATCTGTTCCGGACTTTAATTTTATCGTCTCGCCGATTTTATAATTCATCTGGTCATCAACCAGACATTCCCCTGCTTTTTCCGGCATACGTCCTTCCCTTACCGTGATCTTATTCATATCCTCCATCGCTGATATCACATGAAGTACATATTGCTTCTTATTCTTTATATTCAGGAAATCTGCACTGTAGGCACCTTCAGCCTTTCCCACTCCCTTTACGTTTCCGACCGCACTTACATCCTCTTTCGTAATTCCAAGCGTACTGACAGCCTTAATGTCCATCAGATCCGATTCATCAAAATACGCATCTCCCGTAATTCTCATAGATGGTTCCGATGCCCGGATTCCAGAAAAGAACGCAACACCCAAAGCAACAATAAAAAGAATTGAAATAAAACGGCCAAAATTCCGTCGGATCTCCATGTAAAAATTCTTACGTGTTATTTTTTTTGCCATCTGCCGTCCCTGCCTTTTACCATTCTATGGTCTCAACCGGAACCGGCTGCGGATTTTCGATGATCTTATCAACCCGTCCGTTCTTGATCTTGATCACCCGGTCTGCCATCGGTGCTATTGCCGAGTTATGTGTGATCAGTATAACTGTCATACCATTGTTCCGGCATGTATCCTGAAGTAATTTCAAAATGGATTTGCCTGTATTGTAATCAAGCGCTCCCGTTGGTTCATCACAGAGTAATAATTTCGGATTCTTCGCAAGTGCCCTTGCAATCGACACTCTCTGCTGTTCTCCTCCCGATAACTGAGCAGGAAAATTATCCAGACGGTCCCCAAGTCCTACTTCTTCCAATACCTCTTTTGCATCCATCGGATTCTTACATATCTGGAGTGCAAGCTCCACATTCTCCAGTGCCGTCAGATTCGGTATCAGATTATAAAACTGGAACACGAATCCGATATCGTCTCTTCTATATGCAGTCAGCTGCTTCGTTGAATACGTAGCAATATCCTGCCCATCTACCAGCACCTGCCCCTCAGATGCCGTATCCATGCCGCCAAGAATATTGAGAACTGTGGTTTTCCCGGCTCCACTCGGACCAACAACAACTGCAAATTCTCCCTTTTTAATCTCAAAATCAATTCCTGCGGCCGCCATGATCTCAACTTCGCCCATCTGATATATCTTCTTAACATCTTTCAAAGTCACAAATTCACTCATGCATACTTCCTCCGTGTGCGTATATTCGTATGTCAATTATACCATCTTTTTCGTGGAAACCACAGGGGCAATTTTCTATTTAGTTCATCATCGTGGCTTACCCCGGTCCATGAGAAAGACTTGGTAT
>OLQO01001624.1_pt1 | contig 14193 bp, 12 predicted proteins | sample 1672281 | NCBI WGS metagenome assembly OLQO01 (sample SAMEA3136667, study PRJEB25190) | human gut metagenome | biome: human gut; feature: human-associated habitat; material: faeces | place: Austria | collected 2013
GGGGCGGCCGATCTTCGGGTGAATGCCGACCGGGAAGCCGCGTCCGTTGTCCTGCACGGAGCAGGAGCCGTCCTTGTGCAGCGTGATGATGATCTCGTTGCAGAAGCCCGCCAGCGCCTCGTCCACCGCGTTGTCCACGATTTCATACACCAGATGGTGCAGGCCGCGCTCGTCCGTCGAGCCGATATACATGCCCGGCCTCTTGCGCACAGCCTCAAGCCCTTCAAGAACCTGAATTTGGTTCTCGTCGTAAGCGCCGTCCGGCCGTTCAAGCTGGTCAAGCTGCTGAATGTCTTGGTTTTCCATTTACTCTCCTCGTTTCTCGGCCCTCAAAGCTCGGGCTGCTCGCTTTCCTGCGCCGCTTCAAACAGTGAATCGGCGGCGGGATAGGCTCGCTCATGCGCGCGCTGCGCAAGGGTCACCGTGGAAATGGGCGACAGGTACACGCGCGCGTTTTCCGTCATGCCGCCCGCCCGCCTCGCGCCCGCGCAGATCACCGCGCTCTTGGCGACGACGCCCTGTCGGGCAAGGATACGGTTCTGGCGGCGAATCTCCGCCAGCATCGCCCCGGTCACGGGGTTTTGGCTCTGCGTCAAATCAATGATGGCCACGATATCGGCGCTGTGCACGCTCACGTCGTCGCCCAGATGAAGGATCATACAGCCTCCCGCGCGTGTTCTTTTCGCACATTTTATTTCTATTATAGTATACCAAATTCGGCCGTTTTTTTCAAACCTTGACACGCACTTTTTTAGCCGATTTCCGCCAAAATTGCACACAAAAAAAGGCACCTGAATTCGGTGCCTTTTTTAGTCGGTTTACTTCACCTGCGCTAGCGCGTCCTTCACTGCCGCAATCAGCGCTTCGGAGGTCTTGGTCGCGCCCGCAACCACGTCCACATCCGCGCTCTGCTTCTCGATGATCGCCGCCGGGATCTGCTCGAACGCCGGGTCGGAGATGCCGCTGGTCTCGCTGTGGCTCAGCACGTCGATCTTCGCGATCTTGTCGCCGTCCATCGTGACCTTGACCTTCACCTCGCCGCCGATTTCGCTCACGCCCGTGCCGACGTACTCGTTCTCAGCCAGCGCGGCCTCGGCCTTCGGCTCCTCCGCCGGAGCCTCTTCGAAGCCGAAGTGAATGTTCAGCAGCTCGACGGCCTTCGCCGCGGTCTCGCCCGTGACAGCCGCGCAGCGCGCCTTGCGGCCCGGATCGCCCATCTCGTAGCCGGTCGCCTTCATGTAGTTGCCGACGGACACCGCGCACTCGATCGCGCCGGAAACCGTCGTGATGGATTCCATCTCCGGCTGGTAGCTCGGGAACGCATGATCCTTGTACCAGGCGTAGAGCTGGTCGCGCAGCTCGCGCGCCTCGTTCGCCTCGCAGAACAGGCCGAAAATCGCGCACGCGCCGCCCAGAGAGCCGCACAGCGTGGCCGCGCCGTATCCGCCCGCGCCGTCCGCGAACATGCGCGCGTTCAACTGGTTGTACGGATAGCCGTATTCCTCGGCCAGCAGCTCGACAACCGCCGCCACAGCGCCCGCGCAGCAGCCGCCGTGCGAGTAGAAGCACTCATAGCCGTGCTTCATAACCGCGTCCTTGTCCAGCTTCTTGTACGCCCACGGCCAGGCCGGCGCTTCCACGCCCTCGGCCAGCGCCGGCAGCATCACCGGAACGGTGCTCAGCGCTGCCGCGCCCAGCACGCCCTTGCCGGCCAGTTTCAAAAACTCACGACGAGACGTATTCTCACTCATTTTCGTGTTCCTCCTGTTTTCTCTCTCGCTTTAATCGGCGCTTGACCTGCGCCTTTGAGACTATTTTATCATTTTTATTCAGTTTGAACAAGTCATTTCATCGCATTTATACAAAAATTAACCCTAATTCCCGCAAAGGAATAGGGTTAATCGCGTAAATTCTTCTTTTCGCAAGCCTCACCATTCCGGCGGCGCGTAGAGCCGGATCGTCCCGCTTTTCAGCGTCGCGGGCATGTCGATCAGCCGCTGGTTTTTGCTGCCGCGGTACAGCAGATCGAGCGAACGCTCATGCGAGCGGAACGGCCCGTCCACCAGCACATCGACGGCAGAGAGCAGCCTCATGCGATCCGCGCGGTTCTCCCGCAGCAGCTCCTCCAGCGTGAAGCCCGTGTAGCACCAGACGTTCATGCCCTTTTCCTTCGCCGCCTTGGCGATCAGATACAGCGGCTCGGGCTGCATCATCGGCTCGCCGCCGGAGAGCGTCAGCCCGCGCACCAGCGGATTTTTTCCCAAATGCGCGATGACGTCGTGTCGGCGAGATGGCCGCCGGAAAAATCGTGCGTCTGCGGGTTGTGGCAGCCGGGGCAGTTGTGCGGACAGCCCTGCACGAACACCGTAAACCGGTAGCCCGGCCCATCGACGATGGATTCGGGCTCAAGTCCTGCTAAGCGAATTTCCATGGTTTTTATACTCCTTCAGTCACGCCTTTCGGCGTGCCAGCTCCCTCTAAGAGGGAGCTCTTTGGGGCGCAGGATGCGACAGCGCGCAAATCAGACCTCCCTCTTTAAGGGACGTTTGATGTCGTCATCGCCTGTGGCGGGAATTTGATGACGAAAAACGCCGAAGGTTGGCATGACAAAGGCAGATGAAAGGCGTCTTTTTGTGCAAGATGCAACAGCGCGCAAATCAAGCCTCCCTCTTTAAGGGACGTTTGATGTCGTCACCGCCTGTGGCGGGAATCTGACGACGAAAAACGCCGAAGGTTGGCATGACAAGGGCAGATGAAAAGCGTCTTTTTGCGCAAGCTGCAACAGCGCGCAAATCAGACCTCCCTCTTCGAGGGAGGTGTCTGCCGTAGGCAGACGGAAGGAGTTCCCCCCCTCACATCCCGTGCTTCACGCGGTCGCGCTCCTCCGCGCGCTTGCCGTTGTTGAAGCGGTCAAGCGTGCCGACCAGATAGCCCGTGATGCGGCGGATGCGCTCAAAGTGCACCTCTTCCTCCTGTCGGCCGCACTTCGGGCAGCTATCCCCGATAATGCCGTTGTAGCCGCAGACCGGGTCGCGGTCAACCGGGTGGTTGATCGAGCCGTAGCCGATGCCCGCGTCGTGCATCGCGCGCACAACCGCTTCAAACGCATCCAGATTCTTGGTCGGGTCGCCGTCCATCTCGATGTAGGAGATGTGACCCGCGTTCGTCAGCGCGTGATACGGCGCTTCCAGCCTGATCTTGTCAAACGCGCTGATCGGGCAATACACCGGGATGTGGAAGCTGTTGGTGTAATACTCGCGATCGGTCACGCCCGCGATTTTGCCGTAGCGCTTCTGGTCGAGCTTCACAAACCGGCCGGAAAGCCCCTCCGCCGGGGTCGCCAGCAGCGTGTAATTCAGCTTCTTCTCCGCGCTCCGCGCGTCGCAGCGCTCGCGCATGTGGCCGATGATCTTCAATCCCAGCTTCTGCGCGCGCTCGCTCTGGCCGTGGTGCTCGCCGATGAGCGCCACCAGCGTCTCCGCCAGACCGATAAAGCCGACGGACAGCGTGCCGTGCTTGAGCACCTCGCGCACCTCGTCGTCCCAGCCCAGCTTCTCGCTGTCCATCCAAACGCCCTCGCCCATCAGGAACGGATAGTTGCGCACCTTCTTGCGCGCCTGAATCTCAAAGCGCTCATCGAGCTGCTCAAACACCAGATCCATCCGCTCGTCCAGCGTCTTGAAGAACAGCTCGATGTCGCCCTTGCTCTCGATGGCGATGCGCGGCAGGTTGATCGACGTGAAGGACAGGTTGCCGCGGCGGTTGCAGACCTCGCGCGTCGGGTCGTATACGTTGCCGATCACGCGGGTGCGGCAGCCCATGTAAGCGATTTCCGTCTCGTGGTGGCCGGGCTTGTAATACTGGAGGTTGAACGGCGCATCCACAAACGAAAAATTCGGGAAGAGGCGCTTGGCGCTCACGCGAATCGCCAGCCGGAACAGGTCGTAGTTCGGGTCGCCGGGGTTGTAGCTCACGCCCTCCTTGACGCGGAAAATCTGAATCGGGAAAATCGGCGTTTCGCCGTTGCCCAAGCCGCTCTCCGTCGCCAGCAGCAGGTTGCGCATCACCATGCGCGCCTCCGGCGAGGTATCCATGCCGTAGTTGATGGAAGAGAACGGCGTCTGCGCGCCCGCGCGGGAGTGCATCGTGTTCAGGTTGTGGATGAACGCCTCCATCGCCTGATAGGTGCGGCGCTCCGTCTCGCGGTAGCCGCGCTCGGTTGCGTAGTGCAGCATGCGCTCGACGGTCGCCTCGTCCGTCATCGCCGTCAGGCGCTCGCGCAGCGCGTCGTCAAACTCCTTGTTCGGCTTGAGCGTCGGGGTCGCGCCCGTCTCGGCGCGGATCTGGCGGATGATGGCCTTCGCCTCGTCGTCGGCCGCGTCGTGGTTCAGCAGCAGATCCAGCGCAGCGCCGAGCGCGCGGCGGTATTCCTTGATGTAGGTCTTGGCCACGCCGGGCGCCATGTCGTAATCAAAGCTGGCGATGGCCTGACCGCCGTGCTGATCGTTCTGGTTGCTCTGGATAGCGATGCAGGCCAGCGCGGAATAGCTGCCGATGTCCTGCGGCTCGCGCAGCACGCCGTGGCCGGTCGAAAAACCGCCCTTGAACAGCTGCGTCAGGTCGATCTGGGTGCAGGTCGTCGTCAGCGTCAGGAAGTCGAGGTCGTGGATGTGGATGTCGCCCTCGCGGTGCGCGCGCGCGTGCTTCGGGTTGAGCACGTACATATCGTAAAACTGCTTGGCGCTCTCCGAGCCGTACTTGAGCATCGTGCCCATCGCGGTATCGCCGTCGATATTCGCGTTCTCGCGCTTCACATCGGATTCGGAGGCGTCCTTGAACGTGATATCCTCCAGAATGTGCATCAGGCGGGTTTTCGCCTCGCGGGTGCGGCTGCGCTCCGCGCGGTAGAGGATGTATGCCTTCGCCGTCTTGGCGTAGCCCTCGGCAATCAGCACGCGCTCCACCTGATCCTGAATATCCTCGACGGAGGGCGTTTCGTTGTTCTCCTTCGCGTTCATCTCGCGGGTGACAATCTTCGCCAGGCGGTCGGCCTCGTCCTCTCCCTTTCCGCTCTCCGCGGCCACAAACGCGCGGTCGATGGCGGAAGCAATTTTGGCCTCGTCGTAGGGCACGAGCCGCCCGTCGCGCTTTTTGATGTACTCCGGCATATTCATTCTCTCCCCTGTTTATATCAAATTGATACCATATTTTGTAACGCAAGCCCTGCTATGATACAGCATCTTGTGTTCCGTGTCAATTTCGTGCGTTAAAGCACGAAGTCGCAAAAAACAAGGCGGCGCCACACGCACCGCCCTTTTCGGCCAAAAAATTTTATTTCATTTTCCTGCTGCTGCCAGCTTCTCCAGCATCAGCCCGATCAGCGCCGCCGCGCTGTCCGCGTTCTTCGTGTACATCGGGATGCAGAGCAGGCTGTTTTTCGGGTCGTTGCCGTATCGCGAGAGCCCCGTCAGCGTATCGGCGGGGATGGCGTAAACCGCCGTCGTGCCGTCGCCCCGGTCGAGCGTCCCGTTCTTCAAATCCATCCCGTCCGCGTCGATCACGCCGCCATCCAGATATCCCGTCAGCTCCACCAGCGCTTCCTGCGCGCCGTCCGCCGTGATTCTGCGCATCTCGTCCCGCGAAATCAGGAACAGATCGCCCTGCTGCGCCGCCACATAGGTCGAAAACTGCATGGGCGCGTAGATGTTGCTGCTGTCCGTCAGGTCGATGTTGAGGACGGTCAGCTCCTCCTGTTCGGGCTTTCGCGCCTGCAATTCCGGCCAGAAATCCCGCTGAAAGGTCTCCGTGTCGATGTAGCCGTTGAGCACATACAGCTCGACCTTCTTTTCCGCCGGCGGGCGATATGCCGTCACCGCGAACACGATGCTCACCAGCATCGCGCTGACGGCCGCCGACAGGGCATACTTCCACCAGTTATACGCAAAATGGTTTTTCAGTCTTTTTTTCGTCAGTCGATTGTCTGCCATATGTCCTCCGCGCAAGTGATCTGCGCTCTATGATACACCCTTGCGCCGCGATTTGCAACCGGGTTTTGCGGCCGATTTTATGCGTTCCAGTCTGCGTTGATCGTCATGCCCGGTCGGATGGTTTCCAGATCCGCATCCGTAATCGGGCGAATCACGCGGCACGGCGTGCCGAAGGCGACGACGTTCTCCGGAATGTCGCGCGTCACGACGCTTCCCGCGCCGATGACGCTGTTTTTGCCGATGGTCACGCCCGGCATCACGACGACGTTGGCACCAATCCACACGCCGTCCTCAATGACAACCGGCAGGGAAAAGTGCGCACCCCGCATCCGATAATACGGGTGGACGGGGTGCCCGGTCGTGCTGATGGTTACATTCGGCCCGAACATCACGCTGTTTCCGATGCTCACGCGCCCGTCGTCCACAACCGTCAGGTTAAAATTCGAATAGAAATGGTCGCCGACCGTCGTGTGACGGCCGTAGGCAAAGTGGATGGGCGCTTCCAGCCACAGCGTTTTCCCTGTTCCGCCCAGCAGCTCGCGAACCAGCTTTTCGCGCCCTTCCTCGTCCATCGGATCGGTCTGGTTATACCGAAAACACAGTTGCTTGCTTTTGCGGCGCTGCGCTTCGATGATCTTTTCGTATTCCAGATCCTCCTGCGCGGTATGCCCGTACTCCGTGAAAACCTTTCCGCTTTCGATTTGTTCTTTTAAGCTCATGCTCTTCCCCCGTCCTCTCTCCGTTGTTTTCCCGCAGATGTACATGTATGATATCCACTCCCCTCATGCGAGGGGAGACTTGGGAAAAAGATAGGTGCAGCAAATGCGCGTATATTTCAATCCGCTCCCCTCATACGAGGGGAGACCTGCTATATCGGGGACGACGGGCAAACCGTTATATTTCAATCCACTCCCCTCATGCGAGGGGAGACAAGACTTGGGAACAGGAGACCAAGGAGATGTACATTTCAATCCACTCCCCTCTCACGAGGGGAGACCTTTGCAGGCAGGTAAACGTGAAGACATCATAGGGATTTCAATCCACTCCCCTCATGCGAGGGGAGACCGTCCGGCGTTGTGGTCGTTTCAAAATCGGCTGAATTTCAATCCACTCCCCTCATACGAGGGGAGACAGCATAAGCCTCCAAAAATCCATCCGGATTTACGTCAGCTTACACAACAAAACCATGATACACCGCTTTTCGGGGCTTTACAAGCCCCTTTTTGCGGCGCAAAGCCCGATATTCGGGGTGCGAAACCCACGGAAAAGCCGTGACAGCTTCACCTTCGCACGGCCTTCCGCGGGGCGCGGTATCACTCCATGATTTGGCAGGTTACGCCCTGCGGCAGATGCTCGGTATCGACGGAGAACTGATAATCCTCAAAGCTGCGCGGCACGGCGATTTCGGGCTTGCGCTGAACATCCACGAGCTTAAACAGCTTCCACGCGGGGGCGTTGCCCAGCTCGCTGTCATGCTTGAAGATAACCAGCTTGCGGACGGCCATCATGCCGCGCGCGGCGGAGCGGTCGTTTTCAAACATATTCAGAATCGCTTTCCAGAGGAGCGCCAAATCATCCTCGTCGAATCCGGTCGTCTTGCGCGCCAGATTGGCGGAAACGAAGCCCTCTGCGCGGTAGAGGCCATAGGGCACAATGAATTTGCGGCCCATCTCCGTGCCCTTCTTGGCCGCGTCTTCTTCCGTGGTGATGGCCACGCGGGTGATGGTCACCTCCTGCGGCATGATGGGGTCAACGCTTCTAGCGAAGCCAAGCTGCACGGGGCCGCGCACCTGCCCGCAGTTGAGCGAAGCCTTGACAAACGTTGTCATCACCGCGCCGAACGTGCGGATATCGAAGTAATGGCCGCACATATACTGCATCAGCTTTTTGTCGATATCCGGATCGGATTTTTTCAGCACCTTCAAATCCGTTTCCTTATGTCCCGCCGATTCGAGCGCGGCTTTGTCGCTGGTGTTGAGCGGCACGCCGTCCTTGATGTAAATGCCGAAGTGCGGATCATCCTCCTTGACCGTCTCCACATAGTTGCGGATTTTACGTTTGAGGCAAACGTCCGTCACCAATCCGCAGCCCGTCTCGGGATCGACGCGCGGCATGTTGCCCGCATCGGGGTCGCCGTTCGGGTTTCCGTTTTCCACATCGAAAAGAATCACGAAATCATACCGATTGCGAATCACATCAGCCATTGTCCTTCTCCTCCTTCTTGGTGAACAGCTTTTGTTTCTGATGGTAGTAGCCGATTTGGAAAATGCCCTGATCTTGCAGGCTCAGGCGCAGCGGATAGCTCTGCGTCACGTCACCGAGCAATTCGATGATCATCTTGTCGTAATAGACCTCCGCACCGCCGCCGATTTTGCTAAGGTGGCTCTGCGCCAGACGCAGTAGCGTCGGGAATACGAGTGCCGGTGTTGCGCAGGCGGAATTGAAATAGCGATCTTTGATGGTCGTGTTGATGTTCGGATTGGCTTTTTGCTGCACGGCCTCCAGCACCGCGAAAAGCCTGCCCAGCCGATAAGGCAGATAGGTCGATTGTTCGTTCAGCTCCACGTCCAAAACCTCCTTATAAACATGTGTTTGGTCTTTCTGCTGTTCAACGACGTTGCGCAGCAAATAGGCTTTGATGATCGCGGCCTTTCCGCGGTTGATCTCCTTCTCCGCGCGCATACGGATTTCCGTCTGCGTATACAGCGCCGACGGATAGAGCGAACCCGTCAGCACCGCGCGCAGCATTTCGCCGACGAGCTGAGGCTGTGCCGATTTATCCCGGCTGTTCGGGTTGACGGTCTCCCGCAGCAACGCCCATATGGAAAGCGTCTCCCGCTCATCAAACGCGGGGTGGACAATGTTCAGCCGCTCCTGATGCTTCTGATAATGCTTCACAAATGCATCAAAGGAATCCTGCAAAAAGAAGCGCACCGACAAGCGGGATGCGTTCGGCGCAAGCCCCAGTATATAGAACCGGTTTTTAGGGTTCAGCGGCACGTTCGCCCATTTTACGGTGTGTCCCTGACAGAGCGCAGTCAACACGCCGCTCAATTCCTTTTGGGTGATTTCGTTCTTGTCTTCGCTGCCCATGCCCATCATCGCCATGAACGCGCTGCCGTAGGCGGGTTCTGCGCCCTCCGCCCAGTAAACAAGCGTCGTGTCGCCCAGCCGTCCGTGGAAATCCGCCTGCCCGACCATGTAATTGAGCGCCGCGCCGTAAGCAAAGGCGGCGTATTTACCGACCGGCGCGTTGCGCCCCTGCTCTTTACCATAGGATTCGGATGCTTCCATGTTAAAGCTGACCAGTAACGCGCCAAAGGACTTCGCTCCATATACGCCGCTAATACTCGGATGAAGAATAGCAATCGGCGTTTTTTCGCCCGTGACAAGGCACCTTCCGACTTCTTCATTCCCCATGCTTATGTAAGTTTCATCCCATGCCCGACGGATTTCCGGCACATCATGGGCAAACTGCAATTCTCCGTTTGAGTCTTCCATTACAAAAACAATATTGCCGCCTTTGATCAGTTCCTTTATATTGGTTTTGATGATGGGATTCTCAAACGAATTCTCAGGTTTCCAGCCATCAAAAAATTTTACAATCGCTTGCGCAAATGGATGCTTAACATCTTTTAATATTTCCTGATGTCGCCATACACACGCCTGAAAATTTTTCTCCGTTGTATTTTCTTTTTTTCCCAAACCCAATATATATTCCGAATTATCCCACAGAAAATTTGAAGAAGCTCTGCTCGTGCTTTTTAGTTTATTCGGCAACGTCATTGTCCGCGAAAACTGCTTGCTCTTCGCATCCATACTGCCCAGCGGAAGCAGGCTTTTCACCTGTCCGTCCGCGTTCAGCTCCAGGCCCCAGCTGACCTTCACCGGCGACCAGCCCGGCTTTTCTAGCTCGCCCCGCTCGGCCAGCGCTTCATAGCAGCGAACCAACGCTTGCAGGATCATTTGACCACCTCGCAATCCGTCAGATCGAGCACACCGTTTTCCAGTTTGGCGCGGAAAAACATCGGCTGAATGTCGTTCGGGTCTGAAAAATCTAAATCATATAGCATATAGCCTAAATCCCGTGTTTCCGAAATCGTCGGAATCCTACCGCCTTCCCAAAGGCCAAAATGCGCCGTACATTGGCGCATGCCAAAATAAGGCTGGGAATGCGCTTGGCCCTTGCGCAGTCTGCGCGTGATGATATCCTGAAACTTACCCGGATTGTCTGATGCGTTAGCCCGATCGGTCATTTCAAAATGCGCTTCGATGACGTAGTGAACGTCGCGTAACATCACTGTAGCTCGCTGCTCGATATCTTTATTTCGGTCGATATACGAAGCCCCCTTGCCATTGGCTTCCTTCATTATTTTGCTGGCGGAAATTTTGCTCTTAACTTCATTGCAACGAATGCTTGTGAATCGAATAGGATTCATAACATAAATTTTATCAATATGCCACTTTAATCCCGGATGATAATAGGCGCTTTCTATGATTCCGCGCGCCGCGCTTGGTGTCGGCACATCATAACTCACCCTCTCTATTTTCAATTCGATTCTTGAAAAGCAGGCAAAATCACCCCAGACTTCCATCTTTACAGACATGTTTCTCACCCCCATCATTTGTCGTTCGGTATATCTGCATTATAACTCGTCCTTTTCCTCTTGTCAATATTTCATATTCATTGAATTGTTAAGTACAACAGTCGAACATTCACGACTTACCATTAACAAGTTTCTTGACCCTGCAATAAAATGATGATACAATGCCCTTGTCGGATCAATCTTTAGATTGAAACGTGGATTGAAATATTGAATTGTTCAGTAGCCAACCGTTTGAGGATGCATGCAAGTGCATCCTCTATTTTTATTTTGCAAGAAACCCATCGCCAACTTCCGTCGAAAGGCCACATTTCGGCTTGTACGCATCCGGCTGAATCAAAATGCCGAATCCGTCCTCCTGATGGTCTTCCACAATGCCCGCAAAAACAAGGTTCTTATATTCGTTCTGATACACGTTCACGGAGCTTCGCCCCAACCGGCGAATCAGCGCTCTGCTGTACAGCCCCGCGCGAAGCTGCGCGATGTCCTCCGCGTTCCCTTCATTCGGCACATACACCGTGCAGGTGTCGGCGTCAATCAGGCGAAATGCTTCCGCCGTCTTTCGGAATGTGCAGGCTCGTTCGCTGTTTAGAATCCGCTTTGCATCCAGCGCATCGTCGCCCTTCACCCAGAGCAGCCGATTGAAATACGCCCGAATCGCGGGACGGGTGTTGATCTCTTCAAATTCCCCCATCACCTCCATCGCAGCCTCGCGCTGCTGCATCATGGAGAGTGGAGGATCTCCTTCCGCGTCAAAGACATGCACGACGCTTTCCGCCGCGCTCCGCTTTCCCTCGCGGTTGCAGCGCCCCGCCGCCTGCAAAATGCTGTCCAGACCGGCCAATTCGCGCCAGACCGATGGAAAATCGACGTCCACGCCAGCTTCCACCAGACTGGTTGAAACGACGCGGCAGACCTGCCCGTTTCGCAGCCGCGCACGAATGACGTTCAGCGTCTCTTCGCGGTCTGTCGGAATCATCAGCGTGGAGAGATGAAAGCGCCCTTCCTCCGGCAGACGTTCATACACCTGCTGCGCGCGTTTCCTCGTGTTGACGATGCAGAGCACCTGCTCCACCTCCGCCAGCCGCCCCGCCAGCTCCTCGGGCGTGAAAACGCCCTCTCGCTGAAACGAAACCCGGCGAAAATCATCGAACAACCCATCCGGATCGGGCGCGATTTCACGCTGAACGAGCGTCGGCGCAAGCTGCTTGAATAACCTGCCCAGTGCGGGCTGTGTTGCGGTGCAAAGCACCGCGGTCACGCCGTAATGCTGCACCAGCTCGCCGATGGCCGAGACGCACGGCATCAGGAACGGCACCGGGATCGTCTGCGCCTCATCGAAGATGACGACGCTGTTTGCGATGTGGTGCAGTTTTCTGCATTTCGATGTTTTCGCCGCGTACAGCGATTCAAAAAACTGTACCGCCGTCGTCACGACCACAGGCGCATCCCAGTTTTCGCAGGCCAGCCGCTTGCGGTAAGCCTCGGGCGTTTCCTCGCCGTCATCCGCAAATTCGACCTGACTGTGATGCTCCAGCACGTTTTCCGCGCCCAGCACCTCGTCAAAAACGTCAGTGTTTTGAAGGATGATGCTGGTATACGGAACCACATAAATCACACGCTTCAGGCCATACTTCGCCGCGTGCGACAGGGCGAACGCCAGCGAAGAGATTGTCTTGCCGCCGCCCGTCGGCACGGTCAGCGTATACAGCCCCCGCTCGTCCTCCCCGCCGCGCAGGCAGCGCGCCAGAATCGCGCTTCGCTTGGCGCAAAGGTCGTTGGCAGGCGCTTCCAGCCACGGCGCGACATGGGCGTTCAGCTTTTCCAGCAGGCGTTCCGGCGTTTCCCCCTCGCCGCGCGGCTGTCCGCCCTGAATCGCCGTCTCCGTATCCAGATAATCCGCATCCACCAGACACGAAAACAGCATGCGGGTGTACATCGCCAGCCGCCGCGCGTCTTTTTCAGCCGCCAGCCACGCAGGAAACCGAGCTTTTGCCGGAATTTCGATTTCCGTTTTCCACGCGGAAGGATCATTTCCGCCCGTCAGGCATTTGTTCAGCCGAGCACACAGCGTTCCGCCGCCGTCGTTTGAGTCGTCTCCCCAGTCCGGCAAACCGCTGTGATGACCCGCCACGGCACACGCAGCATAGTAATCGCCTAGCCGCGCCGCCATCTGCGCGCCCGCCGAAGCGTGATCCACCTTAGCTGTGTGCGCCGGATCGCGCTGCCGTTTCTGCCCGTTGGCGCTGTATTTGCCGATGTCGTGCAGCAGCCCCGTCCGATGGCCGTGCTCCTGCGCGCCAAATGCCGCCGCAAATTCTGCCGCCAGTGCCGCGACGTTCTCCTCGTGCTCCCTCAGCGGTTGATACGTTCCGTCCGGCTTCAGGTGCGTGACATAATCCATTTTCTTTCCCCCTCTTTGCGTAGACGGCGTCCATCGCCCCTCCTGCCCATACAGTGCCACGCCGCCCGCCGACTCGTGAAACTCCACCACGTCGCACACGTCCGTCACGTTCAGCCGCTCAGAGGCCATACGCCGCCCGCCCTTTCTTCGTTTGTTTGATCCATTCTATCGTAGCACATTTGTTCGATATTTCCAACATAACGGTGTGATAATCTGGCTAATTTTCGAAAGATTTGTAACCGGATAAGTCGGAAAAAGCAAATGCTGTACAAGCCGCGGGTGCGTCCCTGCTATGGGAATACAGATAAATGCGGAAAAGATTCTTCCTGCAATCTTTCAATTTTCCTTTGCCTTAAAATATTACATTTTTATGTGCAAAATGATAAATTGATATTTTCCATAACCATACAGCATGGTATAATACCGACAGGGAATTGATGAGGAGGATTTTGCCATGCATGCTAAACATCGCTTCTTGATCACACTTTTTTTGCTGCTTACACTTTCCACAATTGCTTCCGCGGAATCTACGCCCTTCTTTCCATGTGTCTTGAATCATCCCTACGAATCGAGTCAGTATGAGGAATATGTTGAGATAGACCTCAAAAAATGGTATCGTTCCGACATTGATAATTGGGTAGACGACGATCTAATGGTCAAATCCGGTTCAGCGATTGTCCTAAATCATTCCATTTTAATTATTGATCTCCATTTTTCCGACTCTTTTGATTATGAGTCAAATGATACGCATGTTCCCAATGAAATCACCCTCTGCAATCGCGATCCCAATGTAACCGATGATTCAGGAACACCAGAATGGCAGGTCACAATATTCCCCGATCAGGATGATCCTTATGCTTTCCATTACTTTGGCACATTTAATTGGACAATGGCAGGGATTCACATGTTTGGTAGATACCTTGCATTCGAAGGCGATCCTGAGGATAAGGTACAATAAATTGCGCAAAAAGAAAAAGACATAGTTTACAAACTCTGGTAGAATGAAAGTTGCTACACACCATTCAAAAAGGAGAGTAAACTATGTCCGAGAAGATTGTACAACTGAACGAGGAAGTAATCAAGGGGCAGCTGAAAGAACTTGTGCGGGGAAGCGTCGAAGAAACGCCAAATGGCCTGCTGGAGGCAGAAGCGGAGAAGCTGACACAAGCTGGACGTTATGAACGCAGCGAACAACGGC
>OLQO01001625.1_pt1 | contig 14178 bp, 11 predicted proteins | sample 1672281 | NCBI WGS metagenome assembly OLQO01 (sample SAMEA3136667, study PRJEB25190) | human gut metagenome | biome: human gut; feature: human-associated habitat; material: faeces | place: Austria | collected 2013
CTTATTACCAGATGGTGGAGATCGTTATTTATCAACACCTTTAATTCAAGATTAGAGAAATTATTTTCCCTTTTTTTAAAAGGAGAATATAGGGATGAGAAATTTTCAATTTAAGATACAACAAGAAGTATTAGATTTAGGGGTAAAAATTAAAGGTGTAAGAATACTTGGTATTAATAATACTGTGTATTCTTCATCTTTAAATGATTATATTGATGTTCATGTTAAACGTTTTTTAGAAAATAATACACTTGATATGTTAAAAGAAAATCAAATTATTCAAGGATTTTATGATTTACATAAAGAAGTAGGAATTCCTAAAAGAAAGAATTTACCTGCAAGTGAAAATTTATTAAAGAATTTATTAAAAAAACAAGAATTTCATAAAATTAATCCATTAGTAGATATCTATAATTTAATTTCAATGGATACTAAACTTGCGTTAGGGACGCATGATTTAGCTAAAACTAAAGGAAATATTAGTTTAAAGTTAACAACAGGGAATGAAAATTATATGCCTCTAGGAAGTGAAGAAGCAAAAGTTGTTAAAGCAGGTATTTATAGTTATATAGATGATGCTAATGATATTATTTGTTTTAGTGAAATAAGACAAGTTGATAAAACTAAAGTCACAAATGAAAGTGTGGATATCTTTTTTATAGTTCAAGGGAATAAGGTGACATCTAATAAGTATATAGAAGATGTAGCTAAAGAATTGATTACAGTTGTAACTTATTATTTAGGTGGAGTAGGAGAAATTCTTTAAGACATTTTGGAGCATATTCTAAAATGTTTTTTTATTTTATGAAAAAAATCAAAATAAAAGGGTTAACATGATAAAATAATTAAGTCTTATCCAATTTTGCTAAATATGTCGAACTCGACATATTTTTATTGCTATTTAATGTAAGCGCTATTATAATAGAAAAAGGGAATAGGGGAGATATCAATGAATCAAGAATATCAAGTTCTTGTTGTGTTAGATTTGTTGGTGACACAAATGAACAAATTTGCAAGTAGAAAACTAAAACCTTATGGAATCAAGTTTAATGAATTGAATATTATTCGTTTTATTGAAAAGGCGGATGGTCCAGTTTATCAAAAAACAATTTGCCAAGAATTTCAGCTTTCTCATTCAACAGTAGTGGGAATTGTTTTTCGCTTAGATGATTTAGGTTATCTTTTAATTGGTAATAGTCGTGTGGATAAAAGACATACGAATGTTACAATTACAGAAAAGGGAAAACAATTGATTCAAGAGACAGAAGATATCTATCGAGAAATCATAGGAAAGATGAAAGTGATTATTTCTGATGAAGAAATGAGTACGATTATTCAATCTGTTGATCAAATTAAAGAATTGTTTAAATAGGAGGTTATTATGGGAACGTTTAAGTTTTCAATGAGAATGCTTGTTAAAGACTATAAAAAGAGTCTTTTTTATGGGATTACGTTAATCTTTGCAGTAGCAGTATGTTTTGTATTTTTCAATATTATTAATAATCCAGATTTAGCTGATCAAGCGATTGCTAAAAGTGGGGGTACATGGAATGATGTACAAATGCCTTTTTCTTCAGTTTTGTCATTTTTAATTATTTGTTTTTGTTGTTTTATGATTTTTTTCGCCAATAACTTTTTTCTTTCAAGAAAAACAACAGAGCTTGCAATCATGGCGATGTCAGGATCAGGTTATATTAATTCTACAATGTATGTACTTTATCAAACATTTACCTTATTACTTTTAGCAACACCACTAGGAATATTAATAGGAAGAGGAGTTGTGCCTTTTTCCAATGCTTATATGTATCAAATGTTAGGTGTTCATAAAGATCCATCGATTATACCAAGTGAAGCCTATATTTATTCTTTTGTTTTAGTGGCGATTGTTTTATCAATGATTTGTGTATTAACAGCAGGTTTTTTACATAAAAATGATATTCAAACATTACTAAGTCAAGAAAAAGAAATGAAAGTGAAGAGAAATACAAAGAAAAGTGTTTCTATTACTTTTATTGCTATTTATATATTAGGAATTGTAATGATATTTATGAATCCTCATGAAGCTACTGCTTATATTGTTCCTACTTTAGTTGGTTTAGGTGGTGCTGTTGGGATGATTCGTTATGTTTTACCTGATGTGGTAAGAAATTTAAAAAGAGGTGTTTTTCTTACAAAAAGATATGTTTTAATATCTATTTCAAATTTAAATTATTCAATTCAAAGATCATTGCTTTTATTTTCTTTAATGACAGTAGCTGTAACGGGAATGCTTGCTATTTTAGCGGCTAATATTCATTCACCTCGTGAATTTACGACAGGAGTTATTGGCTATGTAGTTGTGATTGTTTTACTTGTTGTATCGATTATTTATAAATTATCAATGGAAGCTATGACAAGAAGAAAATTATTTTTGAATTTATGGAAAATAGGATATACCAGAAAAGAACTTAGAAAAATTGTAAGACAAGAAGTGATTAGTTATTATCTTATTTTAATCTTTATACCACTTGTCTATATAGCATTTATTTCAGAACGTTTTATTTATTATGGAGATATGACATATTCATTTGCTTTCTTATATGCTTTATCTTATATTATACCAATTATTATTTCAGGATTTATTACTTATTTTCAATATCTTAATGCAGTTGTTAAACCAATTAAAGGAGGAGAATAGAAATGGAAAAAAAAGAAATACTTGTTGCTGATAAAATTACAAAAATTTATGGAATTGGAACAAAAACACTTTATGAAGCTTTACATGAAGTTTCACTAACAATGTATGAAGGTGAATTTGTGTGTATCATGGGACCTTCTGGGGCTGGTAAATCGACCTTCATTAATAACCTTTCAACCATTGATATTCCTACAAAAGGAAAAGTTTTTATTAATGGTAAAGAAGTACGTGTTATGTCAGAAGGGGAAATTGGTAAGTTTAGATATGAAAATTTAGGTTTTATTTTCCAAGAATTTAACCTCTTAGATAGTTTAACTATTTTTGAAAATATCGCTGTACCACTAACTCTTGCCAATGTGGATAAAAAAGAAATTATCAAAAGAGTCGAAGAAGTTGCTGAAAAACTCGATGTAGCGCAAACTCTTGATAAATATCCTAATGAATGTTCAGGTGGACAAAGACAAAGAGTGGCTATCTGTCGAGCACTTGTTACTAATCCTAAATTGATTGTGGCAGATGAACCAACTGGAAATCTTGATAGTAAAAACTCTCATGAAATTCTTTCTTTATTTAAAGAGCTTAATGAAAAAGAAGGTGTCTCTATTTTAATGGTAACACATGATAGTAAGATTGCTTCTTATTCTTCTAAACTATTATATATTAAAGATGGAATTATCGATCGTACGATTGAAAGAGAAGGATTATCACAAAAAGAATATTTTTATAAAATAGTTGATATTAATTCAAGCGAATCACAAGAACTCTTTGAATAATGGGTATCATTAAACTTGCATTTGTTTCTTTAAAGAAAGATATGTCAAAAAGTATCTTTTACTTTTTGACCTTTCTTCTTACAACTATTTTTATATTCTCTTTTTTTAATCTTACATTTAATCCTTATTCAGGTATTCATTTAGGAAAAGATGATACAACCTTTGTGACACCTATTGCAGTCTTTGTTATTGTTATTGCTATGCTTTGTGTTTTTCTCGCAAATAACTTTTATGTATCTAATAAAGGAAAAGAAATTTCGATTATTTTGATGTCAGGAGCAAGCATTTATCAATTAGGTTTTTATTTATTCTTACAAGTTTTTACAATCATGCTTTGCGCGATTCCTTTAGGCCTTATTTTAGGATATTTATTGATTCCAACAATCAATTCATTATTTGTGATGACTTTTAAATATAGCGGACAGCTTTTCTATTTATCAAGTCAAACCTTTCCAGCAACCTTCATGATTCTTGCTTTTGAAGTCATGTGGTGTTCTATGTTGAATTTAGGCTATTGTGTAAGAAGTACGATCAATTCCATGATACATGATAAAAATAAGATAGATCTGAGTGGTCTAAAAGGTCCACAAATTACGAGTAAAGTTTTTATTATTCTTTATTTTGTACCTATGTTTTTATTTTTATTTGTGAAAGATTCGACATCTTATATGTTTATTGCTTTATTTGGCTTGATTGGTATATCAGGTCTTATAAAAAAAGTGTTACCAGAGTTTATTCGAAAAAGACAGAGAAATAATTCATTAGAGAATTCAGAAGATTTAATCGCATTAGGATTTTTTCATAGTGATATTCAAAAAATCTTTGGACTATTGCTGATTTCGTTGCTTTCCTCTGTTTTACTTACTTGTATTATCGTTTATACAATAAAACAACCACTTGTTTCAATGGTTGCTTTAATGTCTTATGTTTCGGTGATGATTTTAATGTCATTGACGATTGTTTTTAAAATAGGAATGGAGCTTTCTAAAAGAAAAGGTAATTTTGAAAATCTTTGTCGTTTAGGTTTTTCTCTTGAACAATTAAAAAGAATCATAAAAAAAGAAATGATTTGTTTCTATGGTGTTATTCTTTTACTTCCATTATCCTATCAAATCATTATCTTATGTAATTTACTTCTAAGAGCTAAAATTACGTTTTATTTATTTTTAATTATCTTAATTATACAAATTGTTCCTTTATTAATAAGCTATCTATTAAGCATGAAACTTTATAAAGGTATTTTACCAACTTCAATCATTATGGAAAAATAATTATTTAAAGAATCTTTTAAAAAAGGATTCTTTTTTTATTTTTTTAAAAGGATTACAAGGATAGTCGGTCTTTAAATCGTAAAATGTGACTTCTTGATTTGTGGTTTCAAATACACAATAAGTAGGATGAGGGTACTGACCGCGAGGAAAAGTCATACTTCCTGGATTGATAAAAATTGTGTTTTCTTTTTTATAATAAGTTGGATTATGTGTATGACCAAAACAAACGACATCTATATGATGATTGAAAGCATACGCTTCAAGTTCATAAGGGGATTCATCAATATGGAAAAGATGTCCATGACAAATAAAGAATTTCAAATGATCAATATCCAGTGTTAAATCTTTTGGTAAATCAACAAAATCATTGTTTCCTCGAACATTATAGAAGTGATCTACTTCTAAAGGAGTATAAGGCATATAGATATCACCACAGTGAATATAATAAGATGCTGGATGATTTTTAATAAATTGTAATAGGGTTTGTTTGGTCATAGAATGACTATCGGATAAAATAATGATTTTCATAAATAACCTCCTTAAATATGTTATAATTATTTTATCATAAAATAAGAAAGTGAGGTATTTTATGTCAGCATTTATACAATTTAAAGATGTGAAAAAAACTTATAAAGTAGGAGATATTGAGATTCATGCCAGTAATGGTGTCAATTTTGAAGTCAATAAAGGTGAGTTTGTGGTCATTGTTGGACCAAGTGGAGCAGGGAAAACAACGATCTTAAATCTACTAGGAGGAATGGACCAACCTACAAGTGGTTCGATTATGGTTGATGGTCAAGATGTTGCGCGTTATGATGAAGCAAAACTTACGCAATATCGACGAGATGATATTGGTTTTGTTTTCCAATTCTATAATCTTGTTCAAAACTTAACAGCCTTAGAAAATGTGGAATTAGCTTCACAAATTTCTAAAGATCCGCTTGATGAAAAAATGGTTTTGAAAAGGGTAGAGCTTGAAAATCGTATGAATAACTTTCCAGCACAGTTATCTGGTGGAGAACAACAACGTGTGGCTATTGCCCGTGCGATTGCGAAAAATCCTAAACTTCTTTTATGTGATGAGCCTACAGGAGCACTTGATTATTTGACAGGAAAAGCGATTTTAGCGTTACTTAGAGAAATGTGTGATAAATATAATATGACCGTAATTGTCATCACTCATAATAGTGCTCTAGCGCCTATGGCTGATCGTGTAATTCATTTGAAAAATGGAAAGGTTGATCAAATGTTTTTAAATGAACATCCTCAACCAATTCAAGAAATTGAGTGGTAGTTATGAAGAAGAAAGCGTATTTAAAAAATCAGGTGCGTATTATTAAAAAAACAAAAGCTCGTTTTTTATCTATTTTTTGTATTGTTTTTTTAGGAGCTTCGTTTTTTGCGGGACTAAGACAAAGTCCGGTTATTATGAAAGAATCTATACACGATTATTTACAAACCTATCAATGGAATGATTTGAATTATATTGCAACATATGGATTTAATGATTCTGTGATAAAAAAGGTCCAAAAATTGAAAGAAGTAGAAAGCGTTGATTATGGTTTTCGTTTTGATGCTTTGATGTCTTATGATGAAAAAGCAAATATTGGTATGACGGTTTATAGTGATGATGATTTTAAAACAGGTGTTGATCTTCCTGAACTTTTAAAAGGAAGATTGCCAAAAGAAGAAAATGAATGTTTGATGGATTATCAATATATGAAAAAATCCTCTTTAAAATTAAAAGACAGTGTTACTTTAGAAAGTGATTATAGTAAAAAGAAATATAAGATTGTTGGAATTGTGAATGATAGTCGTTATATTAGTGATTTAGAAAGAGGAACGAATAGCTTAGGAGATGGAAATAACAGTGGTTTTGTTTTTGTTTTAACAAAAGGGAATGAAAACATGGCTGTTCCTCAAGAGTTATTTGATTTACATGGGGAAGAAACTTTTTATAATGATTTGCGTGTTCATTTAAAAAATGGAAAAGATTATTATGAATTTGATGATGATTATGATACTTATGTCAAACCAATCAATAAGGAAATTAAAACGATTTTAAAAAGTTATAATAATGATTTATATGAAAAAACCAAAACAGATGCTTTAAATGAAATTGCAGATGGCGAAAAGAAGTATCAAGATGGTTTAAATGAATATCAAGAGGGTATGGATGCTTATAATCAAGGTAAAAAACAATATCTTGATGGTAAGAAACAATATGATCAAGGATATCTTCAATATCAACAAGGATTAAAAGATTATCAAAATGGTTTAACGCAATATAATCAAGGTTATCGTCAATATCAAAGTGGCTTAGAACAATATGAAGAAGGCTATCGTCAATATCAAAGTGGGTATAACACCTATCTTTCATATGAAAGTCAAGTAAAACAATATGATGAATCTTTAAAAACGATTGAAGATCAAATCAATCAATTAGGTGGATTAGAAGTTGTAAAAAATATTCCAAGTGAATCACCTTACTATCAACAATGTCAAGTTTTATTACAAGGCTATGATGCTTTGAAACAAAATGAAACACAAATTAATACATTGAAAGCACAGCTTCCAAGTATTCAAGAAGAACTTTCAAGAAATAAAGCGGTTCTTGATTCTTCGAAAGTAACTTTAGATCAAAGTAAGGAACAATTAGATGTATCTAAAAAGAAATTAGATGATTCTAAAGCTCTTTTAGATCAAACAGGAATTAAACTGGCAAATTCTAAAAAACAATTAAATCAAGCAAAGAATGAGCTTGAGACAAACTATCCAAAACTTGAAGAAGCAAAAGTTGATTTAGAAAAGGCTAAAGAAGATTTAGAAGAAGCTAAAGAACAAGTAAATGATTTAAAAAAAGGAAAAGTCATTACACTTACGAAAAATGAAAGTGCAGCCATTTTAAGCTATCGTGGAAACTGTGATTCCATCAATGCCTTATCTATAATTTTCCCAATTCTCTTTTTCTTAGTAGCGGCGCTTGTTTCTATGACAACAATGACAAGAATGGTCGAAGAATTAAGAGTACAAAATGGAACATTTATGGCTTTGGGATACAAGAAAAAAGATGTCATTATGCAATATCTTGTTTATGCCTTTTTAGCGACTTTCTTTGCTTGTAGTTTAGGAATTGTCTTTGGAACCTATTTTTTCCCAAGTATTATTTATTACCTCTATCGTATTATGATGTTTGATGTTGGCGCACCAACCCGTGTTATTTTTAAAGCATCGACATGTATACAAACCTATTTGATTTCGGTAGGCATCATTTTAATTGTAACTTTTATGGTCTGTTCAAAAGAATTAAAAGAACGACCAGCACAGATTTTAAGACCAAAAGCACCAAAACTTGGAAAACGTATTTTACTTGAAAGAATGACTTTTATTTGGAAACGTTTATCTTTTAATCAAAAGGTAACAATGAGAAATATCTTTAGATATAAAAAACGTTTCTTAATGTCAGTTATTGGAATTGCTGGATGTACTGCTTTAATTGTGATTGGCTTTGGTATTAAATATTCAGTTTCTCCACTTGCAAGTGAACAATATGGTAAGATGTGGATTTATGATGGCGTTGTTAATTATCAAGATGACTTAACGGAAACTGAAGAAAAACAAATTCAACAAGATTTTAAAAATCAAAAACAAGTGAAATCAACAATGGGAATTTTTAATAAAACCACAACAATTGATAGTCAAATGGTCACAATTGAAATACCAAGTCAACCAAAAGAATTTGATAAATATATTCATATGAGTGATTATCAAAGTGGAAAAACATTGTCTTTAAATGATCAAGGTGTTTATATCAATGCGAAACTTGCAGAGCTTTTTGATTTAAAAGTAGGAGATCAAATGACGATTTCTTTAGATAATAAAGATTATAAGGTAAAGATTGCCGGTATTTATAAGCTTTATTTTAGACATTATATGTATATGTCACCAACCTATTATAAAAAACTTACAAATCAAGAAATACACTATAACAGTCAATATTTTAAACTTCATCAAAATGTAAATGAAAAAGCATTAACAAAATATTGTGATCGTCAAAAAAATATAACATCTATTCAATATGTAAGTGGTATTTCTGAAGGATTCTATAGTCAAATGGAAAGCTTGGATAGCGTTGTCTTAATTTTAATTGTTTGTGCGGGAGCTCTTGCATTTATTGTTCTTTATAATTTAACGAATATTAATATTCAAGAAAGAAAGAGTGAAATTGCGACAATTAAAGTCTTAGGTTTCTATCCAAAAGAAGTTTATGATTATGTCTTTAGAGAAAATATTATTCTTTCTGTCATTGGATCAATTGTAGGTCTCTTTTTAGGAAAAATAATTCATGGTTATTTGATTCGAACAGTAGAAGTTGACATGGCAATGTTTATTCGTAGTGTCAATTTAAAATGTTATTTCATTGCCTTTATTTTAACGATGATCTTTACATTCTTAATTGATTATTATATGCGACGTGTTTTGAAAAAAATTGATATGGTAGAATCTTTAAAGAGTATTGAGTAATTTCTATCTAGCCAAAATTTGATTTAGGATATCGTAAAATCAACAAAATATACGAAAAAAATTAAAAAAAATTAAATCTTTTGAATCCTATGCTAGGGTTGGCTTTCAAGAGAATGAGACCTTGTTTAGACATACTCAAGGGTGGATTTTAGTGTTCATTTACGTTATAATATTTTTGTATTTTGTTGAAAGGAGGAGACGAATGGAGAAAAATATTAAGGAAAGAGTTAGTCAAATTGTAAACGATAAAAATGTTAAAGAGAAGTTAACTCAGTTTTTCCAAGAAAAAATTATAAATAGAAAAGCGATGTTTATCCCTATTGCAGGTGTTGCAACATTTATGTTAGTTGGTTACGCTGCTGCTGATACAGAAGCACCAGTGATTGTCTCTGATCAAATTGAAGTAACTTATGGTGAAAAATTTGATGTAGATACATTAGATATTACTGACAACCGTGATGAAAGAAGTGACATTCAAGTAAATGCTGATCTTGCATCATTAAATGTTCAACAATTAGGTGATTATAAGATTACTGTAACAGCAACTGATTCATTTAATAATGAAACAAGAAAAGAAATTACAGTAAAAGTGGTTGACCAAGTTGGTCCAAAAATTGAAACTTTAGGTTCGAGTGAAGGATATGTTGTTGAGGTTCCTGCTAAAGGAAGCAATGACTTAGCAAGTTATGTAAAAGCAACAGATGATGTTGATGGTGATGTTACACCATTTATGGAATCTGATAAAGCTTTAGATACTTCTAAGTTAGGTACTCAAACAATTACTTTAAAAGCATCTGATGTTTCAGGAAATGAAACAGAAAGAACAATTGATTTTGCAATAACAGATACAGAAGCGCCAGTTATTAGTTTAACAAATGGTGCAAATGTTACTGTTAACTATGATTCTGATTTCAATTTATCAAATTATGTTTCAGTGAATGATAACTACGATGGTTCGATTCAACCTCAAGTTGAAGGAAGTGTTGATACACGTAAAGAAGATGGTACTCAAACATTAACAATTAATGCAACTGATTCATCTGGAAATAAATCAACTGCACAATTAAATGTTAATGTTAAAGATACACAAGCACCAACAATTTCTTTATCTAAATCAGAAGTTACAGTAAATGCAGGAGAAAGTTTAGATTTATCTAAATACTTATCAAGTGCAACAGATAATAAAGATGGTGATTTAAAATCAAAAGTTTCAATCCCATCAGTAAGTACTTCAAGAGCAGGAACATATACTGCAACTTATTCAGTAAGTGATTCTGAAGGAAATAAAGCAACTGCTTCATTATCTGTAAAAGTAAAAGCTATTCAAGCTGGAAGAACTTCTAGAAAATCATCTGTAGCAGTTGGTACAACTTCAAGACCAAACTATTATGGAACTTCGGTAATCGGAGCTGCTTATTCAAGACTTGGATGCCCATATGTATGGGGCGCTGAGGGATCAAATACATTTGACTGCTCTGGTCTAGTAAAATGGTGTTATGCAAAAGCTGGTAAATCTTTACCACATTCATCAAGTGCGATGAAATCATCTGGTACAGTAATCAGCGTATCAAGTGCACAACCTGGAGATATCTTATGGAGACCAGGACACGTAGCAATTTATGTTGGTGGTAACCAATATATTCATGCTCCTCAAACAGGAGATGTTGTTAAAGTATCTTCTGGTGTAGGAAGCTTTAGTTGCGCAATTAGACCTTAATATTAAAAAGTCGTGGAAAAATCACGACTTTTTTTGTACCTTGATTTTTGAAAAAAGGTTCAGTAATAGTTTTGAAAATGTAAAAAATAGCGATAAATTCAACATATTTGCATTTTGTTTAAAAATGTGTTATGATAAACAATGGTTAAAAAATATCAAAAGGAGAACACTATGAAAACAGACGTACAGCCCAGGCTCAAAACATTGTTTGAAGAAAAGATTTTAAAGCGTAAAGCAATGTTTATTCCAATACTTGGTGTAGCTACTTTTATGTTAGTAGGTTATGCTGGTGTGGATCATGAAAAGCCTGAAATACTATCAGATCATATTGAGATACCTTATGGTGAGAAATTTGACATAGATATGATTGATATTATTGATAATCACGATGAAAGAAGTGAGTTAGTGGTCAATGCTAATACACAATCTTTAAATGTGAATCAATTAGGAAGTTATCAAGTGGAGGTAGAAGCAACAGATCAATTTAATAATGTTGCCGTTAAAACAATTCAAGTAGATGTTGTTGATGACGAATCTCCAAAAATTAAAACTGTTGGAGCAAGTAATGGATATTATATTGAAGTTCCTGTTTTTGGAAGTTCAGATTTATCATCTTACTTAAAGGCAACAGATAATGTCGATGGAGATGTTACACCATTTATTGAAAGTGATAAGCAGTTAGATACTTCAAAACAAGGAACACAAACTTTAGAAGTATCTGTAAGTGATAATAGTGGAAATACGACAAAAGAAGCCTATAAATTCTTTGTTGCAGATATGCAAGCACCAAAAATTACTTTAAAATCTGGAAATGATATTACAGTAAATTATGGAAGTGAATTTAAATGGCAAGACTACATGACAATTGAAGATAACTTAGATGTGAATGTTGAACCTCAAATCGAAGGAAAAATCGATACAAAACAATTAGATCAACAAACAACATTAACAGTAATCGCTAAAGATAGTGCTGGAAATACTTCAAAAGAAACATTAAATGCGACAGTAAAAGATATTACTGGTCCAAAAATTGTTTTATCAACAAATAAGATTTCTCTTGATAAAGGAGAACATATCGATTTAAAATCGTATATTACATCTGCAGTAGATAATTTAGATGGAGATATGAAAGATAAAATTACTTTTAATACCATCGATACATCAACTACAGGAAATAAAACAGTCACATATACAGGTGTGGATACAGCAGGAAATAAAACAGAAGTACAATTACAAGTAGAAGTTACATTCTCTGGAGAAAGAATTGTAAATACTGGTTTATCTAAACGAGGATGTCCATATGTATGGGGTTCTACTGGACCTAATTCATTTGACTGTTCAGGGTTTACTCAATGGGTATATCGTCAAAACGGAATTTCTATTCCAAGAACATCTTCTGAACAAAAATCGTCTGCTAAGAGGGTTGTAAGTTTATCAGAACTTGAAGTTGGGGATATCTTATGGCGTTCAGGGCATGTTGGTATTTATATTGGAAATGGACAATATGTGCATGCTCCTCATACTGGAGATGTTGTTAAGGTATCTTCTGGTATTGGAAGCTTTAAATGTGGACTTAGATATCAATAGAAAGGTTACGTAAGTAGCCTTTTTTTTTATTCTTTAAAAAGCTATAATAGGGAAAAGGGGTGGTATTGTGTATATTGCGACAAGTAAACAATTAAAAAGATATGATCAAGCATTATTGGATTATGGTTATTCTATAGAAGAATTAGTAGATAAAGCGAGTGATTGTTTAATTAAACATTTTCATCATTATCGAAAGGTCATGATTGTTTGTGGTCCAGGAAATAATGGAGCTGATGGGATTTCTTTGGGAATTAAACTTTTTAATGAAGGAAAAGAAGTTTTACTTTGTTATAGCGGACTTCCTGAAAAATTATCACAGGCAAATAATTATTATGTTCAACAGGCAGATAATTTAGGAATTGAAACTTTATTTTTAGATGAAGAATCTTTAGATGAGTTTCCAAGAAGAATGAATGATTATGATGTTGTCGTTGATGCCTTATTTGGCTTTGGACTTAATAGTGATCTAAGAGGAATTGTAAAGTATGTCGTTGATGCTATTAATAATACAATGGAAAATGATGTGATTTCTATTGATATTCCCACAGGTTTAAATCCAGATACAGGAAATCCGTATAATAGCTGTATTTGTGCTTTGCAGACTATTACCTTGACAGCCTATAAACTTGCGTTTTTAAATCCTGATAGTGGTCTTTATACAGGTAAAATCAGTTTAGAATTATTAGATGCTAAATCGTTTCATGAAGAAATGTTATTTTCGCAACCAATTGATTATAAGTGGGCAAAATATCATTTAAAAGAAAGAGTCTATGATGGTCATAAGGGTACTTATGGAAAGGTTATGCACGTTACAGGATGTTATCATTATCGAGGAGCGGCTTTACTTGCTTCTAAAGCAGCTCTTTATACGGGAAGTGGTTTAGTCACTGTTTGTTCAAATGAAAAAGTCATTGATGCTTTAAGTTTATATTGTCCAGAAGCAACATCAATGGTTAGAAATACATATCTTGATGAAAAAGTATTTCATGATAAAGATGCTTTGCTTCTAGGCAGTGGCTTAGGACTAAATGAAGAAAATGAACAACTTGTGTGTCGTCTTTTAAAAAATATCAAACTACCTACCGTTATTGATGGTGATGCGCTTACGATTCTTTCTAAACATTTAGAATTATTAGAAAATCATGAAGGAACATGGATTTTAACGCCACATCATGGTGAATTTAAACGGTTTGTGAATTTTTCAAATATTTCAGAAATGATTGATCAAGCCAATGTATTTGCGAAGAAGTATCATATCATTCTTGTTTTAAAGGGGCCACACACTTTTATTAGTGACGGTTATGAAACGTATCGTATTGATTCAGGCAATAGAGGAATGTCTTCAGCGGGAATGGGAGATACACTTGCCGGTATCATTAGTAGTTTTTTAGGACAAGGCTATCTTCCTAAAGAAGCAGCCCTTTTAGGAACTTATCTTCATGGTTTATGTGGTGATGAAGTATATAAGGAAAATTATACAGTGATAGCTTCTAAGGTGATAGAAAAGATTCCAATGATGATGAAAAAACTGAAGGAAGACTAATTACGAAACGAAGGTTTCGTAATTTTTTTACTTTTAAAAAAAATAAAAAGAAAAAAAGAATAAAAAAGACAATATATATAGTGAGG
>OLQO01001633.1_pt1 | contig 14121 bp, 7 predicted proteins | sample 1672281 | NCBI WGS metagenome assembly OLQO01 (sample SAMEA3136667, study PRJEB25190) | human gut metagenome | biome: human gut; feature: human-associated habitat; material: faeces | place: Austria | collected 2013
TCATATGCTTCTTGCTCATATTTTAAACAACACATAAGTCTTCCACAATTACCGGAGATTTTGGCTGGATTTAATGCAATATTTTGTTCTTTTGCCATTTTTATAGACACTGTATCAAAATTATTTAAAAATGTACAACAACATAATTCTCTTCCACATACACCATTTCCACCAATTCTTCTTACTTGGTCTCTTACTCCTATTTGTCTTAATTCTATCCTTGTTTTGAATATCGAAGCTAAATCTTTTACAAGTTCTCTAAAGTCAATTCTACTATCTGCAGTAAAGTAAAATAATAATTTTGCATTATCAAAAGTATATGCTACATCTACTAAACTCATATTTAAATTATGACTTTTAATTTTTTCTTCACAGATTTTAAAAGCTTCTTTTTCCTTTTCTTTATTTTCTTGCAAATGTTTTAAATCTTTTCCAGTAGCTACTCTTACTATTGGCTTTAAAGATGTTTTAATCTTGTTATTTGCAAGATTTTTATTATTTATTATAACTTCTCCAATTTCTTGTCCCATAGCTGTTTCTACAATTACCTTATCTTTTACATTTACATCTATATTCCCAGCATCAAAAAAATATACTTTGCCTGGTCTTTTAAATCTAACCCCTATTATTTTGTTCATTAAATTCCTCCCATAACTTTAATAACAAATTATCTATACACATATTATAATTTGCATTTGCTAGCAAATTTTTTTTCGTCTGTTCTACAACATTTATGGAATTTATATATGCCATTTTATCTTTTTCTATTAACTTATTATACAATACAACATTTATATAATCTAAAAAATCTAAAATTTCATCCTGTGATTTATAAAGTAAATCTGCTGAATTCCAAACCTTAGCTATATCTACTTTGTCTAAATTATTTATAATTTTTTCTACTGTCTCATAGTCTTGTGCCTTGTCCCCAATTGTTAAAGCTTTTTTTAAACTACCATCACATTGTTCTAATAATGTATTAGACAGTTTACTTGCTCCACAACCTTGTAAATAATTGTTTATTTCTTCATTTGTCAATTTAGAAAACTCTATTTTTACACATCTTGATTTTACTGTGTTTAATAATTTACTTTCATTTGAAACAATTAAAATAATTATAACATACTCTGGTGGTTCTTCCAATGTTTTTAATAAGCAATTTTGTGCTTCTTTTGTCATAAGTTCTGCATCATTTATTATATAAACTTTTTTAGGAGAAATAATTGGCTTTTCTACAACTTTTTCTTGCATTAAACGTATTTGCTCTATTTTTATACTTTTTCCGTCTTCTGCATTTATTAGCATAAAATCGGTGTGATTTCCACCTTCAAAGCTAATACATGATTTGCAACTATTACATGGTTTACTTTCTGAAAGACATAAAAGCATTTTAGCAAAATTAATGGCAAATAATTTTTTGCCTATTCCTTCTCTTCCTGAAAATATATAGCTATGTAAGTTTTGGTTTGTTAACGCTACATTTGTTAAATATTCTTTTATTTTTGAATTTCCTATTAAGTTATTAAAATCCAAACCTTCTCTCCCTTTTTTACAATTTATTATTTATATTATTTTTATTCTACTTTTCCAAATTTGTTAAGTGGCCAAAATCTAATCCAAACTTTTCCTTCTATTTTTTCTAAAGGTATACAACCAAATACTCTGCAATCTGTTGATTGTGTTCTATTATCTCCCATTGCAAAAACAGAATTTTCTGGTACTATAAAGTCAGAATATACACCTGCTTCTCCCAAATTAGTTACTACTCCTGGTTGAAGATAGTCTTCTTTTAGTTCTTCTCCATTTATATAAACTTTTTCTTCTTTAATTTCTACATGCTCACCTGGAAGTGCTATAACTCTTTTAATATAGCTTTCTTTCCCCCATTCTAATACATTATGAACAAAGCCTTCCCATACATTTGTTGGCTTATTTTCATATTTTGCAATTGGATTTGTTAAATCTTGTTTGTCCTTTGACCATCTTGCATTTGTTGGGGCTTCAAATGTTATAATATCGCCTCTTTCTGGCAATTTTTTAGTGGTTCTTCCCCATCTATTTAAAATAAGTCTATCATCTTGCAATAATGTAGGTTTCATAGATACTTGTTTTACTATTGTTGGTGTCCCTATATAATAACGTATTAATAATGCTAGAACTAAAGCAATTACAATACACAAAATCCATTCTAATATATCTTTAACCTTTTCATTCATTCTAATTCTTACCTCTTACTTAATAAAATACTTATAAAATTATACATTAAAACTTGCATTTATTCAATAATTTATTTAAAGTAATATCCCATTACTTAACTTTTATATTAGCAATGGCTCATTACTTAATATTCTCATTAATGTTTAATAACAGGAATTCTAATAACAACTTCTGTTCCCTTACCCACTTCGCTTTTTATATCTATGCTTCCATTATTTTTAGTTAAAATTTCTTGAGCAATAGAAAGTCCAAGTCCAGTTCCTCCAAACTCTCTACTTCTTGCTTTATCTACTCTGTAAAATCTTTCAAAAATTCTAGATAAATCTTTTTCTGGAATCCCAAGCATAATTTATAGAATATTATCTCCATTATCTATAATTTTTATATACGCATCATTATAAACAAATCCTACATATACTTTTATAGTTCCGTTTTCTGGAGTATATTTTATAGCGTTTGAAATTATGTTTAAAATAACTCTCTCAATTCCATCTTTATCTGCCTGAACTGGTGGAACATTAGCTGTTACAAAACATTCTACATTATGATGTTTTTTCTCTATTTCAAATTTTAGTTTTTCTTGGCATTCTTTTGTTAAATCTCCCAAATCAAATTGTGTAACTTCTTTTTTTATTTTATTATTGTCATATCTCGAAAGAGTTAATAAGTCTGTAACGAGCTTTGCCATTCTCCTCGCTTCTGATGCAATTACACTTAAAAATTTGCTTTGTGTTTCTCTATCATACTCTTCCTCTAATAGAGTATCTGCATATCCCATAATTGATGTAATAGGAGTTTTTAATTCATGTGATACATCTGCTACAAACTCTCTTCTCATATTATCTAGTTTAACATGTTCTGTAATATCTTGTATTACAACCATTACACCTGTTGGTTTATCATTTTCGTCTTGAAATGGTGCGAAAAATAAATTTACAGCTTTATTTCCAACTTCTACTTTTTGTTCTGAAGATGTCCAATTTTCCAAATAGATTATCTTTTCTAAATTAACATCTATATTTAACTTTTTAAACATTTTTTCAAAAGTATCTTCTTTGTCTGTTAATCCTAGAAGAGTTTTAGCAGCTGGATTTATATGTATAATTTCCCCATTCATGTCAAAAGCAATAACACCATCTGTCATATGTAATAAAATAGTTTCAATTTGCTTTTTTTGCCTATTTACTTCTGTTAACTTTTGGTTAAGCTCACGTGTCATTAAATTAAATGCATTAACAAGCTCATCTACTTCTGTTTTCTCATTTAAAATATTTGACATTTCCATGTTCTGGCCTTTTGCCATTTTTTCTGCACTTTCAATTAATCTATTAATTGGCTTTACTACAGATTTAGAAACAAAATATTTTATAACTATTGTTATTAAAATGTATAAAACTAATGCTATTGCACTAATTATCAATAAATCTCTTATTGGGATGCTTACATCTATTGTCCCGGACATTTTTTGCAGTGTATATACTGTAAATGCAGATATTCCTGCTATTATTAATATTCCTACAATAAAAAATATTAAAACTATTTTATTTTGAATATTTTTTTTCATTATTAACTTATATAGTATATTTACAAATTAAATATACTATAAACTCCTTTATAAATATTGGAGTTATTGTGCATAAAGATATTACACTTTCTCATCTAGGTGAAGTTTATCTCCAAATGCTTAAATCACTTTTGCATACAGGAAATAACCCCTCAGAAAAATAATTTTTTATAAAAAATATATTATATCAAATAAAAAAATAAATAGGCAAATGGGTTTTGCCCATTTGCCCATTTACAAGAATTTTTTGTACTATCTTGCAGCTATATAATAGCCTACACTTCTCTTTGTAATTAATATTTTTGGATTTGATGTGTCTTTTTCTATTTTTTCTCTAATTCTTCTTACTGTAACATCAACTGTTCTAATGTCTCCATAATATTCATAGCCCCAAACTTTTTCTAATAAAGTTTCTCTTGTCACCACTTGCCCTGGTTGATTTGCTAAATATTTTAATACTTCAAATTCTCTTAATGTTAAATCTATTACTTCTCCTCTTACTTTTACCTCGTATTTGTCTAAATCTAATTTTAACTCCCCTACTTCTATTTTATTACCATCTTCCTCTGTTTCTTCTTCTACCTGTTCTACATCTTGTATTACTTCAGATTTCCTCAAATTTGCTTTTACTCTAGCCATTAATTCTCTTACACTAAATGGCTTTGTAATATAATCGTCTGCACCTAGTTCTAAACCTAGTATTTTATCTATTTCTTCATCTTTCGCAGACAAAATTAAAATTGGAACATTTGTTAAAGTGTGTCTTATTCTTTTGCATACAGTTAATCCATCTACTTTTGGAAGCATTATATCTAATAATATTAAGTCTGGTTTCTGAGTTAGCGCTAGTGTTATTGCTTGCTCTCCATCATATGCTTCTATAGTTTCATATCCCTCTTTGTGTAAATTATAAGTTAAAATTTCTACAATTGGCTTTTCATCATCAACAATTAGAATTTTTTTCTTGTCATAGTTACTCTCATACTTTTCTTCCACAAACAGCCCCACCTTTCATTTGATAAGCCTATTATTTATATATATTTATATCACATTAAAATAATTTGTACAAGATATTTCCTGTTATTTTGTAAAATTTTTGTAATATTATAGAAACAATTTTTTTATAATATATTTTTTGTGTTACATTTTGTTGTAATTTGTTACATTATGATGTCAATATGATAAATTCCTCCCATTTTATTTAGTTTGACTTGTTTGTCTGGAATTTCTTCTCCATTTACAATGAATTTTTCTACTCCAGTATTTTTTCCATTTTTATTTTTTACAGTAATATTATAAATACTACTTCCATATCTATATTTTATTGAATACTCTTTCCATTCTTTAGGAATACATGGAGTTATTCTTAAAAAGTCTTTTACAATATTTAATCCTAAAATATATTTTATTCCTGCTTCATACATCCAACTGCTAGACCCTGTATACCATGTCCATCCTCCTCTACCTGCTAAGTTTCCTTGCCCATATACATCTGCTGCCATCACATAAGGTTCCACTTTGTATTTATTTGCAGAGTCTTTTGTTCTAGAATGTTCTATTGGATTTATCATTCTAAAAAATTCTGTAGCTTTATCTCCAAACCCCAATATTGCTTCTGCTATTATTACCCATATTGCCCCATGTGTGTATTGTCCGCCATTTTCTCTAATTCCTGGTAAATATGATTTTATATATCCTGGATCTAAAGGTCCTTTGTTAAATGGAGGATCCAAAAGTTTTATAATTCCATTTTCCCTATCTACTAAATGATTTTCTAAGCTTTCTAGTGCAATATACTTTTTGTCATTATCTCCTGCTTTAGAAATTGCTGCCCAACTTTGTGAAATACTATCTATTTTACATTCTTCATTTTCTATACTACCTAAGGCATCTCCATTATCCATAAATGCTCGTTTATACCATCTTCCATCCCATGCATTAGTATTAAGTGCCCTTTTTAGTTTTTCTGATATATCTTCATACCTTTTAGCTCTTTCCTCTTCTCCTCTGTCTCTACAAATCGGAAGTATTTTTTTCAAAATAACATACAGAAAGAAACCAAGCCATACACTTTCACCTTTTCCTTTATTTCCAACTTTACTTAATCCATCATTCCAATCTCCTGAACCTATTTTAGGAAGTCCGTTTTCTCCAAAATTTAAGGAATGTTCTATCGCTCTAATACAATGATTATAGATATCTTCTACTACATTTGATTTAGCATATTTGTCATATCTTTCGTCAACACCTTCTTCCAAAATTTGACCTTGCAAATATGGAACTTCAATCTCTAAAATATCTTTAGTTCCTGAAAAATATACATAATCTAAAGTTACATATACTAACCACAATAAATCGTCTGAAAACCTTGTCCTTATTCCACTTCCATTTTCATCATGCCACCAATGCTCAACATCTCCTTCTAAAAATTGATGTTCACTATGCTTAATTATTTGATTTTTCATAATGTCTATGTCCACATACTTTGTAGCCATAGAGTCTTGAAGTTGGTCCCTAAATCCAAATGCTCCACCAGATTGGTAATATCCGCTTCTTGCCCATATTCTAGAACATATTGTTTGGTATAAAAGCCAACCATTTAGCATAATATTCATAGACTCTACTGGTGTTTTTACCTGTATATGATTTATTAAATTATTCCAATATTTTTTTACGTTCATAAATTCTGTTCTTACATTATTTAAATTGCTATATTTATAAGATGTGTCTTGGCATTCTAACATACTTTCTCCTGCACCCACCATTAATACAATTTCTTTTTTAGAAAGTGCTTCTATTTCCACTTTCATTTCTATTGCAATTATTCCATCTTTCCATAATGAATTTTTATTATCTAGCTCAATTTTCCTTATTGCGTCTGGTGCATTAAGATTTCCTTTTCCGAAAAAGCTATGCTTACTACCTGTATATGATAAAATATTCTCACTACTTGAAATCCACATTATATTACTATTCGCGGGCTTTGTAATATTCTGAATAAATATTGTATTAAACTTATTATTATAGTCTAATTTATTATATCCATTAGATTTTATTTCATCTTCATCTAAAACTGGTTTTAAATAATATACAATTTTTACTTCTTTCTTTTTCACTTGCGTATTTTCTAAAGTTAATACTTGTACCTTAACATTTTCATTCATTGGTACAAATATATCTACATTTTGCTTTAATCCATTACTAATATGAGTATATTTTGCATATCCAAATCCATAAGTGACATAGTATGGATTATCATCTGGTACAGGATTTAATCCCATGGACCAAACTTTTTTGGTTTCCATATCTTCAAGATATATAACTTCTGACGGCACATCTGTTACAGGATTATTATTCCATGCAGTAAGTCTATTTAACCTACTATTTTTAAACCAAGTATAACCTCCCATACTTTCTGTTACAACACTTCCAAAATTTTTATTAGCAAGTACATGACTCCATACTGTTGGAAGTTTTACTTCTTTACTTACCTTTATTTTATATTCTGTTCCGTCTTCTGAAAATCCACCGTAATCATTATAATATTTTAGTTCTTCTGTAATTAAACTACTTGCATAATTATCTTCTTCTGGTATTACTCTTAAATTGCTTTCATCACTTATTTCTTTTATATTTTCTAAATATTCTTCCTCTAAATCTTTTATTTGTCTTAATATACTTCCCATGTCTGCATTAACTACTAAATTTGACCTATATTCTATATTTTCCTTATCCTTCTTACTTAATCCATTTAGTAAAAATATTCCACCTTTAATGTTTTGCATAAATCCCAAACCTTGGTTGTATATTGCATTCTGAACTCCTTCTTTTACATAATTATTATAACTATTTTTTTCTTCGTTTATGATAACTAAGTCTATTTCTATATTCTTTATTCTAAAATAATCATATGCTTTTATAGTTTCCTTTACTATTTCTATATCATTTGCATCTTTTATTTTTACAAGTAAAATAGGTACATCACCAGAAATTCCATATTTCCATAAATCTTCTACTAATGCATGTTCATTTGTCCTTCCTTTATATAAAATAGTTTTTAGTGGGTTTGTAAATACCAAATACTTAAGCATTTTCTGATATAATTCCACATCTTTTCCTTTTATCCCCAAGTAACTATTTTCTGCTTCAACTTTAGCTCTTGCTAAATTAAAACTTCTTTTTATTTTCTCTTCATTTTTAAATTCAACTACCCTTCCCAATGCTTCTTCACGAGTTTCGCCAACTGCTATAATTAAGTTAAGTTCTACACTTTGTTCTGGTAGTATATTTACTATTCTTTTCATTGCTGCAACTGTTTCTGTACTTGTACCCACCTTTTTACTAAATGGTGTAGAATTTTCTACTGCTTTTGGAAGTCCTAATATATTCCTTCCTAAAAACTTTTCTTTATCTGTTTCAAATTCTATTTCTCCTATAGTTTCGTTTTCTGTATATAAATTTAATGCTAAATAAACTTCTCTTTCACTTTCTCCTCTAGTATTTCTTTTTACAAGTAAAATTTCTGGTTTTTCTAACCACTCATAACTTAAAAACAAATTATTAAATACCTTATGTGCATAATCTTGTTCTCTTTTAGAAAGCATTGGTTCTAACATACTTGTTATTTCTATTATTTCTTCTGTAAGTCCTGTATTAGTAAGTTTTATCTTTCTTAACTCAACAGGTTCATTTGGTGAAATTGTAGTTTTTAAAATAGTTTCTATATTTCCATCTTGTCTTACAATTTTATCATTATCTGGTGCAAAATATATTGTATATTTATCTGGTTTATTTAAATAAGACATATATGCTGTTGTCCAAATTCTTTTTGATCTTATATTCTTAAAATAAAAGTAAATCCCCTGTTCTATATCATCTGTTTTTTTGTATCTATTTATTAAAATATCTTTATACTTACTGTAACCATTTCCTTTTTCGTCCATAACAATTGCATAATTATTATTAGATATTACATTTATTTGTTTTAAATTATTATTTATTTTGCTAATTTCCCTTTGTGTATATGTTTCATAATCAAAATTTACTACTCTTTCTACTTTTTCTTTTTTCTCTTTTGTTACAATTAAACTCTCTGGCATTCTTTCTTGCAATAGTATATCTATAGCTTTCATCTCTGGATTTGCCATAAATCTTTCTGGCAATATATTATTATTTATCAAATTATTTACAGATAAAAGAATAAGTCCTTGATGATGTGCCATATAAGTTTTTACATTTGCATATTCTTCTCCCTTTTTTAGTCTTGTACTTGTATAATCTATAGATTCATACAATCCATATTTGTTATACATATTGTTTTTTTGTAATTCTTTTAAGTTATTTATTACGCTTGTCGGCTCGTCATTCAAAGCCATTGCACTTCCATATGGAGCAACTACAATTTCGTCAGATAACCCTCTTTTTAATCCAAGCCATGGAATTCCAAATGCTTTATACTGGTAATTATTATTTAAATCTTTTAAATTAAATGCTGCCTCAGAAAAGCCCCAAGGAATATTTAACATTTTTGCATACTCTTTTTGGCTCATTATCATAAATTTACAAGATTCGTCTAACAAACTTCCTGGATATTTTGGTATATTTACATTTGGCATAAGATATTCAAAAGAAGTACCAGACCAAGAAAGCAACCCTTTATAATTTTTAAATTTCGTTAAAGTTCTGCTTAAATTGCTCCAATGTTTTACTTCTACATCTTTTTTAGCAATTGCAACTAAGCTAGTTTGTCTTGCCTCAGATGCAAGAAGATCATAATACGAATCTGTTAAACTATTTTCCTCTACATTAAAACCAATTGAAAATAGCATATTTTCTTTATTATATAATTTAGAAAAGTCAGTTCCTATTATAATGTCATTTACTATTGTTAGCATATTATTTATTTTGTTTGCTAAACTTAAATTTTCTTTTACTTCATATAATTTTCTTTCTTTTTCATTACTTATTTCACTTATACTATTATTAATATTTTGTGTTTTATATTTTATCTCTTCTAAAAACTCCTTTAACACATACAAATAGCCTATAAAGTTACCACTATCTACAGATGAAACATATTTAGGTTCTAATGGTTTTAAATCTTTTATATCATACCAATTATATAAATGACCATTCCATTTTGGAAGCTCTGTTATAGTATTTATCATTTTTTCAAGAAGATTTATTGTATTATCTAAATTTTCAAATTTTAAATCATAACTAGAAATTACTGCCAATAATGCTAACCCTATATTAGTTGGTGAAGTTCTGCTTACTAGTTTTGGAACTCTATCTTCTTGGAAATTATCTGGTGGCAAATAATTATTTTTTTCTGTCAAATTTTCTCTAAAAAAGTTCCATGTTTTTTGTGCTATATCCATAACAAATTCTTTTTCTTCTTCGGTTAATTTCTCTGCTTTTCTTCCATCTTCTATGTCTTTACTTATATACCACATAATTAGTGGTGCAACTAACCATATTATGGCTAAAAATAAAATTAACCCGTTTATAAAAATATTGTGTATATATGGACTAATTCCCAAAATTATAAGTGCTAAAACTAAATTTGGTGCCATACTAATATAATATGATTGTAAGCCGTTCTTCTTACTATTTTCTGCTTCTTCTGCTGTTGTCCATTCAAGCAAATTCTTTTTGCTTTTAAACATTCTATAAAGTGCCTTAATTATTGCACATATACTCATATAGGCTCTATCTGGCAAAAGTGCAATAGCAAATACACCTCGTAAAATACTTGCTTTAAAATTACTTATATTTTTTGTAAAAGTTTTTTGCTTTTTCTCGCCTTCTTTATAAAAAATAATTTTATTTATTACATCTATTATTGTAGGCATTATAATTGCTAATATTCCCAATATTACAATAAAAATAATATTTACTTTTTTCCACATTGAAATAACAATTGTGGATAATATTAATAAAACTGATGCTATTTCTAAAACACTTCTAAATAAATTATCTAAAATTTTATATTTAGATAATTTATTTAATGGATTCTCTCTTTTTTCTTTGTGTCTATCTAAAACCCTTTTCTGAAGCCATCCTAAAATTTGCCAATCTCCCCTTATCCATCTACTTAACCTCATTTTAAATGTTTGATATGTTGAAGGATATCCATCCATAAGTTCTATATCTGATGCCAACCCACATTTTAAATAACTTCCTTCTAATAAGTCATGACTTAATACTGTATTATCTGGAATTGTATTTTTAAAAATTTCATAAAATACATCTAAATCATAAATACCTTTTCCTGTAAAAATTCCTTCTTTAAAATTATCTTGGTATGTGTCAGAAATTGCATTACTATATGGGTCTGTTCCTCCATTTCCAGCATATATTTTAGTAAACCATGTTTTGTTACTTATAAGTAAGTCTATACCTACTCTTGGCTGAATTAAAGCATATCCACTTTCTACAGCAGTTCCATTTTTATTAAGTATAGGAGTATTTAGAATATGCGCCATTGCACCTATTAATTCTAATCCTGAATTTAAAACTAAATTAGTATCTGCATCAAGTGTAATTATATATTTTATCTTAGGTAATTTATTATTTTCCTTTGCTTGATTTATTGTATTTACTTTAAAATTTCCATTATCTCCTGTTTTTATAAAATCATTAAATTGATTTAAAATTCCTCTTTTTCTTTCCCAGCCTAAATAGTATGCTTCTCCTTCATTCCAAATTCTTTCTCTATATAAAAAATGAAATTTAGGAAAATTATTATCTTTATATTTTTCATTTAGTTTATCTATTTGCTTTATTCCTGCTTTTATAATTTTCTCGTCTTTTTCCTCTACTTGCTGATTGCTTGGTGTACAATCGCCAAGTAATGCAAAATATAAGTTTTCAGTTTTATTTGCTAAATAATATACTTCTAATTTTTTTACAAGTTCCTCTACTTTTTGTGGATTATTTAAAATAGTCGGTATTACAACAAAAGTAGAATATTCCTTTGGTATCCCCATACCAAAATCTAGTTTTGGTATAATTTTAGGCTCAACAAATTTTCCTAAAATATATTGCACAATTTGTTGAATTAAAACTTGTACAGGTACAAATGCAAAAATTCCAATAATAATTGAAATTATTATATTCTTTACCTTTTCTTCTATTCCCCATGCTATTAAAGACGTAATAATAATAGATAAAATTAAAATACCATAAATATATATTTTAGATTTATTCTCATTTGATATTCCTTCTACTTTTTTATTTGTAATCTCCTGCAAAAGTTTAGCTTTCCCACTACTTATTAAATAATAACCAATATGTGCCTTTTTTAGATCTAATTTGTTTTTATTTTCTTTATTAAATTCTCTTTCTGCTAATTCCAATGCCTTTTGTGCAACATATATTTCAGATATTTCCGTTTTTTTAGCCATTTTTTTAATAGTATTTCTATAGTAAATTCTAGTTTTATAATCCATCTTTGAGTAAATTTGTGTCGGGTCTTTTTTTAATATTTCTTCAACTCCATTTATTTCTTCAAATATATTCACAAAGTTTATTCTGTTTATCGCTTTTATACTAGTTATACTATTCCCTACAATAACTTTTTTTACAGCAATATCAAAATGTTCTTTTTTTATTACGTCAGATATATCTAGTCCCATTTTATTTACTTCATCTTCCAAAACTTTTAAAAATGGGTATGCTCTCTTTCCTAGTCTTTTTAATTTATATGACATATACTCAATAAATGGATATTTCATTTCTTCATATCCTAAAATTTTCAACCTGTATTCATGTATGTTTTTAAACTTACACTTATCCTTTTCTTTTTCTTCTACAAGTCTTTCTACAATACTTTCTACTTTATATTTTTGCATTTGAGAAGAGTAAATTTTTTCACAAACCTCTCTTATTTTTTCTATTAAAGCTATTTGTATAAATGGTCCTATATTCCAAATTTCTTCCATATTTAAATTCTTTTTGGATTGATATGCTTTTAAAAATTCTGGCAAAATTTTACCATCTATTTTACAATCTGTATATGCAACAATTTCTCCTGCAAGTTCATAAATCCTTGCAAATCCAGCATACGGACCAGTTGCTATACCTGGAAAATTGGTATACTTTTTAAGCGTAATATCTTTTACAATAGATTTTACAGCTTCTTCAATTATATAATAATTATCCAAAATCCATTCTCCAGCTGGATGTATAGGTATTTTTAATTTTATATGTTCTGTTAAAAGTTCATAAATTTGTGTAATTATTTCATAATTCTCCTTGAGTCTAGGTATAGGATATGTTTCTTTACTAGATTTTGCTTGCAAAATATTATCAGATGCAATTTTCTCAAGATAACTTTCAAGTTGTACCTTATCTAATAATGTACCTTTTATATTTAGAATTTTATAATCTTTCAAAAAAATTCCACTCCTTGTTCTATTTTTTCAAATAGTTTCTCCAAAGAGTGGAATTTTTATGCATTTTATAAAATTAAATATTTATTTTTCTTGTTCTTCATTATTTATTTGCTTTATTCTCATTTCTGCTGCTAATTTATCAATATATGCCTCTGTTTGCGCCCTTTTAGAGTCAAACTCTATATTTTCTTCTTTTGACATTTTACCATCTTTTTTTTCATTACTATGTCTCAAACTTTCTTGAAAGTTTTGTCTTTTTTCTTTTAGAGTTTCATTACATCCTTTTTTAGTTAAATTTCCTCCTCTTACTTTTTCAACTGGTTTAACTTTACGAATCCTTTCTATTTTCATATATAAATCTCCTATAATTATTTTTTTACAACTTTCTTTTTAGCATTTTGAGTATTAATATAAATTCTGTCATATTCTTTTAACGCATTTTTTGCATATTGTACATCTGTTAAACATTTTACATAAGTTGTACCAATTTTTTGTCTTGTTTCATTTCCTTTCCCTGTAATTAAAATTACACTATCTGGATTTTCCATTATAGCTGTTTTTATTGCCTCTCCTCTATCTTCAATAATTTTGTATTTTCCTCCAACTTTTTTTACATATCCAGCTATTTCTTCGCAGATATCTTCTGTCTTTTCCATTCCTGGGTCTTCTGCTGTTAAATATGTTATATCTGAATTTAATCCAGAAAGAACTCCTAAGTCTCTTCTTCTTATTATAGCATGTCCACCTGGACAGCCAAAAACTGTTACTATTTTTCTATCTGGATATTCTTTTATTGTTGATTCATATAATTTTTCAAAACTTAATTTATTATGTGCATAATCTACAATTGCAATTATTTTTTTATCTTTATCTTTAAGATATGTTGGACGTAGACTTCTAAAATATCCTTCAAGAATTCGACCACTGTTTTTATCATTTCTA
>OLQO01001640.1_pt1 | contig 14060 bp, 10 predicted proteins | sample 1672281 | NCBI WGS metagenome assembly OLQO01 (sample SAMEA3136667, study PRJEB25190) | human gut metagenome | biome: human gut; feature: human-associated habitat; material: faeces | place: Austria | collected 2013
TCTTTCAGATCCTGCCTATACCGGTCCTGCTTTCCATATCCCGGATGCGGACGAATACATCGGTCTGCTCACTGAATGTATCCAACATTTGCGTCCGGAAATTGTCATTCACCGACTGACCGGTGACGGACCGAAGGATCTCTTGATTGCACCTCTGTGGACAGGCGCAAAACGAACTGTTTTAAATCAGATCCACAAATATATGAAAGATCATGACTTGTACCAGGGAAAGGAGTATTATGGCTGAAACATTTACATTATATAAATTGATCGTGTTGTACATGTTGGATAGAGTCGATTTTCCGCTTACAACTTCCCAAATATCAGAATTTATTCTGGATAAAGGGTATACAACTTATTTCCGTCTTCAGTCTGCGCTTGCAGAATTAACGGATTCCGGACTTCTGAAAATTGAGCTGACACATAATCGTACACTTTATAATCTCACAGAAGAAGGGGCTGCTACGATCAACTATTTCAGAAATAAAATTTCTCCTGAGATTCGTCAGGAAATTGATAATTTTATCAATGAGAAAAAATATGATCTGAAAGAAGAGGTTTCTGTTAAATCGGATTACTATCTGAATACAAACCATGAATATGAAGTAAAATGCCAGATTTTAGAAAATGGCTCCCACCTCATCGATATGACACTCACTGTGCCAACTCAGACTGAGGCAGAAGCCATTGTAAATAACTGGAATCGAAAGAATCAGGAGATTTACGCTTTACTGCTCTCGCAGCTTCTGTAAACGCTCCTTGATCTGTTTCTCATAACCAAGATCGCCGGGTTCATAGAACCTGGCGTCTTTTATTTCATCCGGAAGATACTGCTGATCCACATAATGATTCGGATAATCATGTGCGTACTTATATCCTATTCCGTGTCCTAACTTCTGTGCACCTTTATAATGTGCATCCTGAAGGTGTGTCGGAACAGTTGTTTTATTGTTCCGTACTGCATCGTTCGCTGCAAATATTGCATTAACGGCAGAATTACTCTTTGGCGCAGATGCCACATAAGTCACCGCCTGTGAAAGAATGATCTGAGATTCCGGCATTCCGATCCTCTCAACTGCCTGTGCAGCCGCAACCGCAACAGTAAGTGCCATCGGATCCGCATTTCCAACATCTTCCGATGCACAGATCATAATTCTTCTCGCTATAAACTTCACATCTTCTCCTGCATACAACATCTTTGCAAGATAAAAGACCGCTGCATCCGGATCTGAGCCGCGCATGCTCTTAATAAATGCAGAGATAATATCGTAATGGTTATCTCCTTTTTTGTCATAATTCACCACTCGTTTCTGAATGCATTCTGACGCGACATCTAAAGTAATATGAATTTGTCCATCTTCGCTTCTGTCCGTTGTCAATACACCCAGTTCAATCGCATTCAGTGCATTTCTTGCATCTCCACCTGACACATCCGCCAAAAAATCAAGTGCATCATCTTCTATCACTGCATGAAAGCTTCCAAGACCTTTCTCAGTATCATTCACTGCACGGAGAAGCAGTTCCTTAATATCCGTCTTCTCCAGTGGACGCAATTCAAAGATACTTGATCTCGAAATCAAAGCTCCATTTACCTCAAAATAAGGATTCTCCGTTGTTGCGCCAATCAGGATCAACGTTCCATCTTCCACAAATGGAAGCAGATAATCCTGCTGCCCTTTATTAAAGCGATGAATCTCATCAATAAAAAGAATCGTCTTCTTTCCATACATTCCCTGCAGATCTTTTGCTTCTTTCACTACTTCTTCCATATCTTTCTTTCCGGCAACTGTCGCATTGATCTGTTTGAACTCTGCACTGGTTGTATGTGCGATCACCTTTGCCAGTGTTGTCTTTCCTGTTCCCGGAGGTCCGTAAAAAATCAAAGAACTCAGCTTATCTGCCTTAATTGCCCGGTAAAGCAATTTATCTTTTCCTATGATATGCTTCTGTCCCACTACTTCATCCAGTGTCACCGGACGCATCCTGGATGCAAGCGGAGATTCCTTCTCTTTATTTGTCTCTCTCATATAATCAAATAAATCCATCTTTCTCTCCTGTTTTCAATCTTATATTCACATTTTCAATCCATGATCAGATGATCCACTGTCACAAACTCATAACCTTTCCCCTGCAACAGATCTACAATCCGTATAGCCGCCTGCACAGAAGAAGGATAACAATCATGTAATAAAATAACATCTCCCGGATTTATCTCTTCCACAACTGTTTTTACAACCGCCCCTGCATCTTCGGTCATCCAGTCCAGCGGATCCACCGTCCATCCGATATATATTCTGCTCAGATCTTGTTCGCTGTCCACCGGGAGTTCCCCGTAAGGCGCTCTTGCGAACACCGGTTGTTTTCCCGTTATCTTTTCAATCACTGTATCTGTCTGTTCCAGTTCTTTCTTTGCTTCTCCCGTTTCCAGCTTTGACAGATTGCAATGCGTATAAGTATGATTTCCGATCAAATGACCTTCCTCATACATTCTTTTCACAATTTTTTCATTCTCATCTTTTTCTACATTTTCGCCGATCAGAAAAAAGGTCGCCCTCACTTTACGTTCCTTTAATCCATCCAACAGAATCGGGGTAGAGGATGCATTAGGACCGTCATCAAATGTAAGCGCAGCAACCGGTTTTACCTCATCTGATACATTCTGACTTCGCACTGAATCAGATGAGACACTCATTGTTTTTCTCCCATCCATCTTTATCAGAAATGGGGACATGCCCAAAAACACCAGAAGACAGAAAAACTGTACTACATAACCCCAACTTTTTCCAGACATCATGACAGCTTCCCGCCTTTGACATTCTTACTCTATTCTTATGTCCTGCACCTCGGCATCATTCCTTCTTTTTTCTATGCTTTTCTCTGTATTCCGTCGGACTTGTCTTCTTCACTTTTCGAAATGCTTTCGAAAAATAAAGATTATTCTCAAAACCAACAGAATATGCAATCGCCGAAACCGACAGCCCCGTCTCTTTCAGCAGACGGCAAGCCTGCTGGATTCTGTATTCTGTCAGATATTCTTTTGGTGAACAATTCATATAGGTCTGAAAAGAGCGAAACAGATGACTTCTGCTGATTCCTACATAGTCTGCGATATCTTCCACTGTCACGGGATAAGAATAATTGGTTTCTATATAATTTTCTGCCTTTTCTACATACAAAAGCTTTGCATCTCTTTCCTGATCTTCCCCTTCATGATAGTGCATAAAGACTGACAGAAGACTGTAAAGTGCTCCGGTCATGGCAACCGCTTCTTCATACCCATTGCCCTTTGCATTATAAATCTGTTCCAATCCATTCCGGATCTGTTCATCCGGCACATTTCCTCTTTTTAAAAAGGGACGTTCTTTCAGAAAACCTGTATTTCGAATGATCGATGCCGCATCCGTCCCCATAAATCCAGCCCAGGCGTATTCCCATGGTTCCTGCTGATCGGCATAATACTTTACTTCCACGCCCGGATATAAAATAAACGTATCTCCGGCTTCTAATTTCCACGTCTTTTCTCCAACTGTATAGTATCCTGTTCCTGACAAAATATGGTGGATACAATAATGATCCCTGACTCCGGGTCCCCACTGATATCCTGCTTCACACCTTTGATATCCCGTGTTATATACAGACAACGAAGTCATCAGAATTTCTCCTGACTTATACGAATGTTTGTAAGTCTCTGCCATCTCCCGGCTCCTTTCCCGTATCCTGTGATCTATTATAACACCTCATCTTTTTAATGCAACATTATTACATGCCACAGCACGTATTTTTTATAGACGTTTTCACTCATTAACGATATAATAAATATAAATAAATCTGATCGACTGGATTACTTTTAATGGAGGTAAATAATGATGAAGAAAAAATTGTTTGATATGTTTGCAGAACTTTTTGGTAATTCCGAAGGAGCTCGTTTTTACTTTTCTCCTGGACGCGTGAATCTGATTGGTGAACACACAGATTATAACGGTGGACATGTATTTCCATGTGCACTGACACTTGGTACTTACGGTGCCGCACGCAAAAGAGAGGATAACAAGATCCATTTTTATTCCATGAATCTGGACTCCTTTGGTGTTGTAGAAGCATCTCTCGATGATCTGACAAATAAAAAAGAATACAACTGGGCAAACTATCCGCTTGGTGTAGTCTGGGCATTCAAAGAAAAAGGACATACAATCACAAGTGGTTTTGATATGGTAATTTGGGGAAATATTCCGAACGGTTCCGGACTTTCCTCTTCTGCTTCCCTAGAAGTTCTCACTGGTGTGATCCTGACAGACCTGTTCGAGATCAAAGATCTTTCCATGACAGATCTTGCACTGATCGGCCAGTATTCTGAGAATAACTTCAACGGATGCAACTGTGGTATCATGGATCAGTTTGCTGTTGCCATGGGTAAAAAAGACCACGCAATTTTCCTTGACACAAGTGATTTAAGCTACGAATATGCACCTTGCGTTCTTGATGGTGCCAAGATTGTGATCACAAACAGTAAAGTAAAGCATAGTCTTGTTGATTCTGCTTATAACGACAGAAGAAACGAATGTGCTGCTGCACTGAAAGCACTTCAGAGCGAACTTGACATTCAGGCACTTGGCGATCTTACTCCTGAAGAATTCGAGGCACACAAATCCTTGATCAAAGATGAGATCCAGTTACAGCGTGCAAAACATGCTGTATACGAAAACCAGCGTACAATCGATGCTGTTACAGCGCTGAAAGCCGGAGACATTGAAAGATTCGGAAAATTAATGAATCAGTCCCACATTTCACTGCGTGATGATTATGATGTATCCTGTGAAGAGATTGATATCCTTGTAGACCTTGCATGGAAGATTCCTGGTGTTCTCGGTTCCCGTATCACAGGCGGCGGATTTGGCGGTTGCACAGTCAGCATCGTAAAAGATGAATCTGTAGATACATTTATCGAAACAATCGGAAAAACATATCTTGAAAAAGTAGGACATGAAGCTGAGTTCTACACAGTAGATATCGGAGACGGTGCTTCTCGTCTCTGCTAAGATCAGATGTGAAATAATGTATATTTTGTTATAGGAATGCCATTGGCATTCCTTAATTTAAGGAGGTTCTTGACATATGCTTTATGATGCGATCAAAAAATTAGTACAATACGGAATCAATACCGGAATCACTCCGGAATCCGAAAGAATTTATACAACGAATCTTCTTCTGGATCTGTTCCACGAAGATAACTATGAAGATGTTGACTGTGATCTGAACAATCTTGTTCTGGAAGACATTCTTGCAGAACTTTTAGATATCGCCGCAGAACGCGGAATCATTGAAAACAGCATCGGCTACCGTGATTTATTTGATACAAAACTGATGAATACTCTGATGCCGCGCCCAGCTCAGGTCCAGCAGACTTTCTGGGAAAAATACAAAGTTTCTCCGGAGACAGCTACTGATTATTATTACAAATTAAGCCAGGACAGTGATTATATCCGCAGATACCGCATTGCCAAGGATCGCAAATGGACGGTTGACACAAAATACGGTACTCTTGACATTACAATCAATCTTTCCAAACCAGAGAAAGATCCAAAAGCGATTGCAGCAGCGGGAAAAGCGAAATCCTCTTCCTATCCAAAATGTCAACTTTGCGTAGAAAATGAAGGTTATGCAGGACGCCTCGATCACCCGGCTCGTGAGAACCACAGAATCATCCCGATCACAATTCAGGATAACCCTTGGGGATTCCAGTACTCCCCTTATGTATACTATAACGAACACTGCATCGTATTCAACGGACAGCATGTCCCAATGAAGATCGACCGCAATGCATTCGAAAAGCTTTTTGATTTCATCAAACTTTTCCCACATTACTTCCTGGGATCCAATGCAGACCTTCCGATCGTTGGCGGTTCTATCTTAAGCCACGATCATTTCCAGGGTGGAAATTATACTTTCGCAATGGCGAAAGCTCCGATCATTGAACACTTCACTGTGAAAGGTTACGAAGATGTAACTGCCGGTATCGTAAAATGGCCTCTGTCTGTTATCCGTCTTCAGAGCAAAGAAGTAAAACCTCTGATTGATCTGGCTGAACACATTTTAAATGCATGGAGATCTTATACAGATGAAGATGCTTTCATCTTCGCTGAGACAGACGGTACACCGCACAACACGATCACACCGATTGCAAGAAAGCGTGGAGATCTCTACGAACTCGACCTGACATTGAGAAATAATATCACAACAGAAGAACACCCGCTTGGTGTCTACCATCCACATGCTAAACTGCACCATATTAAGAAAGAAAACATCGGTCTTATCGAAGTAATGGGACTTGCTGTTCTCCCTGCAAGATTAAAAGGAGAGATGGAACTTCTGAAAGATTACATCCTGACAGAAAAAGATATCCGCAGCAATGAACAGATTGCAAAACACGCTGACTGGGTAGATGAATTCCTTCCGAATTACACATCCATCACAGAGGAGAATGTTGAAGAGATCCTTCAGCAGGAAGTCGGAAAAGTATTCTGCGAAGTACTCGAAGATGCTGGAGTTTATAAGTGTGATGAAAAAGGACTGGAGTCATTCCATCGTTTTATAGGGGTGTTGTAATTTGTTGAACTTGGATTCATTATCACTCAAATAAGTACTTTTGATAAAAACAGACGTGAGGGAGTCACTGTATTGCATCGGACACCGGCCCGCTTTACCTCATCCCTTTGACAATCTGTAACGAAAAAGCCAGAGCACTCACCGTGTGTGATTCGTGTTTGGCTTTTTCTAACAGATTCTGCAAAGTGTATTCGGAACGCTCCTGCCTTAAATGTGTCCTCAACAATACAGTGGCTCCCTCACTCAGCTTTTCAAATGAGTAAGTGCTATTCCAAATGAAATGAATCCAGAAAACAAAATACAAACTTAGTACGTGCGTAAAAAGGGGACGATTATCTTAGTCGATAAAACATCCGTTTACGTTTACCTACAGATTCTGTAATTTGTTTTCTGGATTTGTCTGATTGGAATTAAATATCCCGTTTGGAATATGTAAGCAAGGACAGTCCTGCTGTTGCCACGAGCACATGTAAGGCAGGAGCGTTCCGAATACACTTTGTTCAGTATGTTAATAAGAGCCAGAACAGGCACCACACACGGTAACTGTTCTGGCTCTTATGTTACATACTTTCAAAGGGATGAGGTAAAGCGGGCCGGTGCTCGTGGTAATAGCAGGGCTGGCCTTGCGACACCATTCTATAGGCTGTTTAATACCAATTAATACAGCTTCGCACTGATCAGTTTTGGTCTGAATCCAGCCTTATCAAGTGTATCCAGAATCTTCTTCTTATGATCTGTTCCGAATGCTTCCATTGTGATACGAAGTTCTACGGCTGCGTTTCTGTTTGTGCTTACAAACTGATTATGTTCCAGTTTAATGATGTTACCCTGTACATCTGCGACTGTCTGTGCCACACGTGCAAGTTCACCCGGCTTATCCGGAAGAAGTACGGATACAGAGAAGATACGGTCTCTCTGGATCAATCCGTGCTGGACGATCGAGGACATTGTGATAACATCCATATTTCCACCACTTAATACACAGACTACTTTCTTTCCTTTGATGTCCATCTGCTTTAATGCAGCTACGGAAAGAAGACCTGAATTCTCTACGATCATTTTGTGGTTTTCTACCATATCAAGGAATGCACCGATCAATTCATCATCATCTACGAGAAGAATATCATCTACATTCTCTTTCACATACGGAACAACTTTATCTCCAACTTCTTTTACAGCTGTTCCGTCTGCGATTGTATTTGCAGATGGAAGTTCTACAGGCTCTCCTGCTTTCAGAGCTGCTGTCATACTGGCCGCTTCTGACGGCTCTACACCGATTACTTTGATTTTTGGATTCAGCATCTTGGCAAGTGTGGAAACACCTGTGATCAGTCCGCCTCCACCGATTGGTGCAAGGATATAATCTACCGTCGGGAGTTCCTGAACGATCTCCATTGCGATTGTTCCCTGACCTGTAGCGACATCAAGGTCATTAAACGGATGAACGAATGTATATCCGTTCTCTTCTGCAAGTTTACATGCATATGCGTAAGCATCATCATAAACATCACCATGAAGTACTACGTCTGCTCCAAAGCTTTTTGTACGGTTTACTTTGATCAGCGGTGTAACTGTAGGCATAACGATCGTAGCTTTGCATCCAAACTGTTTTGCTGCAAACGCAACGCCCTGTGCATGATTTCCTGCTGATGCTGTGATCAGTCCACGGCTTCTTTCTTCGTCTGTCAGTGTGCTGATCTTGTAATATGCACCACGGATCTTATAAGCTCCTGTGTGCTGCATATTTTCCGGTTTTAAATAAACCTTTGCTCCTGTCTGTGCACTTAAGTATTCACTGTAAATGAGTTTTGTAGGATTTGTTACCTTTTTTACCAGTTCGCTAGCTTCTTCAAATTTCTCTAATGTCATCATGGTCTTTCTTCCTCTCTGTAAAACAACGCGTTTACGAACTCCTCTGAGTCAAATTTCTGCAAGTCATCAATTGTTTCTCCTACACCGATATATTTTACCGGGATACCAAGTTCAGACTGGATTGCTACTGCAATTCCTCCTTTGGCTGTTCCATCCATCTTTGTCAAAACAATTCCTGTTATATCTGTTACTTCATTGAATTCCTTTGCCTGGGCAAGTGCATTCTGTCCTGTCGTTGCATCCAGCACAACCAGCGTCTCACGGAACGCATCCGGATACTCTCTGTCAATCACACGATTGATCTTCTTAAGCTCTTCCATCAGGTTCTTCTTATTGTGAAGTCTTCCGGCTGTATCACACAGAAGTACATCTGCCTTTCTCGCTTTCGCAGCAGCAACCGCATCATATACAACTGATGCCGGATCTGCGCCTTCCTGACCGCCGATCATCTCAACACCGGCACGGTTAGACCATTCTTTTAACTGCTCTCCTGCTGCCGCACGGAATGTATCCGCTGCCGCAAGGATCACTTTCTTATTCTGTGCTTTCAGCTTTCCTGCAAGTTTACCGATCGTTGTTGTTTTACCAACACCATTTACTCCGATCACGAAAACCACACTCTGACGATTCTCAAACTCATACGCTGTCTCTCCGACATCCATCTGTTCACGAATACTGTCGATCACAAGCTGTCTGCATTCAATCGGTTCCTTGATATGCTGCTCTTTTACTTTAACCTTTAAATCTTCAATGATGTCCATTGTTGCTCTGACACCAAGATCTCCCATGATCAGAGTTTCTTCCAGTTCTTCATAAAAGTCATCATCAATCTTGGAAAATCCATGAAAAATACTGTCCATACCGGACACAATATTATCTCTTGTCTTTGTCAGACCGGATACAAGTCGTTTAAAAAATCCCTTTTTTTCTTCTCCCATTTTCAAGCCTCCTGTTCTCTTAATACCCTGTTTACAATAAAAACAGGTTTATTTTTCCAGATCATCTTCCAACAGATCCACAGAAACAAGTGTGGATATACCTTTTTCCTGCATGGTGATTCCATACAACCGGTCTGCTGCTGCCATTGTACCACGTCTGTGGGTAATAACAATGAACTGTGTATATTTTGTCAGCTTATGTAAATATTTCGCATAACGATCTACATTGTTATCATCCAGTGCCGCTTCAATCTCATCAAGGAGACAGAACGGAGATGGCTTCAGATTCTGGATTGCAAATAGTAATGCGATTGCAGTCAGCGCCTTCTCTCCACCTGAAAGCTGCATCATATTCTGTAGTTTCTTTCCAGGCGGCTGTGCGATGATGCGTATTCCTGCCTCAAGGATGTCTACGTCCTCCTGAAGTTCAAGCGAACCTTTTCCGCCTCCAAAAAGCTGACGGAATACATCATTGAACTCTGTCGCAATTCTCGCAAACTGTTCTGTAAACTGCTTGCGCATCGCAACATCGAGTTCCTCAATGATCTGCTCAAGAGAAGCTTCTGCTTCCACAAGATCGTCATGCTGACCTTTCAAGAATGTATAACGCTCGGATACGTTTTTGTAATCCTCAATTGCGTTGACATTGACCGAACCAAGCTTTCGGATCTCATTCTTAAGTTCCTGGATCTTTTTCTTCATCAATGCCAGGTCTGTCAGTGTCTCATTACGAAGTTCTTTCGCATGATTGTAAGTGAGCTCATATTCCTCCCACATGTAATTCATCTGCTTCTCTGACGCTTCCTCATAGCCTTCTTTCTGGCTATTTAAACGGAAACATTCTTTATCAAGATCTGACACATGCTTCGCAAGTTCTTCTCTTTGTCTCAGGAAATCTTTGTGCTGCTGATTCAGTTCCTCTCGCTTCTTGCTCTGTACTTTAATCTCTTCACCGATCTCTGTAAACAGATCTTTTGAATCTTCAATCGTTTTCTTAAGCCCTTCGATTTCATTTTCTTTTTGCAGAATTTCCTCAGATACATCTCCACGATTTTCGGCAAGTTCTTCCTGCTCTTTTTCATATCTGGTGATTTCCTCATCTATACGGGAAATATTTTCTACAATAAAAGTTTTCTGCTGATCCAGGCCTGCCAGTGAGAGATGGACTTCCTCAGACTGTTTCATCTGGGCAGCCTCATCCTCTCTTTCTTTCTCCAACTGCATCTGCAAAGCTTCAATCTGTTCATTCAGTTCTTTTTCCAACTTCTCTGATGTCTCAAGTTCCATTTGGATAGAATCTTCGTTCTCATTGATTTCATCCAACTCCTGAAGCAATGCTTTCTGTTCTTTCAGAAATCCTTCGTAACGCTGTTTCGATTCTAACTGTTCTCTCTGTACCTGTGCAACATTCATTCGCGCAGTATTCTCCAGCACGGATTCTTCTCTTAAATGTTCCTGTACTTCATCAATCACACTGTAGCATGCTGCACGACGGTTCTTCGCCTCTACAACTTCCTTTTCCAGCTCGTCCATATCAAACTTAAGCATGTCAACCGTCTTCTCGAATTCTTCGATTTCGCGGCGTCTGCTCAACAGATTACTTGAATTCTTAAATGCACCACCTGTCATTGATCCGCCCGGATTGATCAGGTCACCTTCCAATGTGACCAGACGCAGAGACTGGCGGTATTTTCTCGCAATTGCGATTCCGTGATCGATGTGGTCTACTACGATCGTGCGTCCAAGCAGCTGATCTGCCAGTCCGTCAAATCTTGATTCCACATGTACCAATGTATTCGCAAGTCCGATCACGCCCGGCTCTTTAAGTGCTTCCGGATTCCTGATTCCTCCGCCGCCATGCATACTTGTCAGCGGAAGAAATGTTGCCCTTCCGAATTTATTACGCTTAAGGAAATCAATCATACGCTTGGCTGTATCCTCATTATCTGTAACAATATTCTGAATACTTCCTCCAAGTGCTGTCTCAATAGCAATCTCATATTCCTTATCAACCTTAATGATATCCGCTACAACACCGATCAGACCTTTCTCACGTTCTTTATTCGACATTACCTTTCGGATACTGTTACCATATCCGTCATAGCGCTCTGTAATATTCTTTAATGACTCCAGACGGGAAGATTCTCTGTGATATGCGGTCTGTCCGATCCGTAACTTTTCCTGCTTCTCTTTCAGCTCATTCTGGAGCTTGCCAAGTTCCTCTTCGTTCAGGGAAATCTTATCCTTATAGGTTTGAATGCGCTCACGGATCTGACCAAGTTCTTCTTCATACTTCTTAAGTCTGTTGTTCTGTCCTTCTGCTACCGTCGAAATCTCAAGAATATTTCTGGCAACGACAGCCTTCCGTGTCTGGATCTGTTCTTTCGTTGTATCAAAATGCTGAATCTTAGCTTTTGTTGAAGCACGATTTCCAAGCAGGTCCATGATCTCCCGCTTCTTCTGCTCGATTTCAGTACTATGTTCTGCAATCTTTGACTGAATCTCAATTAAACTCTGTTGTGCTTCTGTATCCTGTCCACTGGCTGATTCTAACTGTTCTGAAATTCTTTTCTTCTCTTCTTCAAGCTCTCTTTTCTGCTGCTGCCTCGTATCTATCTCACTGACGATCGTACTCAGGCGATGATCATAATGCTCATCATTCATACGGGCTGTATTAATCTGCTCTTTCAGGACATTGATCTGGCCTTCCAGCTGTTGCTTTAAAAGATTCGTCTCATTCATCTGGTTCTTCGCAGTTTCAATTGCAAGATCAATCTGATCTACTTCTTCCTCGATTGCCTCGTATTCTGCTTTCATCTTCTCATAACGGGCATTTGATTCCTGCATCTCCTGAGAAGCAATCTCATATTTCCCACCGACTTCACGAATACGCTCCTGCAGCCGCTCTTCCTCCAACAAAAACATATTAATGTCGTATGTTTTTAATTCTTCTTTCATCTTCAGATAGATTCTGGCTGTCTCTGACTGTCTTTCCAAAGGACCAATCTGTTTCTCAAGCTCTGCAAGAATATCATTCACGCGGGTAAGATTCTGCCGTTCATCCTCCAGCTTTTTCAAAGAAAGGGACTTTCTTCTCTTATATTTTACAATTCCGGCGGCCTCATCAAAAAGTTCTCTTCTCTCTTCCGGCTTACCGCTTAAGATCTTATCAATCTGCCCCTGACCAATAATTGAATAGCCTTCTTTACCGATACCTGTATCATAGAACATCTCATTGATATCTTTCAGTCTGCAGGCTGAACCATTGATCAGATACTCACTCTCTCCGGATCGGTACAATTTACGTGTAACAGTGACTTCTTCGTACTCTACCGGAAGTTTATGATCTGAATTATCCAATGTGATTGCAACCGAAGCATAACTAAGCGGCTTCCGGTTCTCGGTTCCCGAGAAAATCACATCCTGCATGGTGCCTCCACGCAGCTGCTTCACTCTCTGCTCTCCAAGAACCCAGCGGACGGCGTCAGCGACATTACTCTTACCACTTCCATTCGGTCCTACAATACCTGTAATTCCGTTATGAAATTCAAATTTAATCTTATTGGCAAAAGATTTGAATCCCTGCACTTCTATACTCTTTAAATACATAAAGTCCTCTTTACTTTTTCTTTCTGAGATTCAGAATTGCCTCATAAGCTGCCTGCTGTTCTGCTGACTTCTTCGAGCTTCCTTTTCCACGTCCCCAGGCTTTTCCCCCGATTCTTGCTTCCACTTCGAAAATCTTATTATGATCCGGTCCCTGTTCATCAATCAGTTCATAACTTACATTCCCCGTCATATTCGCCTGCACGATCTCCTGTAAGATTGTTTTACTATCATAAAAGAGTTTTTTATCCTCTAAATCTGTCAAAATAAAATGATGGATAAACTCTTTTGCATTAGTAAAACCACCGTCGAGATAGATAGCACCGATTAATGCTTCCATCGCATCAGATGTGATAGAATCTCTTTTTCTTCCACCGGTCGCCTCTTCTCCTTTTCCAAGAAGCAAGTAATCTCCAAGTCCGATATCTCTTGCACACATTGCCAGAGACGGTTCACATACCATACTTGCACGTGTCTTTGTCAGTTCTCCCTCAGATACCTTTGGAAATTCATTAAATAAATAAGCACTTGATACCAATTCCAATACTGCATCTCCAAGAAACTCCAGGCGTTCATTACACTCATATTTCTTCAAATGTTTCTCATTTGTATAAGAACTATGCATCAATGCACGTTCGATCAGGCTTTTGTCTTTAAACACATATCCGATCTTTTGTTCCAGTTCTTTTACTCTGTCCATTTAAATGGCCTCCTTCGTGTTAATAAACGAAAAAGCCCAAACGGGCTTTTTCATCTCACTATCTGATTATTCATTAGCCTTCTTTTTCTGGATCTGATCAACAGCATCCTGCACTGTTGTGATCTTCTCTGCCTCTTCGTTATCGATCTCGATGTCAAAATCTTCTTCAATTCCCATAATGATCTGGAAAATATCCAGAGAGTCAGCTCCAAGATCATCTACGAATGTAGTATCCGGTGTGATTGTCTCCGGTGAAACATTAAGTACGTCCGCAATAATTGCCTGCAGTTTTTCAAATTCTGTCATTGTAAAACTCCTCCTGTCTTATTCGACTTCTTTCT
>OLQO01001658.1_pt1 | contig 13922 bp, 10 predicted proteins | sample 1672281 | NCBI WGS metagenome assembly OLQO01 (sample SAMEA3136667, study PRJEB25190) | human gut metagenome | biome: human gut; feature: human-associated habitat; material: faeces | place: Austria | collected 2013
AGTGCGGTGATCTGCATCAGGAAGAACTTCTGATCCAGATCACCGCACTCGTCAGATATTTAAATGCAAAAAATATGGTGCCGCAAAATCATCAATCCAGATAATTTTGCGGCACCACCGCTTTATACATGTAAATTCTTTTCCATTTCCTGACGCATTTCTTTTCCCTTGAAAAGCACCAGTCCGATCAGCATCAGCACGCCCATCCCAATTGAAATCACAGACGGAAATACAATTCGTACCTTACCAGTCAGCAAAAAGATAAATGGTAAGATCATTCCGTAAAGCGCCGCCATCACAAAGTACACCAGATAGTCCTTCGCCTGACGGTAATACACCCTCGATATGATCAGCATCGAAATCATAATCAAGCCACTGACTCCCGGAAGCACAAAGTCAATCGACCAGCCATGCCAGCCGGTCAGCCAGTCCCAGATAATACAACCGACTGTCACAATGATCAGCTGCCACATGGCATTCTTCAGCAGATTGTACCGCTTGAAGAAACCGACTGCGAGCGCCAACCACATACTGAACGCACCGCCGCACACAAACAGTGACAGATGGAAATTCGTATCAATGCTATAATCCACTCCCAGTGCCGCCACAATCGCGATCATGCAAAGAAATGTAAATATTTTGAAAATCTGCATTCCTTTCGCTTCTGTCATCACACTTTCCGGATACTCCACTTCAAGGATCTCAGGCTTTACTTCCTGCTCTTTCAGAATCTGGAAAAAGTTGTCCTTGATCGCATCACAGTCATATCTGGACGTAAATCCCAGATAAATCTTATCCCGGAAAGAACACATGCAAAGCTCTACTTTCGGCGTACTTGTATAAACACCAAAATACCTGATATACGTCTCATAGCTTTCCGGCATCCGGATGATTCCCATGTTGGAAAAAATAGCGGTCACATCACTTTCTGCCGTCCTCGCCCCGATATTGATACAGACATTTTTCAGTTCCAGCGGCGCAAATTTCAGGATTGGATGCACCTGCAAGGCGAAGTAATCGTTCATCCGCTTCTCCATCTTTTCCGCTGTCAGTTCTTCTTTAAAGCATGCATTTACTTTTTGCACAACATCTGTGAACTCTTCTTTTCCACCCTGAAAATGATATCCCGGTTCGATCCAGTTGAAGAAATTGAGCATTGTATTGGTCGGAAAGAAATTACGCAGATTTACCGGAACCATCAGTACAACCGGCTTGCTTTCCTGCCGTCTTGTCATTGTCCGGTGAATCGCACACAGATATACCGCAGTCAGAAATACCGTCATCGATACACCATAAGTCTTTGCCTGATGCCTCAGTTCTTCGACCGGAATTTCTGCCTCTGTCGTCTGCAGGCTTCCAAGCTCACGCCGGTTTCCGCGAAGCTGATGCGCTGCCGGTTTTTTCTCCTTTTTGCGGTCTGCCTGGCGGGAATAATATCTTTCAAATCCATCTGCTTCCTGATCGAAAAGGCTCTCCGAATACTCTGACAGAACCACATCCTCCAGTCCATCCTCATGATGTGCCAGATACAGATAATTTTTCACCAGCTCCCGTACAAATTCACTGGCACCGGTTCCGTCCGTCAGCACATGAAAGACCTCAAAATTGATTCTCTTTTTGTAATAAGTCACTTCAAAAAGCAGATCTCTCTTATCACGGATATAAAGGCTGCTGCACGGCTCCTTATACTCTTCTCTTACAACCGGTCTTTTATTACTCTGTTCCAGATAATGCCAGAACAGTCCCTTTCGCAGCACGGACAGAAAGATCGGATATTTTTCCAGTGTCCTGTCTACCGCCTTCTGCAGGATCTCCTGCTGTATATCCTCTTTCAATTCACAGTAGAACCGGAATACACGGGTATCCCTTTTACTGCTCGCCGCCGGAAAAAGCTTCGCTGCATTGTCCAGTCTTCTCCAGTGCTTTACATTTGTCTGCGGCATTTTCTATTCCCCCTCCAGAAAATGATTAATATATTCAAAACTTTCCTGTACATGCAGACTCCGGATTCCCAGTGCAAAATATCCGTGAAGTGCATCCTTGATCCGGTGTACTTCCACCCGGTTACCTGCCTCTGCAAGACGTCTTCCATACGCTTCTCCCTCATCCCGGAGTGGATCAAATTCTGACGTCAGGATCAGTGTATCCGGCTGTCCTGACAGATCTTTCTCCAGAATCGGTGCAAAATATGGATTTAACTTGTCCTCTTCCGAACCTGCATAAAGATTGATATAATCTTTTAATTTGCCTGCCGTCAGAAGATAATCCTGCCCGTTCTCCCTTACAGAAGAGAACAGACTCTTCTCTGAATAATCATTATTGACTGCCGGATAGATCAGAATCTGTCTCTTTGGCATAAATTCGCCACGATCCCGTGCCATAATGGATAATGCAGCTGCCAGATTGCCACCTGCACTGTCTCCAATCAGAGTAATATCCTCCGGCTTTGTATCCGGATGCGTATACAATGCTCTTGCCACGGCATAGCAGTCCATAAGCCCGGTCGGGAACTTGTGCTCAGGTGCCAGGCGGTATTCTACTGCTGCTACAGTCTGCCCCGTCGCCTGTGCCATCCGGGAACATACTCTCTCATAATTTTCCACATGCTCAGTCGCCCATCCTCCTCCGTGAAGGAAAAGCATGATCTTTCGTCCCTTGATCTGATCTTTTTCCAGACACGATGCTTCATCCGGGAAAAATACCCGGATCGGAACTTCATAATCGCCGTTATATACCTGCAGATCCATTTTTTTATAAAAAATTTTCATCGGATCCAGTCTTTTCAGATCCGCAAGCTGCCTTGATACTTCTACATCAATCCCTCCAAAAGACAGGATTTTCAGGATTGCTTTTGTTGCTATATTGATCGCCATATTTTTCTGTCCTCATTTATTTTTTCATACAGATTTATTCTACCATAGAATGATGTCCCCTACCACTCTTTCTCTTTCCATCTTTGCTACATTAACCCATTTTCAATTTTTCAAATTTCACAATCATCTCATTATTTATTTGACACAGACTGTCAAAACAGTTACCATACACTTATGCACAAGGAGGGTGTATTTGTTTTATGAATAATAAAAAAAATATAGACGACTATTTTGATGACAACTTTGAAGTAACTTATACAGGCGATCTCCCGTCGATCCCTGTGGGGCAGGATGATTATGACGATCGGTATGACGACACAGACTACCTTAACGATTATGAAACTGACGACTACTACGATGAAACAGACAGGCTTGCTCCTGATTATGACGATGATTATGAAGAAGAGGGCTCTTATGTCCGCCAACGACCAGCCAGACGGGCAGAACGTAGAAATTCCCGCAGACGTCCCGATTCCTCTTCCGAAGAACTGGCTGCTCCGATCCGGAATATTGCCCGCACCGGAAGTACTGCCGCTGAGAAACTGACCACTTTCATCCTTCGCCCGGCACCGGTACTGATGTCCGCCGTCATCCTGGCGATTACCTTTTTCTCGTTCTGGAACCAGATGTCTAATTATGGCGATATCAAGACACTGAGCTCCACTCCCGATCTTACACTGGTTGCATACCTGGCTGTCGGAGGGGTTATGCTAATCTGGATGCTGTCTACGTTCTTTTTCACATTAAGTGGCATCCGGCACGGAACCGGACGAGGGCTTACCTATTTTGTTCTGGTATATATTCTTTCCTACCTGTTCAGCCTTGCGGCAAATGCAATTCCTGCGGATGTCGAACTGTTTACCGGTATCCGGGGCGGCATCCTGGTATTTGGTTCTCTTTACCCGGCATATTTTCCATTCTGCGTGGTGGGAATTATTACTTGTATTTCGCGGAAAGTTTTGAAGTAAAACATTCCTCATACTAAGGCATATGCCTTAGGGCATCCTCATATGGTGTTTTGCTTTATAAGTGAACAACAACTAATTACATGCGAAAAAAGAGTAAGTCAAATCACTCATCTATCTGATTTAACTTACTCTTTTCTTACTTTTGTTTCATTCCTGATGTGTTTTCCAACTTTTGTACTATTTTTTCTATATCATATTCCGGTGCATAGGTATTGGCAATATCATAGATTCTCTGTATCGTCAAGACATCCTCTTCCAGAAAATCTGCAATTTCCTCTGCTGACATCCCTTTTTGCAATTTTTTTATAACAATTGAAACTAATGCTTCCCTGTACCCTTCTTTACGCCCTTCTTTACGTCCTTCTTTACGTCCTTCTTCACGTCCTTCTCGCATCCCAATTATTTTTGCACTTTTCATAAACGAATTATGATCCCACAAAATTTTTTGTCTTTCTTCGTATTCTCTTCTTTTTCTTTCATCTGCACTCATCTTCTCCAGACATTCATAAGCTTCTTTAATATATTCATTTTGCTCTGCCATCTTTGCAAAATCCTTTCTGTTCTTTCCGCTCATAAATCGCATCCACTGGATGATCCCAGTTTCATTCTGACTTTCCGGTGGCAACTTTTTCAATTCCAGAATATGAATCTGCAGCAAGTCCGTCAGCACTTCTCCAGTCTCTTTATCACAGAACATTCCCGCATGATAACATCTGGTATCATTTTCAAAGAAATTAAAGTCCAAAATTCCAACATGAATGCACGGTTTAATTCTATCATAAGTATCCCCTGTTTTCATTTGATCCGTTACCATCTTTGACAGATAATAAAAGCTCCTCTGAAACCAGAATTCAAATGGCACCACCTGCATTTCCAAATCCATCTGCTCTCCATTTTTCAAGAGAACTCTTACATCCAGAATCCCGTATTTATCTTCCGGATATTCTTTCCTTAAAATTGTTGGCATCAACTTTGTTTTCTGAATTTCTTCTGGCTCTTTCTTTAGAATTGCCGCAATCAATCCCTGTCTTACTTTTGCATTCTCCATTAATTCTTTGAAGCAGAAATCTACCGTTGGATGCATTATAAAGCTATCCTGATTTTCTGTTAATTGTTTCTTTTCTTCTGTCATATGATTCCCCTTTCTGCATTGTAAAAATATAGAAAGGAAAATCTGACTTTTCTACTATAAATATTTTAACATACTGTCATCCTTTGTAAAGGCAAACTCCCATACTTCTATATTTTCTTTTGCTTTGTTCATTGTCGGGAGTTTACTCGAAAATTGAGCACCGAAAATGAGATACCTTCTGATTATGGTTAATTAGATACTTTTTCGATTTTAGAACTAAATCGAAGTAAAATAACTCTATCACATTTTCCTGAAATCTTATACCCTGCATAACATTTTCGAGCACTTTCGTTGCATTTCAATCATCAGACCATTTTATATGCATATCCAAAAAATCCCGTACTCCATGTACAAATCACATGAAATACAGGATCTTTTTATTTATCTAACTAGAATTTGATAACTCCAAGAATTATACCTGAGATCAGACAGATAATACTTACACCCCAGATCCAGAAGAAACTGTTCTTGATGTGATCTTTGATCTCCACACCGGCAAGTCCGGTTCCAAGGAAAGTAGCAGGAACAACCGGGCTGATGAAAGTTGCACAGTTACGGCAAACAACCATTGCAATGGCAATATGTGCCGGATTTACACCGAATTCGTTTCCGATTCCGATCAGTACCGGAAGCATTCCGAAGAAGAAGGAATCGGTATCAAACATCAGTGTAAGCGGTACAGATACCAGACCTACGATAAGCGGTAAAAATCTTCCCATAGACTGTGGAACTACGTTTGCAAGTACGTTAGCCATATGAGTCATGATCTCTGTTTGCTGCATCACTCCAAAGAATACACCTGCACAAAGAATCGTAGATGCCATGGTAAGTGCCGGACCTGCATGGGATTTAATAATCTTACCCTGCATTTTTGCACCCGGGTAGTTTACAAAAAGTGCTACTGCACATCCTACCATAAAGATATAGTAAGACGGTACCTTTGCAAGAACCAGGTTTACGATCACTACCAGTGTTACGATTACATTGAATACAAAGAGTTTCGGTCTTGCAAGCTCATTCTTTTCATCATCTGTTACGGCTTCATCTTCAATTCCGCCATACTCGATCTTTTCTGCTGAAGAAGTGCCCGCACCTCTCTTCTTTTCGATATTTCCCCAGATAAATGCTGTTCCAAGTGCAATAAAAATACCTACAACCTGCATTGGAATGATCTGTTTCCACAGTGCATTTGGTTCAATTCCAAGGACAGTAGCCGCACGCATTGTCGGTCCGCCCCATGGCAGAAGGTTCATTACACCCATTGCAGATACACAGATGAGCATCAGAGTTGTCGGTCTCATATTCAGACGTTTGTAAACCGGGAGCATTGCCGGAATTGTGATCAGGAATGTAGAGGCACCGCCTCCATCCAGATGTCCGATCATAGCAATGATACAGGTCATCATGGCAACACCGACTACATTACTTCCGACTTTCTTCATCAATGCATTGATGATCTTGTCGAACATTCCTACATCTGTCATAATTCCAAAGAAAAGTACAGAGAAGATAAACAGCGATGCAGTACCATGTACTCCGGCTACACCGGCTGTTACAAATTCCCCCATTTCTTCAATCGTAAATGTTCCGGTTGCTACAAGGATCGCACCTGTTACAGTTGATACACTGACAAATGCAAGAGCCGGTACCGTTACATTTCTTAAGAGCAACGCAATCACAATAATGATGGTTGCAAATCCCAATAAGGCAAGCATTGCTTCACTCATGGCATTTTCTCCTTCCTTTTGTACGGGTACTTTTTCGTACCATTTATTTGATGATTCCATTATAAAAACCCAACCTTACACTCTTACAGATTCCTCCTTACATTTTGTTAAGGTAAATCTTTAAAAGTATTAAGGTTGGGTTTGTCTTATCTTACACCTTACAGATATCTGCGTCTTTTTTCTTATACCGGCTGGCTGGCACAATTCCGAATTGCCTCAAGAATCGCGGTATCCGATACCGGTTTTTCTACATATCCGTCAATGATTCCTTTCTGCCGGGCCTCTGCCACCTCACGGCTGACTCCATCAATAATAATAAGCTTCAGCATGTCCGGATATCTGCCTGCAAGCGACATACAGAAATCCACTCCACTGCAATCCTCCATCGTCTCGTCTACTACCAGCACATCTGCCTCCTGCTGTTCCAGACATTTTTGCAGTTCTTCTCTTTTCATACAGGTCTGAATCTGGATCCCGATCTTCTCAAAATTCTTTTTCAGCAGCTGCAATACCTTTGCATTGTCATCTGCCACCACGATCCGATAATCCTTTCTGGGAATATTCTGCACAATCTGTGGCATATGCTCTGTATCCAGTACCGGAAGGTAGATATGAAAGGTACTTCCTTCTCCTTTTTTGCTCTCTGCATAAATATATCCCTTATGTGAAGTAATAATCTGCTCCGCAAGTGCCAGTCCAAGTCCGGTACCCTCTCCCCCTTTTTTCGTTGTAAAAAATGGATCAAAAATCTGACGCAGCGTCTCTTTATCCATTCCACACCCATTATCTTTCACCTGGATATGGATATATTTTTTCCATACATCCGAAAGCTTTTCAATCACTCCCTGAGCCAGTTTTTCTTTTTCTTCTGAATGGCAGGATATTCTGATATTTCCTTGATTTTTTCCAATCGCATGCACCGCATTAACGCAGACATTTAAAAGCACCTGGTTCAGCTGTGTCGCATTTCCAAGGATCATTTCATCATCTACCCGAAACTCACTTTCCATATGGATCAGAGGCGTGCAGACAGATTCCATCATCCTTTCTGCACGCGTCATGAATTTCTTTATCGAAATATTTTTATAAACGGTCTCTACATTCTTTCGACTCAGGGACGAAATCTGGCGCACTACATCCTTTGCTTTTTCCGAAGCCTCATAAATTTCTTTTGCACTGTCCTGTTCTTCTGATCCTTCCGGAAGTTCCATCATCAGAAGCTCTGCATATCCCATGATCGGAGTCAGAAAATTATTGAATTCATGTGCGATACCACCTGTCATAGTTCCCATGATCTGAAGTCTTTGCTGATGTGCGATACTCTGCTCACTCCGATGCATTTTTTCCAACTGCTCATTCAGTTCTTTCAGATCATTGATCTCCCGCACAGCTCTTCTCATATCACGCATCACTTTGCCAAATAAGACAACCGCAATACCGGCAGCCAACAAAATACCAACAAAAATACATACCATTTTCAAGAAACCTTCAGCTATCGGTTCGTACAGATCATCGTAGTCAATCACCGCACTGACTACCCAAAAGCTGTCTCCGATCTGAACCGGAGAATATGCACTGATTTTCTGTACTCTCGGACGTTCTTCATTTGTCCACCAATACGAATAATAATGAGAAATACCTTCTTTTCTCTTCTTCTGATCCTCAATCATCTTCTCCAGACTGGAGTAATCCAGATCCGGATACATTTTCTTCCTTCCTGCAATAACCGGAATTCCCCATTGTTCTTTCTTCGGATGCATGATGATCGTTCCTTCTGCATCTTTGACAACAATGTATCCATTCGTTCCGATGTGAATTCCCGAAATCAGTTTTTGATAATATTTTTCCGCATCGATCATCAGACAGATCTTTCTCCCATCCTTCAAAATACGCTTATATACATTATAGATTTTCCCATCTGTATCTTTTTCCATATAAATGCTATTCTTTACCGAGCTTTGAGTGAGCAGCTGTGAACTTACAATCTGTACATCCTTGATACTCTCTGAAAGCTTTCCCTGTTCGTCTTCCAGGTACAGATTCGTGATAAAACTGGTCTGTGTGTCTATAAATTCCCGATACAGTTGTTTTGCCTCATCCTGCGGTCTGTTCTCTGCTGTTTTCGCAAGAAAGCTTAAACTTTCCTCATATTCCTCTGCGGACATCGCCATATTTTCACTCAGGATTCTGGTTGTCAGGAGCATCTGTTCCTCCTGGTTCTGCATCAAAGTATCTCTGTACTTTTTCCAGACACCAAATCCTGCAAATACAAGAATTACGATTAAAAAAAGTGGAATCGCAGCAATCAGTGTCTTTTTGTTTTTCTTCATATATTCTTGTCCCCAGTTTGTTATCAATTGACTTGTTCTCTTTCTAATATTATAATGTTTTTTATAAGTTGTATAGAATTTTATCGAAATTTTTACTTTTGGGAGGTTGCCTCAATGGCTGACAAAATACTGATCGTAGATGATGATCCGGCAATCTGTAAGCTGCTGGAAAAGGTAATGCACAGCAATGAGCTGGAAACAACAACAGTAAACTGTGGCATGGATGCTCTGTCCATCCTGAAAAATCATACATTTGACCTGATCCTTATGGATATTATGCTGGGAGATATGGAGGGATTTGAGGTCATCAAACGGCTTCGCAATCAGGGGATCAGTACTCCGGTTATGATCGTCAGCGGACGTAATGAAGACTATGATTCTCTGTACGGGCTTTCACTTGGAGCGGATGATTATATCACCAAGCCGTTCCGACCGCTTGTACTTGGTGCCAAAGTAAAAGCACTGATCCGCCGCAACAAGAATCTGGTACTCGACAATTCCGATACTCTGGAATGCGGTCCATTCAGCTATGATACCACAACCATGCGTTTTTACAAAAATGGCGAAGAACTTATCCTTTCTTCCAAGGAGTCTGCACTTCTTCTGCTTTTTATGAAGCATCCGCAGCAGGTTTTCACCAAGGATATGATCTATGAGCATGTCTGGGGCAATACGGTTGCCGTTGATGACAATGCGATCATGGTCTACATCAACCGGCTTCGTGGTAAGATCGAGGACGACAGACAGAATCCGGCGTATATCCTGACAATCCGCGGACTGGGATACCGTTTTGTTCCGTAAACGACCTTTTCATCAAGAAGAGGCTCCATCCGGAATCTTCTCCTAATGAAAAAGATGACTTTTCACCCACTCATTTGTGAAAAGTCATCTTTTTTATTCCTCACCAGTCTGGTGCAGTCCATATTCATGGCAGAAAATTTGATTCCCGTTCTCAGTTATTATACGCTCTATTTTACAACTGGAAAGAGGTTCAGGATTGCCCCGTTCTCGTTTGGAATTTTATTGCACAGCATCGCAAGAAACAGTGAGGTGGCAAGTAGATCGGCACACCCACCCGCGCTGATACCACGCTTTATATAATCCGCATCCATGCGGATCAGTTTGTCTAACGCATCTTCTGAGTAGGCTCCGCCTTCCTCCAGAAACTGCATCGCTTCCATCTGTACCTGATAGAGTACTGACGGATTCTTTCTCGATAAAATGTTGGAATCCTGCACCCGGCTCATCAGTGCAAAAAGGATCTGTAATTTGATTCGGTTCCACTCCATTCCCCGCAAAAGTCCATCCTCCAGTACCGGAAGCGCAATATGAAAAACAGATGGGTATCCGGCAAGCGCTTCCCCGCGAATCCCTGTAGTCCCGTATTGTACGAGATTTTTCTCACCGTTACTTTTCGCAGGTTCCTTTCCCAACATTTCAATTTCGGCTCTTAAGATCCTGGCAGTCATCTTCTGCTCCATCCGAAGGATGGATTGTAAAGTAACCGTTCCGTCTTCCTGGATACATCTTCCCGCTGCCGCACTGAATATTCCAAGGGTAAAGATCATCCCTTTATGTGTATTCACATGTCCGGTTGCCCAATACATGGCTTCCTCCGCAAGCATTCCGGTCTTACGGATTTCACGGAAAAGATCTTCCGGCGTACAGGTCAGCTGATATCCCTGGTATGCCATTCTAACAAACCATGGATACAACGCCTCTGCACTTCTTTCAAAGGTCTGCACATCCATATCAGTGTGGGCACCACAAGAATACGGATCTACAAGCCCCGGTTTGGGAACCGTATAGACTTCCTCAAGCAGCGCCTGATACGCCATCCGGCCAATCGATTCTGCAAAGTATTCTGCTTTCTCTACTGCCTGGTTCTTTCCCATACGGTTCTCCTTTTATATCCAATTGCCAATAACCTGTAAGTTTTCCGATCAGAATTTAATCATCAAATTCAAACGGCTTGATCTGACGGACAACATCCATGATGGTACCGTCACGGCTTTCAATGACACCGACAACACGATCTCCAAACTGTACCTTCTGTGGTTCCCCCGCGATAGAGTAAGCGATATCACGTAATTCTTCGATGGTCTTAAACGGAAGGTCTACATCTTTCATTGCTTCGATCAGATCCTGTCTCTTCGGATTGATTGCAATACCATAATCTGTGATGACAACGTCTACACTTTCTCCCGGTGTTGTGACGGTTGTTACGTCTGTACAGATTGCCGGTGTTCTTCCCTGAAGAAGCGGTGCGATAACGATGGCACATTTTGCTCCGGCTGCTGTATCCGGATGTCCACCCTGCGCTCCTGTGATCATACCATTAGAATCTACAACAACGTTACAGTTGAAGTGTACGTCAACTTCCAGAGCTGCAAGAATTACGAAGTCCAATTTATTGACAACTGCACCCTTGTTGAACGGGTTCGCATACTCACCTGCACTGATCCGGAAATGATGCAGATCTTTTACAGATTCTACGGCTGCAAGGTCAAAGTCCTGTGTATCCAGAAGTGCATCTACCTGACCATTGATCAGAAGGTCACACATCGGCTTTGTAAGACCACCCACACCAAAACGCATGCGGATATTTCTTTCTTTCATTACCTTTGCAAGTGAAATAGTAGATGCGATAGAAGCTCCGCCGACACCTGTCTGATAAGAGAATCCATCTTTGAAATACGGTGTATTTACAACGAACTGTGTACAGTAATCAGCCATCATCAGCTTTCTCATATCTGTGGTCGGTTTTGCTGCACCTGTTGCGATCTTCTTCGGATCACCGATCTGGTCTACTTCTACAACATAGTCTACCTTTGTCATTGAAATATGTGCCGGAAAGTTCGGGAACGGAACCATACAGTCTGTGATTGCTACGACTTTGTTTGCATGGAAAGCATCTGACATTGCGTAAGAAAGTACACCACAGTCAGATTTTCCACCGATACCACGGCAGTTACCGTACTCATCACAGGTAGGAGTTCCGATAAATGCGATATCGATCTGTGTCTCACCTGTTACCAGGGCACGTACACGTCCGCCGTGGGAACGCATGATCGCAAGACCTTTTAATTTACCATTGGAAATAGCTTCTCCGATTTTTCCACGCACTCCGGAAGACTGAATATTTGTAATGGTTCCATCTTCAATATACTCTACCAGAGGATCATGTGCTTTTCCAAGAGAGCTTGCACAGATAGTAATGTCCTTGATCCCCATATCATGGATCTCTTTCATTACCATATTTACAACGTAATCCCCTTCACGGAAATGGTGATGGAAGCTGACTGTCATACCATCTTTGATGCCACATTTTACAAGAACATCATGGATACTGTCTACCATCTTGCTTCCGTTGGAATTGATCACACATTCTACTTCCGGTCCATGTTTTTTATAGACATGTCCGTCAAAATGATGTACACCCTGAAATACTTCTTTACCAGTTGCTTTTAAAATCTCTTCCGGGATATCTCTACCTACTGCGTTAATCATCTTATAAATCCCCCTTATACACACCTGAAGCTTTTGCAAGCTCAATTGTTCTCTTTGCTCCGTCATAGAAAGCGATATCGATCATCTTACCATCTACTGTAAATACACCGATTCCCTGTGCTTTTTTTGTATCAATTTCACGAACAACTTTTTCTGCGAAAATGATATCTTTCTGTTTTGGTGTAAAGATTTCATGTACAATGTTGATCTGTCTTGGGTTGATGATGGATTTTCCATCAAACCCCATCAGGTGGATATTCTCAACATCCTGACGGAAACCATCCATATCATCCAGATCTGTGTATACTGTATCAAAGCACTGTACACCTGCCGCTCTTGCTGCGATTACCATGTTCTGTCTTGCTCCCATGAGCTCGATTCCGGTTCCGGTAATGTGTGTCTGAAGGTCTTTGGTGTAATCTCCGCCGGAAAGGGCAATTCCGAAAAGTCTTTCGGAAGATTCGCAGATATCAAGTGCACGCATCACGCCTCGTGCTGATTCAATAGCTGCCATGATCAGAACACTTCCCTCTTCACGTCCGAAATCTTTTTCAGCCTGAACAACTTCAGCTTCTACTACTTTTACGTCCTGTGCGGATTCTGTCTTTGGAATACGGATCGCATCACAGCCGCCTGCTACTGCGCAGCGGATATCTTCTTTCCAGTAAGGAGTGTCCAGTCCGTTAATTCTGACAACACGTTCACATCCTCTATAATTAATCGTCTTAAGTGCATGATAAAGAGAAAATCTGGCTGCATCTTTCTGGTTTTCTGCAACCGCATCTTCCAGATCAAGCATGATGGAATCCGGTTTGTAAATGTAAGGATCTTTGATCAGTCCCGGTTTCTGTGCATTTAAAAACATCATAGTTCTTCTAAGTCTTTTTTTATTCGGATTCATTATCTGATCGCACCTCCCCACGGTAAATCTTCGATCTGTCCTACCGAACGGTAAACAGCTGCTTCGATTCTTGCTTTGATCGTACAGTCAAGAGCTCCTTTATCTACGATTGTAAGCTTTACATTATCGATTCCCAGATTTTCCAGTGTTTCATAAGCTACTTTCTTAATCTGGTTTCCATACTGATTGATCACTGCGCTTTCCAGTGAAAAATCAACTTTTCCTTCTCCGGCTTCTACTGTTACCTGGCAGTCACTGGATTCTAATGTTCCTGCAATTGCAGGTTTCTTGATTTCCATTCGCGCTTCCTCCTTAACATCCATTTGCATTAGTATTTGCTTCGTTGTGTTTATCATAGGGCTCTTACCTTACAGGAACACCTATGGTTTTCTTAATAATTGTTAAGATTCGCATATTTTTGCTGTTACAACTGGTCTTTCCAGTGCCTGTGAATTCATATTCACCCAGCGTTTCATATATA
>OLQO01001666.1_pt1 | contig 13864 bp, 9 predicted proteins | sample 1672281 | NCBI WGS metagenome assembly OLQO01 (sample SAMEA3136667, study PRJEB25190) | human gut metagenome | biome: human gut; feature: human-associated habitat; material: faeces | place: Austria | collected 2013
CAAATCTTTAGCGGCAGTCACAGCATCCACATGAAAGCGTTCCCGGTAATGCTTGTTCATCTTTTTCGGTGAGCCGGTATAGGTGAGCAGCCACTGCTTGCCTTTTCGGAGGCGGGCTTCCTTTCGCTCAGCCTTCGTCAGTTTCTTTTTCTTTGCCATTTGCGGAATCTCCCGGAGTTTTTGCTGATGACTTTGGTTTGCGCTTCTTCGGTGCCGTCAGCTCATAGCTCAAAGAAAGCAGGTCTTTGATGGCATCATCCAGCTCCGGTTTGCCGAGCTGAATACTGAGCCACTTTTCCTTGTTCATATGATAAGCCGGAAAATAACCGTCCTGTCCGCGAAGAGAGCCGATCAACAGCGGATCGCTTTTCACATTAAGGACATCAATGATGCCTGCCTCCGTCAATCCCAACTTATCAGCAGATACTTCCAGAACTACACCATACCATTTATTATTGTCGTTGTGCCGCAACACCGCATTCCAGTCATGCCAGGGGTATTCCGGCTCTGTGCCGTACTGCTTGCGTATCCATGTAAATAATTCTTGTCGTGTCACTCCATCGCTTCCCCGCTGTTTTATGTGTGGTTTTTTGCAACAACCTGTTGCACAAAGTTTTGCCTCAGATAACTCTCCGCACTGCATTGATATCAGAAATCATCCAGCGCAGCATCAATCTCTTCCAGCCGATCAATCCAGCCCAGGTCAGATTTCTTCTTGGTCGCTGGTCTTTTTTTATCACCACCAACCACTTCAAACCGTTTCTCTTCTGTCCCGAACAAACTTTTAACCTGAATTCTGAAATCCGGCTTGTTGTTGGCCAGTCCCTGCATGAGCTGCACATTCTTGTATCTGGGCAGGAGGATTTGACAGATAGCCTGAATGTCTTGCTCCTTAATACACGGTACCGCCATGAACTTTTTCGTTATGTAAGGCTTTATATCTGCCAGTACCTGTGACATAGAGGCTTTCTTTCGGTTATCAGCCATAAAATCCCCCCTTTTTTTCCAAAACGCTACCTTTCTTTATCTATCGTCCGGCCAGAATGTATAGAAATATTACTTCATATTGGCTATATACTTTTTCAACTTAATGATTCTATCTTCCGTATCAATACCCGCTTCATTTTGAGAAATAGTAACGGTATCCGTAAGGCTATCATCATCATTTCTGTAAACACCATATGAATTGTTTTCACAGACAATGTAAACATCATCATAAACCAAATACTGCCCCATCTCGTCTCTGGATAGATGGTCATCATCTGCTTCTTTCAAATACGGCATGTACGTATTTTGTGACCACTGCGTCTTTGTCTGCATAACCGAGAACATATATGGCTTATTTACCACATCGTCGTTGCTCATCTTTCCATAACTACCAGGACGGAAAACAGGATACTTTACATAATAATAATTCCATGGATATAAATTATCCTTTTCACATTGAGCCAAGAACGCAGAAATAATTCCATCCAAAATGCCATCATCGAAACTTTCTTTCGATTTGAGCAGTTCAACTAAAATTGTATGTGTATTTTCAAAACCGGCATTTGCACTTTTATGAAATAGCTCATCCCAAGCATACTGCAAACTTTTTGATGCAAACTGATAACGCCATTTGTTTCTTTCCTGCTGCCCATAGTTGCCTAATGTCATTAAAGCACAGTCAATCTTATCCCACGAACAGGCGAATAAAGAAGAAAAACGAGAGCCCAGCGAAAGATTATCGAGACCAATAATACCGATTTGCCCTTTTAACATGTTATGATCTTCCAGTTCAAACACTTCATCTGTACAGTCTGGGTTTTGGGTTAGGAATTCAATTTTTTTCTTTTCTTCCTGTATCTGATTTACATTGAAGTTAATCTCAATAGAATCATCAATCACGCCTGTAAGAACAATTGCATCAACAGCCTGAAGAATTGCGGGAATTCTGTTTCTATCCTGTCTATCACTAACCTCATCTTCGGAATTCTGAATCAGGTTGTTGACAATTCTGATTCTTCTCACAAAATCAGAATATGTCACTTCATTTTGGTGCTGTAAATAGATTGTAATGGCATACAAGAGCACGATGCGGTTTAATGGAAACTGTCGTATTCTGCCGGACTTATCAGAATAAAAATGCAAGCAATCCTCAAAAATATCAATCTTATATCTGGAATCAACCACAATTTTCCCACATGCATGAGTGTAGCTCATAAACGATTCCAAAAATTCTGTCGGATTATCATAGCCATTTATTTTACACCAGCAATCGAAGAACGCTTCTAGCGTAGCTATGTTCGCTACTGCTTTCTCTTCATCTGCGGAGAAATACAAGTGCAGCAAATCAAAAATGTCGCTGCTGTAGCCTTGTGGAGACTGTCCATTACGATAACAAATAATATCGCAAACGAACTTGAAGTATCGTAGAAATTCATCATCAATAATATTGTCATCCGCATCACTGGAGCCGCTGCTGCGATATTCCCACAATAAATCTGTCCAGGATTTATCTATTTTTCCAACAATACGATCTGCCGTATTCTGACCATTTTTTTCATCGAGAGCTCTGATTTCCCTCTCCAGTTCTGCTTTGAAATGTTCAAATACTGTCAACGGCTTCCCACGGGAATTCATTTTAATATAAAGCTCATCAGTAAGACCCATATCTCTTATTGGCAAGAAATAAAAGGTAATCGCTTTATTTTCCAATTGCTCCCATATATCCGGTACATCTTTGAAGCGCTCATCAATCGCATCCAACATTACAAGCATGGAGCTGATAGTAGGATCATCTTTCCAGTCAAACGGAAACCATGCCTGATTCTTTATGTCAGCAGAAAGCGTAGTTTCAAAAGATGGCATAAACTTCACAAGCTCGGCACAGAAATATCTTGCACTATAACGTGTTTCATAGCTGAACCTGCTGAGAAATGCGTACTTGTCATCAGAAATTTTTTCCTTTTTAGCCGCATACCAATGCAAGAGGAACAACGTTGTCAAACGCTGCTGACCATCCAAAGGCGTCATAGTTCCTTCTTCATCAATGTCACCGTAAACAAAGTCAAGGGTAATCGGCTCCCCAGTAACAGCCCTATAAAGTGCCTGAAGAAAACGACTTCTTACTCTATTGATGTCTTTATCAATACGTCCTTGAGCGTAGTCTCTCTGAATAAGGGGGATTACAATTTTATTAAGCTGAACTGAAGTATCTCCATCCTCAATCGTTGTTTCAAAGATATCCATAAATGAGTGAAGCGTCGTACTCATTTTGTTTCCTCCTTTTCCAAAACAATCGGTTCTATATAATCACTCAGAACATCATTGATTGCTTTAATATAAGCAATTCTATCGGCCTGACCCCAAAAGTGAAGCTGATTTTCAGCAGATGGAGTATAATATTTCAGGAATACCATCTTAGTACAGAAAGGAATATACTGTCCTTTTTTATCCATCTGAATGATATCATTTCTTTTCACATCAAATGTCGAATTATTAAGAGCCGCATTGTCCGCCGTATTAAGCAATGCAAGATTTGCAATGGAATGCATGTACTCTGTATTGCCTGAAACGGATAACAAACCAAGAACTTTTTGCTGAATGCTCTCAAATACAGTGCGCTCCAGCTTATCTGCATTTATCGCGCCTTGCATTTCATCAATCAGTTCACTATGTTCACCACCGATACTTTCAACAGATGGGATATGAAGTTCCAGCCACTTTTTCCAAACATCTTGCGTTTTCATACCTTCCGATTGCTGGGCATGTATATGCTCTAGGCTCCATGTAACATTGCTGCCCTTATGGTGCTTAAACTGATCAAATGGAAACCGTTGAGCATGTCCATCACTTCTTCTTACCGATTCGATATTGAATAAAAGCAGTAATGTACTAATCCGCTTATAATCCAACGACTTCTCATAACTGAGTTCAGCATAATTTCCAGAAATCGCAACGCTCTTTTTAATCAGTTCGTCGAGAGATTCATTAAACTCGCTCTTCTTTTTATCTTTTGACAGAGCAAATATTTTATGCAGAGAAGTGCCAGATGTAATCAAATAGCCGATTCTGTGGTACAGATCATGATCCTCGTACCAGCCCTTCAAAGTAAGAAAAGTCTGATAGATTTTTTTCCAGATATCATCCAGTGATACTTCTTTACGCAATTCATCAAATCGGAAGAATGTATAATACTTTTCTCGTGTACTTTCATCTTTACCGGCAATCAGGTCAAGAACAAGGTCAATTCTTGTCTGATATTCACCTTTGACGCTGTTTGTCAAAAAGAACCACAGAGATTCATTATGAAGTTCCCTCTCGATGCCATCCCATTGTAGCGATATCTCTTCCTGCTTTTCCCTGCGCATATTCTCTGCATTATCCCGGCTAAGAAACATCGCTTTGACGAGTTCAGCACTTGTCAGCGGAATTTTTCCGATGTTCAAACGGGTAAATAGCGAGATTGCATCTTCGCTTTCTCCAACCTCGTACCAGATGATTTTGACATCTTCTTTTAAGTATTCAAAGATATGCATAACCCGAATTTGTAAGTCCTGCTCAAACCACTTTTTTATGGTGTTGTATGCCTTGGCTATAAACCAAAAGTCGATGTTATCATCCTGTTTCGTCATGTCCAAAGTTTTCAAAAACTCTTCTGACTGGTCTCTTGTCTGATAAGAAAGTGTAAATGCTGGTTCATTGAAGAACGGATTCACGTTCTTCATATACTTATAAATGAGATATAATGTGGTAAGTCTCTGCTGTCCATCAATCAGTTCGTACCGATCTTCTTTTTTACGAACGACCACCGGTTGCAGGCAATAATTTTTCTTACCATTCTGATATATATCATCTAACAGACGTACAACCTCTGTTTCACTCCATCTATAGCCTCTTTGATATGACGGAATATAAAAAAAGCCTCTTATATCAGCTACGAATTTTGTTTCCAGTATAATATTATTGCCCATAGCCCAACCTCCATCTGTGCTTTAATCACATTCTTTTGTTTACTAATATTCCTTTACATCTTCCCATGCCCCCGATAGCCCATCAAGATAAATTCCTTTAACCTTAAAATCAATAATTTTGATTTATCGCTCTGTCGGACAAATGCGGCAAATTGCTCCTGAAGCTCCATTGGTGGAATGTAAATAGTGATGTTTTTTAGTTTGGTAACATTAATGCCTTTCATGATCTGACCATTTCCAACCATCTCAATCTGATTAACCACATTCGAGCTATAGTGGAACTGGCACATCAAAAAGGATGGTAGTAGTTTTGTTTTATCCGGGCGTATTCTAAGAACATCAGAAGCTATAATTCCCGGTGTATAATCAGCAGGATACAACGCACATTGGCCTATGTTTCCCTTTCTTGACATTGCAATGTCGTCAGGTTGAATTAAAAATGGTGTAAGCTGTAATGCCTTTTCCTCACCCACATAGGTGTCCGCTGGGATAGAAAATGCTGCATTGACTTGAGGAATCCCCCATACAGGAACACCTTCTTCCGTATACTCAGATTGCTTCAGTTGTGTACCAAATGGGCCACATTTAATATCATCATCATTCTCGCAAGCAGCTATCAAACTACATGTATTAAATGACTGCCTTTTCGCTTCAAACTCCCCGAAAAATTGAGATTTCACCAGTTCATCCGTGGCCGCAATCAGCTTCTGGTAGGATTTCTTCGTGTTATCCATGGCCCAGAGTAGTTCAGCCAATTCCTTTTGTTTCTCCATATCAGGGAGCTTGAACTCGTAATTCTTCAAGTGTTCCCATTTTACACGAGGTGAAAGGGAGCCTGCGGATTTGCCGACAGCAAAGTCAAACAAATCATCATTCTGGATGATGAACGGGAGCAACTCCGGCAGAATACGGTCAGGTTTTGCTTCGATAACAGTGATATCACCAGAGCAGATGCCATCAAATGGAGCAACAGCAGCCTTTTTGAGGTAGGCTCTGCGGCGGCCAAACAAGACATTTCCCTTGCGGAACATCTTACTGAACGTATTTTCGCTGCCTTCATCCCAAGCAGTCAATGTAATCTCTTCCGGGATCAGGTGTTCCAGCCCAACGATAGGATAGCCATCCTTGCTGCCTTTGCATGTCTCCTTATGTTCTACAGCGACATCGCCAAGAAGGACTTTATTCATTGACATCTGCCTCCTTTACTAATAGTGCGTTCAATTTTTCATAGCTCAGTTTCATCATTTCGGAAGCAGCCAGCCAACTATCATAATGCTCCTGAACATTACGATTATCTATATCTTCTTCGTTAACCTCTGGTTTCACATACAGAGGAATGCTCAAGGAGAAGTTATTATTTGCAATATCCTGAATAGTAGCTACCTTTGCAAAATCAGCATCATCAACATAGCTGTCATACGCGGCAGCAATTCGAGCGATGTGCCGTTCTTCCAGATAGCTCTGCGCATTTTTGCGCTCAACCTCATTTACCGCATTGATGAACAACACCTGTCCACGACGTTCAGGGCGCTTATTCATCCGACAAATCATGATACAAGCTTCCATCGGAGAGTTGTAGAAAAGATTCGGTCCGAGACCGATAACACATTCTACTTTATCGCTGCGCACCAGTCTTTCACGCATTGCACTTTCCTCATTACGGAAAAGAACTCCGTGCGGGAACAGGATAGCGCATCGGCCAGTATTGTCCTTCAGACTTGCGATAATGTGCTGAAGGAATGCATAATCAGCACGACCTTGCGGAGGCACACCCAAGAAGTTACGACCATATTTATCACTTTCAAATGCTGCGCGATCCCACTGACTAATTGAGTACGGCGGATTTGCCAGGATAAGGTCAAATTGCTTCAGTCTACCATTCTCAACGAAGGCCGGTGCTTTCAAAGTATCTCCATTTACGATATTAAAGTCCTTAACTCCGTGCAGAAACAGATTCATCTTGCCAATAGCAGAGGTAAGCGCATTGATTTCCTGACCGTAAACAGCCACATTTCGCCATTCCTTACCTTGCTCTTTTAAGTACGCAATAGCAGAAATAAGCATACCTGCACTACCACAGGTCGGATCATAGATAGATTCCCCCGACTCCGGCTTCAACATCTCAGTCATCAAATGCACAACAGTACGATTCGTGTAAAACTCCTGTGCTGTGTGACCGCTGTCATCAGCGAACTTTTTGATCAGGTATTCGTATCCTTGACCAAGTTCGTCTTCCGGGCAGTTAGCAATAGAGAGTGTCTTGGTACTGAAGTGCTCCAACAGATCCTTCAACAACCTATCAGGGAGCCTGTTCTTATTTGTCCAGGCACCATCACCAAAAATACCTTGTAACTTGTCAATGTTGGCATTTTCCACTTTGCGGAATGCCTCAACAATGGCCACACCAACATTTTCGGATACGGCACGCACATCGTTCCAGTGATACCCCTTGGGAACCACAAAGGTATGGATTTCGTCAGCATCAAATTCGGCAGCGTCATCACCATATTCTTCGATAGCAAGAGCAGTTTCTTCATCGTATACATCACAGATGCGCTTGAAGAACAGCAGCGGAAAAATATATTGTTTATAAGCACCAGCATCAATATTAGTTCTTAGGAGGACAGCGGAGTTCCAAAGATAGGATTGCAGTTCCTCAATGGTTATTCTTTTACTCACTGATATAACCTCCTTCCAGCAAGAGTTTACGCATCTTTTCTTCGGCTGCAATCATTTCTTTGTAAGCCTCAAAATACTGTCTACGGATTTCTGCCGGAGGAACAGTTTCCTGCTCCTTCTTTTCGATATAGTTGTTAATCGCAAGAGAAAAGTCTTTCTCCCGAATTTCTGGAATCGTAACGATTTTGACCTTTTCGATAACATCTTCGTATTCCGTATAGTAGTTGAATACGGTTTGGATATCTTCTTCGGTCATAATGTTCTGTGCTCTCTGGGGAGTATAAATTCCGGAGCCATCAATCATACAAATACGGCCACGATGCTCAGGAGCTTTATCATTATTTAAGAAAAGAATGCAGGCAGAAACACCAGTAGAGTAAAATACACCACTGGCCATCGTAATGATAGCTTCCAGTTTATCGGATTCCACAAGGTGCTTGCGAATCTCACCTTCTTTGCCGCTTCTAAAGAGCACTCCCTGCGGCAGCACCACAGCACAACGACCAGTTTTCGGATTCATAGACTTAATCATGTGCTGAAGCCATGCAAAATCACCATTGGAATCGGTCGGGCATCCCCAAATATTTCTACCGTAAATATCGCTGCTGAATTGTTCAGCTCCCCAGTTTTTGAGCGAAAACGGTGGATTTGCGACTACGCAATCAAAGGTCTGCAATGATCCACGTTCCAGATAGTTCGGGGAGCGTAAGGTATCGCCCTGTGTCACTTTGAAATCTCGTGCACCATGCAAGAACAGATTCATTCGAGCGATAGCAGAGGTTGCCAGATTTTTTTCCTGACCGTAGATTTTTCCATAGGTCAACTTGTCATCATGCATATACCGGATAGCCTCAATGAGCATACCACCCGTACCGCAGGCTGGATCGTAAACGGTCTCTCCGGCCTTAGGAGCCATCAGCATAATAAGTAATTTGACAATCGAACGCGGCGTGTAGAATTCACCGGCATTCTTTTTGGAGAGGTCAGCAAATTTCTTAATCAGAAATTCGTAACTGTCACCCATTACATCTGCGGAATAATTGTTATTACCGACCTTGATTTTGGACATATGTTCAATCAGGTCTTTCAGACGCTCGTCAGATAGTTTTGTTTTATCAGTCCAGTTTGCATCATCAAAGCTACTGAACACACCACTCAGCGTATCGGGATTAGCACGTTCGATTCCATTCATGGCTGTAACAATAGCTACACCGACATTTTCACTTGCTTCACGAACATCTTTCCAGTGGCAGCCCTCCGGAATGACAAAGCGGTGATTTTCCGGGAAGCTGGCGTATTCCTCGTCACCACCAGATTCTTCGAGAGCAACTTGAGTTTCTTCATCATAAACGTCGGAGAGACGCTTGAAGAAAAGAATAGGCGTTACATAACTCTTATATTCGTCCTGATTGATGGGGCCACGCAGAATATTGCAGGCTTCAAACAGGTGAGAAAACAGCTTCTGACTGGTTGTTTCTTCCGGATGTGCGGCACTGGCTTCCAATTCCATATCAGCTATATCCATAGCGGATTGCATCATCTCAGCACGACCTCCTGTCTTAACTTTTTTACCTGTGGAAGGTTTTACACCTACGCTACCACTTTCCTGAATTTTCTCAAATTTAGCAGGATACTCATTTTCAAATTCCAGGAGAATTTTCAGGAGACGCTCGTCCAAAAATGTAAGAGCGTGTTTCCTGATATCAGTAGGTACACCATAGTACGCCTCGGCAACAGCACCGGTGATAGCCGCCAAGGTGTCACTGTCACCTCCAATAGAAATGGCGTTGCGAATAGCATCCTCAAAACTGGTAGACTCAAAGAATGCTTCGAGTGCCTGAGGGACGGTATCTTGGCAGGTTTCGTTAAACTGGTAGGTATCACGAATGGAATCCAATGTGAAGTTAATCGGATAGTAGTTTTTCACAATATAATCCTGAATTTCCATCAGACTGCTGCCAGTACGAGCCAGATAGACTGCAATGGCAGTAGCTTCCGCCCCCTTAATTCCTTCTGGGTGATTGTGGGTTGTCTCGGTAACTGCTCTTGAAAGTGCTGCGGCTTCAGCAACAGAATTAGCTACATAGCCACATCCGCCGACACGCATTGCTGCTCCGTTTCCGTAGCTATTATATGGGTGAGGATTGTCCGAATACATCCAACGATAAAAGGAACCACCATAACCACAATGTGGATAGGGCCGTCCAATTCGCTGCATAGATTCAATCGTTATATTACTTAAATCACTGTAGTCAGGCTTGCAATGCATCAAAGCATCACATACAGCCAGAGACATGACGGAATCATCGGTAAAGAAACATTTATGCGTAAGGAAATCAAAATCTTTCGACCTATGATTATCCCATTCAAATCTGGAACCGACGATGTCGCCAATGATTGCTCCAATCATCTAGTTTTCTCGCTTTCTTTTTTGTTATTAGTAATACTGCTCAATATAGCTATAAGCCTTATCAAAGACATCTTTATCCTTGATTTTGTATTTGATCCAAACAACACTGCGAAGGGCTTTCTTGACTTCCTGCTTACCAGCAGTAGTGCTCTGCCAGCCATCGAAACGCACAATTTTTACAATGCTGTCAATATCAGCAACGATGCGCTCAACAATAACAGGAGTGCTTCGGTTTTTCAAACCGTTAAAGAGTTCCGTCAGCGCAGCGATTCCCTTATCAACTTCCTGCTCTGGCACTACTTCTTTTTCAGCCTGTGCTGCTTCCTTCGCCAATTCCAATAGAAGTTTCAAGAACTCGATACTGGTCACCAGGCCCTGTTCGTGCTTTTCTCGCAATGTTTCCAACTTTTCACCAAGCTTGATGAATTTCGGGTCCTTGGTGTGATTCATGATTTTGGCTACGAGATTGATTTCGATCTTTTTGGTGGTCTTCTTCAAATCTTTCTGCTTTTCTAAGAACTCATCAATCAGGTCGGCATCCATTGCCAGAATTTCCACGTCCTCATCCGCTTCACCAACGGTTAGGTTCTGATGAACAAGCTCAATCGTTTTTGCGCCCAAAGAAGCCCAGATCAATCCACCTCGGCCATCCGTCGGCTTCACAGATTCATATACACGAGACAGCCACTGGTAATCGGCTTTATAAGCATTCAGGAAACCGTCTGGTGATAAAGCATCCCACGCACGATTCAGCACACGGTAGTCAGCAGCAAACGCGTCTTTTTCTTTATTTGTTGGTAAGCACTCCTGCGCTGCCATGAGACCTTCCCAACCTTCAATTGATCTATCAACACCCAAGAAGTATCCCAGGCACTTTTTTAGGAGTGTCGGAAGCTGCTTCTTGATTTCTTCAATGTTGGTGATGATCTTACGCATACTGTTTTCGTCAAAATCCAGTGCACGCGCGACATCATCAAAAATACCGATATAATCAACGATCAGACCATGTGTTTTGCCCTGGTCATAGATACGATTGGTACGACAAATCGCCTGTAGCAGGGTATGATCCTTCATGGGTTTATCCAGATACATTACCTGAAGAATCGGTGCGTCAAAACCGGTCAACAGTTTAGCTGTTACAATAACAAGTTTTAACGGGCTTGCAGGATCTCGGAAGGTGTCTAAAACCTTGCCCTCGGCATCACGATCTCTGCGATATTTCTTATAACGGTCTTCTTTATCGTTGTTGGTATCCATAACAATGGTGCTGGCTTCTTCGCCGAGCAGCTCATCGAGGACAGCCTTATACATCAAGCAGCATTCACGGTCATAAACAACGACCTGACCCTTGTAGCCATTAGGCTCGATTTTTTCCTTAAAATGTTTAGCGATATGCTCACATACCTTACGAATTCTAGCCGGGTTGTACATGATTGCTTTCATGTTCACCCTGCGAGAAAGTTCGTTTTTTTCATCTTTGCTAAGTCCAGCTTCATCGGTCATAGCCTCAAATTCACGATCCAGCTTTTCCTTATCCACATGAAGCTCTACAGGAACCGGCTCAAAGTGAAGAGGAAGCGTAGCACCGTCACGAATGGAGTCAGAAAAAGAATAGCGGCTCATATAGCCAGTGCGATCTTCCTCGGCACCAAAGGTTGCAAAAGTGTTTTTATCAACACGATTGATAGGCGTACCGGTCAATCCAAAGAAGAAAGCATTCGGCAGAGCCATTCTCATTTTTTCACCCAGATCACCTTCCTGGGTTCTGTGAGCTTCATCGACCATGACGATGATGTTATCACGAGGATTCAGCTCACCGCTAACCTCACCAAACTTAAAAATCGTAGTAATAAGGATTTTTCGCATATCACCACGGAAGAAGGAAAGAAGTTCTTCTTTTGTGGCTGCACTGGTTAGATTCGGAATATCTGATGCATTAAAGGTTGCAGTAATCTGCGTTTCCAGATCAATGCGATCATCCACAATAACGACAGTTGGATTTTTAAGTTCCGGAATCATTCGCAACTTCTGTGCTGCAAAGACCATCAGAAGAGATTTACCGGAACCTTGGAAATGCCAAATGAGACCTTTCTTAGGGTAGCCAGCGATAACACGATTCACAATCATATTAGCGCCTTCAAACTGCTGGTAACGACAGATGATTTTATATTTGCGATATTTTTTATCAGTAGCGAACATCGTGAAGAACTGAAAAATATCCATGACATTCTTCGGTGAAATCATATCCTCAACACTGATTTTCACATCAGCAAGACTGCCTTCCGCCTTATGAATTGCTGTGTGCCACGGTCCCCACATGTTAATGGGCATGTTGATAGAGCCATAGCGATAGCATTTGCCTTCGGTAGCAAAATTAAAGACGTTGGTTACAAACATGGCGGGTATGCTTTTTTCATAAGCTGAAATATCGCCAGCTGCATCCAACCAAGTAATAGCACTACGAACCGGAGTTTTCAATTCACCGATTGCAATCGGGAAACCGTTAATCAAAAGAACAATATCTAAGCGCTTGCCGCCTTCGGCCTGAGGATATATCCACTGATTGGTCACAACATATTCGTTGAGAGCAAGATCTTCTTTACGCATAGTACCAAAGAAACGAATCGGAACCATGCGTCCGTCCTTACCAAAAGGATAGGAGTTTTCCTCGAAAATCATTTTCTTGAAAATCTCATTCTGAGTGACAAGGTTATGTGGTTGAACAGACAAAACAAGTGTCCTAAGTTTATAAATAACTTCATCTGCCCGGGATGGATCTTCCGCAATTTCCGGGTTAAGGCGAATGAGGGCCTCTTTTACCATTGGTTCAACAAGTACATCCGAATACATACGAGGAAGTTCCTCGGCAGGAATATATTTCCACCCATTCTTCTGAAGAGTAGAAAGCATCATTTGCTCAATGGTATTATCTTCATTAAAAATAGTAGCCATCTGTATTCCTCCTCCAGTCCAATCAATCTTATTTTATCTTTTCGTCCGTCCCATAATCTGGACTATCCGGTAAAATTTCTAATATGTCATCTACTGTGCAATTCAGTTTGAGGCAAATCCGTGCAATTACTTCCATAGAAACTATTTCGCCTCTGCCCATTTTGCTTATCGTGCTTGGGCTCACATCTGCCAACTCGCATAATTCCTTTTTCATCATTTTTCGATCAATAAGCATTTTGAATAATCTATTGTAGGAAACCGCCATATCATACCGCCTTCTTTATTCATACCAACGCTTGCAACTATAAAAACTCATGATAAAATTATAGCACACTCGCTTTGCTAAGTAAATCAATAATGGTGACTTCTCGCAAGTGCTGCTCTTCTGCAAGCAGGGCTTTCGTGACACGAAAGCGATTTTCTGCTTGTTGGGGAAACTCCCCAATCCCCATAGAACGCTGCCTGCGGCATCGAGCTGCGCATCCGTTCCGGATGCTTTAACGGCAGTTCCTTCCATAGAAAAAGCCAGAGCGAATTATCACCCCGGCTTCAAAAAACATTTACTTGTGCTTGCGGCCTCCACGCTTTTTATAGTCCTCGTCTATACGTTTTTTCCAGTCTGCACTCAGCGGGGCACTGCACCGGACAGAGCTGATTGCTTCGCTGACCACCTCATAATTCAACGCGGTTCCTTCACCGTCGCACTGATAGTTAACTGCACGATCTGCACCAATTCCGAACTGGCTTGCGGTCTCTACTGCGTCAATATTGGCACCAAAGAACAAAAACTCCCAACCATATTTCGCTTTCTGTCGCTCGATCATCTGCTTCACTTTTTCGCTGTTGTACCGGCGGCTGGCATTTTCCA
>OLQO01001683.1_pt1 | contig 13753 bp, 9 predicted proteins | sample 1672281 | NCBI WGS metagenome assembly OLQO01 (sample SAMEA3136667, study PRJEB25190) | human gut metagenome | biome: human gut; feature: human-associated habitat; material: faeces | place: Austria | collected 2013
GCCGTGTGGGAGGACCTCCACCACAGGGACCCGTACCCGTTCTGGCTGGATTAATGGATGGAAACGGGTGTTCTATCGGGACACACATTTTGTCCTATAAGCCTCCCTTTCCGCCCGCTTGACCAAAATCTTGCCGCAAGCTTGACGAATGCCGGATGCCCAACAGTTTGATTCATTCTATATCAGATTCTATGCAAAAATGCCACTAAAAGGTCGTAGACGGTAGCGGGTGCTAGGCGAGTTGAATGACATGGCTGAACCTTGTTCATCTGCGTTACACTGCCGCTTAGATGGGACAAGCTGACAAGCTCATTTACCTGCTTAAAGACCGATTAGTCGGGGGATTAATAACAATCGGTTCTCGCTGTACAAAAACTTGCCGCTTGCGTACCAAAAGACAACCTAAAACACAAGGTCGCTCTATTCATAGCGCGGCTTGTATGGTCTTGCGGCTACAGTGTCCATACGGTCGAGTTGAGGAGCGGGCATGGTAAATGATTTGAGCGGTATAGACGAGCTCGAGCTGATGCCGTTAGGCGGAGGCTATATGGTGCGACGCGAACGCTTGATGAATGAGCTTATCGCTAAGGGCCGAAAGGCCGGCATCGTGGTTCTTTATGCACCCGACGGGTTTGGGAAGACCTCGGTGCTGCTGCAGTACACCCATGAGGTTAAATGCGACCCGACGCGAGGCCCCGTGCGGATTATCGAGGCCGATCGCGCCACTGGGCGCGAGGTGTTTATGCAGCTCGAGGTGGTTACCGAAGAACTCAAAGACAAACCGCACTCCCTTATCGCGATTGATAATGTGCCAAACCTCGATCAGCACGATACTGAAGACCTCATCGACAGGATTCGCGGCCTGCGCGCTATGGGGATAGGGGTCTTTATCTCCTGCCGTCCTTCAAATCGTCAGCTGATTCATGGGCTGGGCGATTCGGTTAAGATCAATGCGCAGATGCTCAAGGTGCATGCCTATGAGTATTCGGCGTGGGCATCGGCGTTTTCGATCAGCACATCGCTCGACTTTTATCAGCTCACGCAGGGCGTGCCCGAGCTCGTTTCGGCATTGCAGACGGGTCTGTATGGCCAAGGCGACGTAGCCGGCCTGCTCGAAAACGAGATTGTCAACGTATATGGCGCGGCACTTGTCGATCTGGCTTCGCTCGACAATAATGCACTGTTTTGCGTGGCATGTCTCATGGTTTTGATGGGCGAGGGCAATATAGCAGAACTCGAGGCTTGTGGGGTAAGGCTGTCGATGGTCGACCAGTCTTACTTTGTACGCGACTACCCGATCTTTGGCTTGGACCCCGCCGAGCGGAGTTTTACGTGTCTGGGCACGGAGGATAACGGACGATTGCGTTTGCGTAAGTTGGTGGCCGAGGTTCGCCCCGAACTTGTTCCGAGGGCGGCCCGGATTTTGCTTAAGGCGGGCCGATGCGATGCGGCGATGGGCCTGGCGGACGCTTTTTTGGACCGCGAGGCGGTCCTTGAACTTGCTGGACAGTATGGGGTCGATCTTGCTCTGACGGGGCACGGGGCCGATATCTGCCGAGCAGCGCTGGGCACGATCGATGCCGACGATCCGGCTCCAGAGCCAACGCCTGCCGAGGCGCTTGGCGTATATCTGGCAGCGGTCAGCGTGTCCAATACAAAGCTCGCTCGCTATATGGCATCGGTTATCGATCGCGGGGGCGAACGGGCGGCCTGCGAAATAGATCCTGTTTCATGGAGGGTGGCCCAGACACTGACGGCTGTTTGCTATGGGGACAACGGGCTTGGGCTTCCTACGAACCTGGCCGTGCCAGAAATCGAGACATCCCATACCGCACTCGATATGTTGTCTGCGCATATTGAGGTCAAGCGCTGTCTGACCGAGCGGGGAGATGACGGCGGCGTTCTACAGCAGCTCAAAACGAGCAAGGCCTACGACTGCGAGCTCGATATCGCGGGGATTGTTATACGGGCCGATAGCATGCTGGTGGAGCTCTTTGACGGGTCGTTTGCGGGAACCGACGAGCGCGACGACGAGATGACGGTGGTGCGGGAGGCGCTCGACGTACGTGGGCTTAAGGCGATGGCTATCTGGGTGCGCATGGTGTTGGCGGCGCGGCGGCTCCTTTCCGGCTTGCCGGTAACCGACGACGCGGCGTTCAACGAGCTCGATCGTTTTGCCGTGCGCATGCGCGACAACCAGATTCAGCTGTTTGGCCTGTTGCTAGAAGGCTGGCAGTCGCTGGCAGAGGGACGGCCGGTTAATGCAAAGTTCCGTGCGGTCCAAGTGCTCAAACTTGCCGAGGAGTCGATTGCGTACATGCGCGATAACGCATTGCTGCTGGAACGCGCGGCATATCTGCGTAACACCTCGATGGTTTCGGTGCGCGAGGAAGCGGAGTTGCTCGATATAAGCCAGACGCAGGTTGGTGGAGCGGAGGCCTGGATGGTGGCGCTGCATTTGGCCTGTGCGGGCCGAGACAGCGATCTTGCGGCCTGGATGTCCATGAATCGTGCAGGGATTCTAGAGCCATCGTATCGGCTCTTTGCGCGCCTTGCCATGCATTGTCTGGGCGAGCCGGCGGGCAGGATACGCAAGAAGCTTCCCGTGCGCGAGCTGTCGCGGTACTCGCTGCGCGACGATTTGGAAGGGGAGGGCGAGCGCCTGTTCCAGGCCGGCGAGGTTGAAGCCGTTGATACCATCGACCATATCGAGATTCGCATGTTTGGTGCGTTTCGCGCCGAGCGCGACGGGTTTCCCATCACGGACAAAATGTGGCGCCGCAAGAAGGCGGCGACGCTCGCCGAGCGGCTTGCGCTGGGCATGGATGCGCTCGTCGATCGTGAGACGCTGGCCATGGAGCTGTGGCCCCATGCCGAGTTCAATAGCGCCCGCAACAACCTGTACTCGACGATATCGCGCTTACGGTCGGCTTTGGGACCGACGCCAGACGGCAAGTCGTGTGTACTCATCCAAAATGAATGCATTGGGCTCAACGGCGACTACGTCAAGACCGATGTACGGCTGTTTGACCAGATAAGCCGCGAGGTTTTGGGAAATCGCACGGGTGCGCGCGGTCCCCATTTAGTTGAGCTGTGCCTTAAGATTGAGCAGCTTTATGCCGGACCGCTGTATGTCCCCAATGGCTGTAATCCCACCTACTTTTTGCGTATGCGACGCATTATGCAGTCAAAGTACATCGATTGCATGATTAAGGGAGCAAATGCCGCTCTAGAAGAAAACGATCTGCAGTCGGCGATTTGGCTGGCGGAGTCGGGGCTTCGGCAGGAAACGTCGCGTGAGGATATGGTGCGCTGCGCCATGCGCGTCTACAGTGCGGCGGGGCGGCGGCGCGATATCGTCGAGCTGTACAGCGGGCATATGCACCATCTGAGGGAGCAGGTCAATGGCGTGCCCGAGCCCGAGACGCGGCGTCTATACGAGCGCTTGGTGGAGGGGCGGCTCAATCGCGTGCTGGTCGAGCGATAAAAAACGGGCGCCCGAAGTACTTGGGCACCCGTAAGCTTGCTATGTGTTGGCTCGCCGGATCATTGGCTCTTAGACGAGCTTGATCTTCTCGATGTCCTTGCGCGAGGACTCGCGATACAGCGAGAACTTGCGGCCGATGACCTGGACGACCTCGGCGTGGCAGCGCTCAGCGAGCTCTTCGGCGGCCTCGCGGGCGGAAAGACTGGAGCCATCGAGCACGGAGCACTTAACGAGCTCATGCTTCTCCAGGTAGGCGACCGTCTGCTCGACGGTGCCCTCGTTGACATCGGACTTACCGATGATGATGGCGGGGTTGAGGTGATGGGCCATGCTGCGAAGCTGCTTGACCTGGGCTCCTGTCAGTGCCATGGGTTCTCGCTTTCTATGTATGGGGCGCCCCGTAATGGGGCCTTAATCTACGTGAGCTGTCCCACGATAGCGCAGGAGCGGTGCGGTGTGGGGCGCGTTCGCCCAGTTCAAAAAGAATGCGGATGCCGAGTGAGTGGGCGGTGCGGGTTGCGAGCAGGCTATGAGCTGGGTGCAGAGACCGGTTCCCATGCAATAAACGCCCAACGAACCTTGCGGACATGATCGAGCATATAGCGCCCCTGCGGCACGCCCTTGGAGCCCGGCTCACCGGCATGGGGGTTCTCAACCATGTGTTGAGCGATGTAGTCGCGCAGGCGGTCGATCTTATCCTCGTTGCCATGCTCGAGCATGCGGGAGAAGTCTGCCACGCCCGCCTCAAGGCTATCGAAAGTATCGCGACGAGGCGATTCAAAGTATGTAACCTGCGGCAGGGCACCCATCTGAATGAGGATGTTGAAGGCATACACAAAGCCATTACTGCAGGTAACCGAGGCGCCGATGGCGTTCATCAGGTGCAGGTCATAGCGCGGGCTGGAGTTGGCGACCATCGTGACAGCGCAACGCCGACGAGCCGTTCGATCAAGCTTAGCAAGCGCGCCTTTTAGATTGGTCGTCGTAACCGACCGACTGGCAAAGGCAACATCCACCGCTTTCGCGACCGGTCCAACCAAATCCCAATCATCATCCCAAGCAAGCTCAAGCGGCGTTATGCGATCCTCGAGCCCATAGTACTCAATGCCGGCATCAAGTGTGCCCAGCATGGCGGGGGAGAAATCAGCCGCAATTACAGGATGCCCAGCCTGAGCAAGCGGAATAGCAATCGACCCAGCCCCACACCCCATATCAAGCACGGATTCACTAGGCTTTAACGCCAACAGCTTCATAAAGTCCCGAGCATACGGAGCAGTCTCAAGCGGCCGAAAATGCCGAGCCCTTTTATCCCACTCAAAAGAATCATCAGCCCGATGCCGACCAGCTTGCAGGCGCATCCATTCCTGATTCCAATCAGCAGAAAGAAGCTCAGAGCGAGCATCTCCATCAACCACGGGCCAACCTCCTAGCAACAAAAAAGCGACTCCCCCCAAAAGAAGAGCCGCAACCAGCATATATCAGAAAGAACCAATCCAACGCCAAACCGCCGCATCAGCCAAGTGGTGCAGGAGCGAAGCAACTGCAACCGGGATAGAACCCAACTGAGGTTCCGTTGTGCGGGAGCCCCGGGGAGGGCAAATATATAAGGTCGATCGCGAGTTCCGCACGAGCCGGAGAGCACTTAATGTGCTCTCCGTGCGAGCCAGGACTGTCCGAGCAGGCGACCTTATATATTTGCCCTCCCCGGGGCTCCTCGCCAGTCCCCCTCAGCTAGTTCTTCAGCGAGTTCAGCGGTGCCGGGAAGCGTCCGCCACGGTGGGCAAGCACGGTGCCGGCGTTGGGGTTCACCGGCATGATGGGCGCACGGCCGAACAGGCCGCCGTACTCGACGCAGTCGCCCACGCCCTTGCCGATAGCAGGAATCACGCGGACGGCCGTGGTCTTGTTGTTGATGACGCCGATGGCCATCTCGTCGGCGATGATGCCGGCGATGGTTTCGACCGAGGTGTCACCAGGGATGGCGATCATGTCCAGGCCAACGGAGCACACACAGGTCATGGCCTCGAGCTTCTCGAGCGAAAGCGCACCGGCCTCGACGGCGGCGATCATGCCGGCATCCTCGGACACGGGGATAAAGGCGCCTGAGAGACCGCCCACGCTGGAGCTGGCCATGACGCCGCCCTTCTTGACGGCATCGTTGAGCATGGCGAGCGCGCAGGTCGTGCCCGGGCCGCCGCAGGTACCTACGCCGATGATCTCGAGGATGCGCGCGACGGAGTCGCCGATGGCAGGCGTGGGAGCCAGCGACAGGTCGACAATGCCCTTCTCGACACCCAGACGATGGGCGGCCTCGCGGCTCATGAGCTCGCCGGCACGGGTGATCTTAAAGGCGGTCTGCTTAATCTTTTCGGCGACTTCCATCATCGAGGCGGAGTCGGGGAGCGTCTCCAAGGCAGCAGCCATAACGCCGGGGCCCGAGACGCCTACGTTGATGACGGCGTCGGCCTCGCCGCCGCCGTGGACGGCGCCCGCCATAAACGGGGAGTCCTCGACCATATTGGCAAAGCAGACAAACTTGGAAGCGCCGACGGAGTCCTGGTCGGCCGTGAGCTTAGCGGCGTCGATGATGGTCTGGGCGGCCATAAGCACGGCATCCATGTTGATACCGGCGCGCAGGCTGGCGACGTTGACGCTGGAGCAGACGCGGCTCGTGGTGGCGAGCGCCTGGGGGATGGACTGGATGACGCGGCGGTCGGCGTCGCCGATGCCCTTCTGGACGAGCGCGGAGAAGCCGCCCAGGTAATCGATGCCGAGCGTCTCGGCCGCGCGGTCGAGGGCATGCGCGATGGGGGTGAGGTTCTCATCCTTGCAGCACGCGGCGATCTGCGCCACCGGGGTGACGGAAACACGCTTGTTGACGATGGGGATACCGTACTCGCGCTCGAGGTTCTCGGCGGTCTCGACCAGATGCTCAGCCGTGTGCGTCACGTGGTCGTAGATCTTCGTGCACATGCGGTCGAGGTTCTCGTCACCGCAACCCATGAGCGAAACACCCATGGTGATGGTCCTGATGTCGAGGTTCTGCTCCTCAACCATGCCGCGGGTTTCCGCGATTTCTGCGGGCGTGATCGCCATCCTTGCGCTCCTATCTGCCAAAACGAGCATAGTCTTATCTATTTTAACGTGCCGCACGTGCCAAGTGGCGCATGCGGCACGTTTTGGTGCTCGGTTGTTTCCGTTGTGTTACTGCCCAAAGACCTCTTCGGCGATACGAGCGCTTTCGGCGGCGTCCTTGGCGTAATAGTCCGCGCCGATCTGCTTGGCGTATTCGGGGGTGAGCACGGCGCCGCCCACGATGATCTTGACGCCCGGAACCTCGGCATGGAGCAACTTGATGGTCTCCTCCATGGCGACGACCGTGGTAGTCATAAGCGCCGAGAGGCCGACGAGTTTGATATCGCGCTCCTTGACGGTCTTGAGTACCTCCTGCGGATCGACGTCGCGGCCCAGGTCAAAGACGGTGTAGCCGTAGTTGTCGAGCAGCATTTTGACGATGTTCTTGCCAATATCGTGGATGTCGCCCTTGACGGTGGCCACGCAGATCTTGCCCTTGTCGGCAATCTCGCCGGCGGGCATCAGGCGCTTGATGGTGTCGAAGCCCACGCGCGCGGCCTCGGCCGAGGCCATGAGCTGCGGCAGGAAGAACTTGCCCTGGTCAAAGAGGACGTCAACCTCGTCGAGGGCGGGGATAAAGTGATTGTTGATGAGGTCCATGGCGTCGTGGTCTGCCAGCAGACGCTCGGTCTCGGCAGCGATCTCGCCTTTGCGACCCGAGACGACCATGCGACGAATCGGGTCGTCGTTGTCGTCGGTGCCGGCGGTGCCCGCGGCAGGCGCGGCATCACTCGATGCGGCCTGAGCCGCTGCCGGGTTGGCGGCGATCTTGTACGGATCGGTCCAGCCGGCATAGCGCTCGATGTATCCGGTCGAGCCCTCGTCTTCAACGCTTAGGACGCGATAACTGTAGACGGTATCCATAAAGCGCTTGGAGCCTGGGTTCATGATGGGGGCGTCCAGGCCCGCGCCAAAAGCCGCGGCTAAAAAGACAGAGCCCAGCAGTGGGCGGGCAGGCAGGCCAAAGCTGATGTTCGACACGCCGAGCGCGCATTTGACGCCCAGGCGCTCCTTGCACAGGGACATGGCGCGCAGTATCTGTTCGGCCTGGCGTTGATTGGTCGAGGCGGTCATGACCAGGCAGTCGATGAGGATGCGGTCCGGGCCGATGCCGTAACGGGCAGCCTCGGCCACGATGCGCTCGGCGATGGCAAAGCGGGCCTCGGCGGTATCGGGGATGCCGCCTTCGTCGAGCGTAAGTCCGACAACGTTGGTGCCGTAGTGGGCGACCAGCGGAAAGATTTCATCCATGATTTGCTGCTTGCCATTGACCGAGTTGATGATGGGCTTGCCGGCGTAGCGGCGCACGGCGGCCTCGACAGCGGCGGGATCGGTGGAGTCGATCTGCAGCGGCAGCAGCGTGGAACCCTGGAGCTGTTCGGTGGCCTGTTGGATGATCTTGACCTCGTCGATCTCGGGCAGGCCCACGTTGACGTCCAGGATGTCGGCGCCCTGCTCCTGCTGGCTGATGCCCTGGCTCACCACGTAGTCCAGATCGCCGTCGCGCAGGGCCTGCTGCAGGCGCTTTTTGCCGGTGGGGTTGATGCGCTCGCCGATGACGGCGATCTTGTGGCCGTCGCAGGGAAGGTCCACCACGGTCTGGGCGCTTGTGACCGACATGCTGGGCTTGCGGTGGCGCGGGCTGGGCGTGTGGTTGTCGATAAGCGTGCACAAGGCCGCCATGTGCGCCGGCGTGGTGCCGCAGCAGCCGCCCACGACGCTCACGCCGTCGGCGATCATGCCGGCGACGGCCTCGGCGTATTCGGGGGCTTGGATATCAAAGACGGTGCTGCCGTCGTCGTCCACGTGGGGGAGTCCCGCATTGGCCTGCACCATAACGGGCTTGTCGGTAACGGTGAGCATACGTGCGGCGAGTCCCCGGAGCTCGGCCGGTCCTTGGCTGCAGTTGATGCCCAAAACGTCGGCGCCGATGGCGTCGAGCGTGATGGCGGCCACCTCGGGACTCGTGCCCAGGAAGGTGCGACCGTCTTCCTCAAAGGTCATGGTGGCAAAGACGGGCAGGTCGGAGTTCTCGCGGCAGGCGAGGACGGCAGCCTTGATCTCGGCAAGGTCGGTCATAGTCTCGATAATAAAGAGGTCCACACCCGCGGCGACGCCGGCGCGCACTTCCTCGGCAAAGAGGTCGTAGGCCTCGTCGAAGCTCAGAGTACCCAGGGGGCGAAGCAGCGTGCCGATGGGGCCGATATCGCCGGCGACGTAGCGGGCGCCGGCCTCGCGGGCGCAGGTGACGGCCGCGGCAAAGACGTCTGCCACGGTGGCAGCACCGTCGAGCTTGTGGGCGTTGGCGCCAAAGGTGTTGGCGGTGATCACGTCACAGCCAGCCTCGACATATTGACGTTGGATATCGGTGATAACCTGGGGCTCCTCAAAGTTGAGCAGCTCGGGCAGGGCGCCGGCCTTCATGCCGGCCGCTTGCAACATGGTGCCCATGCCGCCGTCGAACAGCAGGTGCCCGGTGCCTTCGATGGCGGCACGCAGGCGGTCATCCTTAATGCGAAGGTCGTCGATCGTGCGCGTCTTGTATGCAGCGCCATTGCAGCGTGCGGCATTGACGGGCGCTGCCAGCGCGGTACCGTCGGAATCATGGGTGATAAGCGGAGTAAACATCGAGGGCTCCTAATGGCTGGAATAGCAGGTGGTGTGGGCGGCGCGGAAGCGGCAGTTCTTGCGCATGCGGCAGATATTGCAGGTGGGGCGGGTCTGGGCGTCGTGGACTTCGCCGTCGAACAGGCCGATCACCGCGGTCACGCTTTTGGTGGGCATGAGCAGGCTGGTGGGCGTGACGGTCAGGCCGATGAGCCGCGTGGCGTTGAGCGCATTGACGATCGAGCGCTGGGCCGAGAGCGGGCAGTCGCCGTAGCCGGGACTAAAGCGCCAGTTGCCGGCGAGCCCATGTGTGGCGGCGTCCGTCTTGACCTGCTGGTCCATTTGCTCAACGGCGGCTTCCACGTAAGCGGAGCACGCGGCGTCGAGCACGGCGCCCTCCAGGGGATGTTGGGCTCCCGTGGTGCGCAGGCGACGCTCGGCGTCCATGCCGAGGGTGCAGGCCATCAGCGCGGCCATGCGGGCGTCCTTAAGATGGCGATAGATATCGCGACCCCGTAGCTCAACGTTGGTGCCGACCAAGCGAATGCAAGGTTCTCCATGATCGTCCACGCTCGTGGCATCGATGACAAATACGCGGCGCACGCCACGGGGCTCAATATCCAGCTCCAGGCGCTCGACCACAAGCTCAATACGTCGTGACAGTTCGGGCTCAATCTGCTGGCCGCCGTAACCCAGATACCGCAGCATCTCGGCACGGTCGACACGGGGATGGTGCGCAGCATCGACACGGTAAAGCGCCGGCGACGCAAGGTCGGCCGGCACTTCGATAGCGGTTGTATCGATGTGCGGTTTTTCCATTACCCCAGGCGCTCCATAATGGTTGCGGCGATCGCAGGACGATTCATAGTGTACAGGTGCAGGCCGTCGGCGCCGTGCTCCTTGAGGTCGCAAAGCTGACGGGCGGCATAATCTACACCGGCTGCCTGCAGGCTCTCGGGGTCATTTTCGTACTTGGCAAGAATCTTGATGACGGGGGAGGGCAGCGACGCGCCGCACATAAAGACCATGCGGCTGATCTGCGACTTGCCCATAAACGGCATGATGCCCGCGGTAATGGGCACGGTGATACCGGCCTTGTCGGCAAGCTCGCGGAAGCGATAGAAGCACTCGTTATCAAAGAAGAGCTGCGTCACAAAGAAGCTCGCGCCGGCGTCCTGTTTTTGTTTGAGGTGTTCGACCGAGAGGTTGAGATCCTCACAGGCAATGTGGCCCTCGGGGTAGGCTGCGGCGCCCACGCAAAAGCCGGCGTCGACGAGCTCGGGGATGAGGTCGCGGGCGTAGGCGTAGTCCGAGGCGGGCTTGTCGTCCTCGGTCGCGCCGGCAGGGAGATCGCCACGCAGGGCCAGGATGTTTTCCACGCCGGCGGTGCGATACTCGTCGATCTTGGCGGCGATATCGGCGTGCGACCGGCCCACGCAGGTAAGGTGTGCCACCGAGGGCGTGTCGAATTCGCTCGAAATCATATGCGCGATGGGGGCGGTGGCGGCACCGTTGCCCGAGCCGCCGGCCGAGCAGGTGACCGAGACAAAGCTCGGCGAAAGCTTGCACAGATTGCCTGCCACTTCGCGAGCCGTGTCGAGGGTGAGCTCGCCCTTGGGCGGGAACATCTCAAACGAAATGGGCGCGGTGCCCTGGGATGCTGCCTGCTTAAAAACCTCGTCGACGCGCATATCGTGCTCCTTTAGATGCCTGGGTGCGATGTTTTGTTGCAAGGATTCTACAGCACCACTGCGCTAAGGTGGAGTTTCACTCGCTATTTGGGGATACCAATCGAAAATGCTTCGCTATCGGCATTTCCTATAACAGGGTAGTCAATCTAAGATGGGGCTATATTGAATGGTATTTGATGCGAAATACCAGTTAAGAAAGCCCCGTCCCAAATTGACTACCCTTAAATCGTGGGGAGAGGTCTGCAATTTATACAGTTGATTGGCTGTTGAGGGTGGCAACGCCGCCTCGATAGGGTAACCTCATTGATTGGTTTCGCGACAGCAACATAACGGTAATGTCGCGGAAACACGGCGAGTCTAAGCTATGACTCGTTCGTTAGTAATCAACACCGCTTCTCACGCGGTGCCGATACGAAGGGAGTTCCGTATGGCCGAACTTACTGACCGCTTCGGGACCATGGTGTTCTCTGAGGAAGTCATGAAGGACTACCTCCCCAAGGACATTTGGAAGCGCCTTGCTGCAACCCTCGAGGGCGGTGAGCCGCTCGACCTGGATGTGGCCAACGCCGTCGCCCATGCCATGAAGGTCTGGGCCATCTCCAAGGGCGCGACGCACTACGCGCACTGGTTCCAGCCGCTTTCGGGCATTACTTCCGAGAAGCACGACAGCTTCCTGGAGCCCAACCACGACGGCACCGCCATTACCAAGTTTACGGGCAAGAACCTCATCCAGGGCGAGCCCGATGCCTCGAGCTTCCCCAACGGCGGCCTGCGTGCTACCTTCGAGGCCCGTGGCTACACCGCTTGGGACCCCACCAGCCCCGCCTTTATCAAGGACGATGTCCTGTGCATCCCCACGGCTTTCTGCTCCTACACGGGCGAGGCCCTGGACAAGAAGACCCCGCTGCTGCGCTCCATGACCGCGCTCTCGCGTGAGTCCAAGCGCGTTTTGGCGCTGTTTGGCAAGACCCCCAAGAAGGTCGTTCCTTCCGTGGGTGACGAGCAGGAGTACTTCCTGATCAAGAAGGACGCTTACCGCAAGCGCAAGGACCTGGTCATCACCGGCCGCACCCTCTTTGGTGCTGCTCCCTGCAAGGGCCAGGAGCTCGAGGAGCACTACTTTGGCGCTATCCGCCCCACCGTCTCGGCCTATATGAAGGACCTGGACGATGAACTGTGGGCGCTTGGCATTCCCGCCAAGACCAAGCACAACGAGGTTGCTCCCTGCCAGCATGAGCTCGCACCGGTCTATGGCGAAGTCAACGAGGCCATCGACCAGAATCTGGTCATGATGGAGAAGATGAAGCTCATCGCCTCCCGCCACGACTTGGTCTGTCTGCTGCACGAGAAGCCCTTCGAGGGCATTAACGGTTCGGGCAAGCACAACAACTGGTCGCTTGGCACCGAGTCCGAGAATCTGCTCGATCCGGGCGACACCCCGCTCGACAACCTGCAGTTCATCGTCTTTCTCACCGCGGTGATCGAGGCCGTCGATAACTATCAGGAGCTCCTGCGTGCCTCTGTTGCCTCGGCCGGCAACGACCATCGTCTGGGCGCCAACGAGGCTCCTCCGGCGATTATGTCCATCTTCCTGGGCGACCAGCTTACCGAGGTCGTCGAGAAGATCATCGATGGCAAGGCTTCCGTCCATGCCACGCGCGGCGTGCTCGACCTGGGCGCCGATACCCTGCCCAAGCTGATGCAGGACAACACCGACCGCAACCGCACCTCCCCGTTTGCCTTCACCGGTAACAAGTTCGAGTTCCGTGCCTGCGGCTCCGAGCAGAACGTCTCCGACTCCAACCTGGTGCTCGATGCTGCCGTGGCCAAGTCGCTCAAGTCCTTCGCCGACGCGCTTGAGGGTACGCCCGAGGATGAGTTCCAGGACGCTGCGCTCGAGTACTGCAAGAAGGTCCTGACCGACCACCAGCGCATCCTCTTTTCCGGCGATGGCTACTCCGACGAGTGGCCCGTTGAGGCCGAGAAGCGCGGCCTTGCCAACAACAAGACCACGGCCGACGCCCTGCCCGCCTTTGTTTCCGATAAGGCCATCGCGCTCTTTGAGGAGACGGGTGTCCTGACCAAGGCCGAGGCTCAGTGCCGCTACGACTGCAAGCTCGAGAAGTACAACAAGCTCATGAACATCGAGGCCACCACGATGGTTCGCGAGGCGCGTCGTACCTATCGCCCGGTCATTACCGCCTATGCCACCAAGGTCGCTAAGGGCCTTGAGACTATTCGTGCCGCCGGTGCCGAGGCCGCCATGCAGTGCGAGCAGAACACGCTCAACAAGCTCTGCAACGGTATCACCACCATCAACGACTCCATCAAGGCGCTCGACGCCGTGCATCAGAAGGCCGAGGCCCTCGATGGTCAGGAGCAGGCCAATGTGTATGCACACGAGGTCGTTCCCGCTATGGATACGCTGCGCGCCGCCGTGGATGCCATGGAGGAGATCGTGGCCGCCGACTACTGGCCGGTCCCGACCTACGACGACATTCTGTTCTATGTGTAGAACGTAACTGACATATCGTCACGGTATTGAGCCGGGGTCCGCATCGCGCGGGCCCCGGTTTTTGTTTGCGAAGGACGCTTTGAAGTCCGTTTTGCCGCCGATTTGCCTAGGTATAAAGGGTTGTGGGCAAAAAACGTCAAATATGAGTACTGTCACAAGTCCTGTAGCATTATTTATTTGCAAAATATGCAGTGTTACGCAACATATGTCCAAGTACATAGCTGATAAACGCCTGCAATTCTTCCGCCGTAGGACCCCTGGCGGGTGGCGCGCGCAGACGTGGTGTAAGAGCGTCCTGAGGTCCGTCGCTGCAAGTCC
>OLQO01001703.1_pt1 | contig 13627 bp, 10 predicted proteins | sample 1672281 | NCBI WGS metagenome assembly OLQO01 (sample SAMEA3136667, study PRJEB25190) | human gut metagenome | biome: human gut; feature: human-associated habitat; material: faeces | place: Austria | collected 2013
TGGAAATTATTAGTGTAGAACATTTGAAAAAATATTATGGTAAAGTGCCAAATCAAACAAAAGCGGTAAATGATATAAGTTTTTCTGTACAGAAAGGAGAATTTGTTTCCATAATTGGTAGTTCTGGCAGTGGAAAATCTACGTTACTTAATATGATTGGCGGATTAGACACTCCAACTTCAGGGAATGTATATATTTTGGGGAAAGATATTACTTCTATGTCTGAGGAAGAATTGACACTATTTCGTAGAAAAAATATAGGATTTATTTTTCAAAATTATAATTTGATTCCTGTTTTAAGTGTCTATGAAAATATAGTTTTGCCAGTAGAACTTGACGGGAGAAAAATAGATAAAGATTTTTTAGATGATGTTTTAGATATACTTTCATTAAAGGAGAAAATCTTTAATCTTCCGAATACGCTCTCTGGAGGACAACAACAGAGAGTGGCTATTGCTCGTGCTATTATATCGAAACCGGCTGTTATATTAGCAGATGAACCAACTGGAAATTTGGATAGTAAAACGAGTGGAGATGTGATAAAGCTTTTAAGAACAGTCAACCAGCGTTTCGAACAAACGCTGATTATGATTACACATAATTTGGAAATAGCTCAGTTGTCGGATCGCATAATAAATATTATAGATGGAAAGGTAGATATATGAAAAAAAATTTTTATTATAAAATGAATTTAAGGCGTATATGGGGATTGTCTAAGAAAATTTTTTTGTCAAATCTATATCGAAATGTTGTGGTAATTATTGCGGTAGTTTTGTCCACTTTTATGTTGACATCTGTGTTTAGTGTTGGATTTAGTTATATAGAGACAGCACAATTACAACAAATTCGTGCGATGGGGACAACGGCTCATGTGGCTATTAATAACCCTAGTGATTTGCAAGTATCTGAGATAAAGAAATCAGATTCGATTAAAGATATTGGGATTTCTCAACATTTAGGACAAATTGACGGTTTGGAAGATGAAGATTTGTTGCTAGGGCTAAATTGGATGAAAATGAATGGAACCTTCATAGGGTGCCCACTATTTCAGATGTTGTTGGAAACTACCCTGTTACAGAAAATGAAGTAATGATACCTACATGGATTTTAGAGCGTTTGGGAATAACAAATCCACAAGAAGGTATGTCTATTTCTTTGTCGTATCATTTGGATGACGATGATTCTATTAAGACGCAAGAGTTTATTTTGGCGGGATACTATACAGACTACTCTCAAGTTAGGACTAATGACAAAGGAAGCATTTACGTTTCAGAAGAATTTAAAAATAAGGCTGCTATCTCTACTGGTAAAGTAGTTATGGTGTCTTTTGAAGATACAGGAGATATTCAAAAAGAGTGTGATAGGTTAAAGGACAAGGTGAAATTTTCTTCAACACAGAGTTTTGAAATTGTACCTGTAACACAAGTGAACAGCCAAGTATTAATTATAGGCATTGTCTTTATACTATTATTCATATTTATTAGCGGCTATTTGTTAATACATAATGTTTTATATATTAGTATAGTTAGAGATATCCGCTTTTTTGGTCAACTTCGATTAATAGGATTTACCAAAAAAGAAGTACGAAAAATTGTTTATCAGCAAGTTTTGTATATTACTGTTATTGGAATTCCGATAGGCTTGATATTGGGAGCTGCAGTATCTTTTGGTATCGTGCCATATAGTTTAAATGTGCTATATTCGGGGAATGAAGATTTAGGATTGCAAATTTCGTTCTCTCCGTTCGTTTTTATAGGAGCCACAATATTTTCTTTTGTCACTGCAAGAATAGGGTGTGTTAAACCTGCGAAAATAGCCGCCCAGGTTTCTCCTATTGCGGCAATGTCATATAATGATGTGGATTCGAAAAAATTGTATAAGCGTAGGAATAAGGTATTTAGATTAACAAGAATGGCGTTTCAAAATATTTTTCGCTCTAAAAAAAGCGCAATATTGGTTATTTCTTCTTTGTTTTTAGGGCTGGCGTTATATTGGATAGCAACGTCTTTATTGTCGAGTATTAGTCCGGAAAACTTTATACAGCAATGGGGTGAAAGCGACTTTGCAATTACTTATAGTATTCATGATGATGGAAGTCCAATCACGGCAGATATGCTAGAAGATATTAAAAATATCTCTGGAATTCAAAACTTAAGAGTTACCTATGTTGCCAAAGAACGTGTTACTTTTGATGTGCAGTATGATGAGGAGGTATTTGGCGCATATGTGGATTCATTAGAAGGAAAAGCAGGTATAGACTTTTCTTCTTCTGAAAAACGCGAATCATATACGGAGAATTTTTATAGTGGTGTTTATGGAATTGATAATAGTTATATAGAAGAATTAAATAAAACACTTGAACATCCTATTGATCTAGAGGCGTTTCAAGATGGTAAGATTGTTGTGCTTCAGACAATTACAAATGAGGATGGGGAAAATTTAATTCAACCTAATCAGATTATTACTATAAAAACTAAAGGGGCCGAGACGGAGTTTGAAGTTGCTGATGGTTTTTTTAGCGCTGATTTTCAAGGAGGGAGGGGAAATGAAAAAGGAACAGCCCCGGATTTATATATAAGCAAAACGGCGCTTGAAGGTTTAACTTCTCAAATTAAAATTTTTCGAATTGCATTTGACACTGATGGAAAACATGATGATGAAGTTTTAATGCAACTTCAAACGATTGCTTCTTTGAATTCGGATATTCAAATAATATCTAGGATTGAAAAAGCTAAAGAGATGGAAGGTTACATTTTGACAACTAAAGTTTTAACGATAGGATTGTCTTTTATATTTTTGCTAGTAGGAATACTTAATTTTGTTACAACAATGATTACGAGTGTAAATAACCGAAAACAAGAATTTGCAATTTTGGAAAGTATTGGTATGACGCATAGACAGCAATTAAAGATTTTATTGATTGAGGGATTTTATTATTGGATAATTTCATTTATATTATTGCTCATAGTAGGAAATGGAATATATATTCCCTTGTATTTTTGGTTTAAGCAAATTGTTTCGTATGCTTCTTTTAAAATGCCGTATGCTTCTTTGTTAATTGTTTTAATAATTATTTTTATGGTATGTTTAGTAACGCCGTTTTTTGCATATCAAAGCATTTTAAAAGATAGGCTGATTGAGCGAATTAATAAGCAATAATTTCTTCGCAGATAGAATTTGAGTGTAGATTAGATAGAAGATTTATTACTTTTTAAAAATAAAAGTCCAATCAGGAGTTTGCGATTCAAGAGAATCCATAACCATGATTAGGGCTTTTGCTTATTGGTAAACGTGGCTATTTAGTAAGGACAAACTCGCTGTATATTGTATATTGTTTTTTAAAATGTTAAAATTAATCATATTGGTATGAGTAAAAAATGGTTATTATATAATCTTTGAGGGGGTTGCAGATGGAATTAAAAACTTTTTTGAAACGTTTACTAAAAATAGTAGATATAGAGAAAAAAAAGTATATCGTTAATCAGATAAAATGTTTTTCTTTCTTAATGATCTATACAATTGCTTCTGTAATATTTCCTAGTTTTTTAAGCAAAATTGTTGATCTGGGAGTTGTTATGGGAGATGTTTCAAATATAGTGTTGTATACTACTGAGATGTTGATTTGCGGGATATTAATGGTAATTTTCTATTATTTGCAAAAAGTATTTTTTTTTAAATTCGGTAATGATATAGTATTAAGGACAAAACAAAAATTATATAAAAAGCTTAATACAGTTGATATTCAATTTTGGAACCAGTACAAAGTAGGGGATGTACTCACAATTTTAGATAATGACATAGAAAAATTGCAAGAACTACTAACATCTGATATCAGCGAATTGGTAGTAAATATTTGTTTGTGTATAGGGATTAGTTTATATATAATTATATTAAATCCTAAAATTGGCATTTTGGTTGTTGTAATGTCAATTATATTTGCATTTATTCAGCGAAAAGTGGCAAATAAGAGTAAAGAACGTATGAAAAAGTTGAGAGTGACTATGGGAGATTTTAACTCATTTTCCACTGAAACCATTAATAATATGCCTTCATTACAAATGACGGGAAAAACTCAATATATAAAAAAAATGTATGCAGATAAATGTGATGAACTGGCTAAAGAAGGATTAGATTTTACGAAAACCATGTGTACTGTTGGAATGACAGGAATGTCTTTTAATGTTCTTGCAATTGTTATTGTATTAATTTTAGGTGCTGTTGATGTTTCTAATAATTTGATTTCTGTTGGTTTGTTGTTTAGTATGACTATTTATGTGCAAAGATTATATAGTCCTATAGTATCAATAGGAAATATGTTTGTTAAAATAAAAAATTTCTTTCCTTTATTAGATAACATTTATAATGTAATGTTTAATGAAAAAAATATAATCAAGGGAGATTATAAACACAGCAGCGAGCTTATGGGAAATATTTCTTTTGATAATGTATGGTTTGGTTATAACAATGAAAGATTTATATTGAAAGGATTTACCGAAACGTTTAATAGAGGAGAAATCATTGGTATTGTAGGGAACAATGGAAGCGGAAAAACTACATTAGTCAGATTGTTGACTAAATTGTGTACTGTCGAACGTGGCAAAATTGAGATTGATGGAATTGATATTAACACATTTGATATGGAATATTTGCAGACGCAAATAGGCGTTATGACTCAAAATAGCTATTTGCTGGCTGAAGAGTTTAATAATATTCTAAAGAGTGAAAAAGAATTAAATAAAATGAAAAAATTTTTGGAAGAAATGAACTTTTACGAATCAGGAAACAGTATATTAAAAGGTAATTTTGAAGTAAAAGAAAATAATTTAAATATATCAGGAGGGGAGGCTCAAAAATTAGCTCTTTATAAGCTTTATTTGGATAATAAGCCGATTTGTGTTCTAGACGAGCCGACTGCTGCCTTGGATTCTAATAGTGAAGAGAAGATGATAGAGTTTATTAAAAATCATTTTAAAGAAAAAACTGTAATTATTATAACTCATAAACCACAAATTTTAAAAATTTGTAATCGGATAATAAAATTGGAATTGTATGAAGGGGGTAAGATGACAGTATGAAATTAAGTATTTGGGTAACTAAGACATGTAATATGGCCTGTAGTTATTGCTATGAAGAAGGACTTATAAGAGAGGATACTGGTGTTTGCGAAATTGATTATATCGAAAAAACAATAGAGTTTATTAATACAATGTGTTATAAGACCGCCTCTAAAAAAATATTCATTAAATTTTTTGGTGGAGAACCCTTAATTAAGATTCCTTTTATTAAAAAATTTGTTGAGATTGCAAATGAAAAAATTGATGACAAAATCACTCCTTTTTATTCTATAACAACTAATGGAACATTAATGACGGATGATATGCTTATTTGGTTAAAAAAAAATAATGTGGAATGTGCATTAAGTATAGACGGTGATGAAGAGATATATAGCATAAATAGACGATATAAAAACCGATCATCAGCGTGGCGCGATGTCGATGATCTCATTCCGCGATTGTTTGATGCAAGTTTAAAATTGTCTGCGAGAGTGACCTATAATTCAAAAACTGTTTCAAAACTTAGTAGTAGTTGTGAATATTTGATAAATCGTGGCTTTACAGTGTTGAAAGTTGTACCAGATTATTTCGATTCTGAATGGAGTGACAAGTCATTGGAGATTCTCGAAGGACAATTAAGAGAAATAGATAAGATAAGAAATATAAGAAAGAATGCATATATAAACCTAGATGATGATGAATTGTTTATCGGTAGACGGGGCTGCGCGGGAGGTTATAGCATGTTTAGTATTGATTTGGGGGGGAATGTTTATCCTTGTACATATGTTATGGATGATAAACAATTTCTTTTAGGAAATATAGAAAACGTTTCAGAAATTGAACCGCGATATACAGATGGAACGTCTTTGAATAGGGAAGATTGTGTTGGATGCAGATATTTTAAATGTTGCAAAAGTGCTAGCTGTTTATATGGAAATTATAAAATGACAGGGTACTTGAATAAAACTAATTCTTTCTTTTGTGGATATAGAAAGATATTGTATCGAATAAATGAGGAAAAGTTATGAAAAATATCAATAGTATATTTTTTTCGAAGTATACGAGAGTATTAATAAATGGTAATGAATGTATTGTTGGCAATATTGCTTTTGATGGAAGATGGATCAAAATGTCGCATTCTCTTTATAAAGATTTGGTGCAAAAGTCTCAAAATAATATATCTTTACTATCTGAAAAAGAAAAAAAATATATAAATGCATTTCGGGAAGTAGGTATTTGCATTGATAATGCAGAAAAGGATGAGTTACAATTATATCCTTCGGATATAACCATTGAGATAACAACTCAGTGTAATTTGGCATGTAAACATTGCTCGTATTCCTTTGGTGGGAAAAAATATAGAGAAATGCCAATTGATATGATAAAAGCTATTTCAAAATGGTCGGAAGACAATAAAGTGAAAAGAATATTATTAACAGGCGGTGAGCCATTTTGCCGGAAAGATATAGTCGATGTATGTAAAGTGATTAAGCAGAATTTTACTGGGTCATTAGAAATAATTACAAACGGAACTTTGGTAACTGATGAGTACATCGAGCTTATAATGAGGTATATTCATGCTTTACATATTAGTTTAGATGGATATGATGAAAACAGTGTGAGCATGATACGGGGAAAGGGTGTATATAATAAAGTTATTGCATTAATTAATAAACTGAAGATGTGTGGGTATGAAAGAATTACTTTATCATGTGTAAGTGTTGGCGATGATAATTCTGAAATAATAAAGTTCAAAGAGTTATCTGAACGATTACATATTAAGCCGGTTATTAGACAGCTTAATATAAAAGGACGGGCAGAAGAAAATTTTGCGGAGGATCCTATGGAATTGCGTATTATGCATAATCTGACTGAAAAAGGACTTACATTTAAATGTTTATGTAACCATCAATATCGTTCTATTTTTATTAATACTTATGGAATAGTGTTTTCATGTGCTGCATTAAGAGAGGAAGAATTAGGAATTGGAAGTTTTATAGTTTCGGAACACAAGATACATATAGACGGTTTGTTTGCAAAACCTATAGTTGACAAAATCGCTCCATGTCAAAATTGTAATGTACGGTATTTTTGTGCGGATACTTGTATTTCAAGAAATAATGTGATATACTCAAACAATAAAAAACGTGTTGAGAGGTGTCATATTAAAAAGAATAAATTGGAAAAAATTGTGTGGCACACTGATAATGATTTGTAATTTAATTTACAAATAAAATTTTAAAGAAGGGAGGAGTTATCATGGGAAACAAAGAAAAAGAACTTGAAGTTGAAATCAAAGGTTATGGATGTGACGATGATTGCGAACAGTATTTTGAGAAAACGGCATCAAAAGATTGTGGCTGGAAAGAAACTGATAATACTTGGCCACTGTGGTAGAAAGTATCAGGTAAACATGTAAATGAGTAAGAAATGGGTGCCCTAGAAGTCTTTGTAAAACCAATATTATACAAGCCCTAGAACATTTGATAAGGTGTATTTTGGGGTTGTAGTATGTGGTGCGAGAGACTTTTAGGGCATTCTTTTTAATTAGTGAGTAGGTGTAAATAACTTCAATGAAAATTGCTGTGTTAGATAGTGGGTTTGATTTTAGTCAACCATTACAGAATAAAATTACTAATATAAATTTCACAGATGAAACTAACAAAGATGAAAACGGTCATGGTACATGTATTATAAAATTAATTGATTCAATTAGTTCTGGTTTGGAATTGTATAGTATAAAAATATTGGATAGAACTGGAAAAGGGAAGCTGTCGTCTTTAAAAGTGGCACTACTTGAAGCGTTAAACAGTGACGTTAATATTATTAATTTAAGTTTAGGAATTGAAGCATTTATTAAAGATTCGGAGTTAGAAATTCTTTTAGATAAATGTCTGTCTCAAGGAATAATAATAGTTACATCAGAATCAAATAATGGAAAAATAAATTATCTTTCTTGTAATAATAGAATAATTAGTGTCCAAGGTAAACAAAATAATCTTGTTACCAGTAACAATGTTATTTATATTAATAATTCTCCAAGAATTATACCATGGTTGGGATCGTCTTATGTTTTAAGTGGAGCAAATAGTTTTTTGACTCCATTTATTATAAAAAAAATATATGAATTATTGCAGAATCATGTAAGTATACAAAATTTAAAAAAATGTTTAATGCAGCAAAGTTTTATATTTAATAGTAATAAAAAAATTCAGAGACAATCAATAATTAATGCTAAATTAATGAAAAGTATTGAGGAAGAAATTTCTATTTGGAATTTATATGATGAAAATAAAGCATTTAAAATCGCCCAGGCTACTCCACGGAATATAACAGCACTTGTTAGGATAATTGAAGAAAAAACTCAACAATCATATATTTATGATTCCTTTTGGATGCCAGATTTAGCTTATTTAGAAAATTTTGTTAACAAAATAGGATCTATACTTCACTAATAATACAATGAAAGGTGTAAATATGAACGAAATTAAACTGGATAATATATGCTTTTCGGATAATACAAGAATTTTAAATCACTATAATGAAATAGTTATTGGTAATGTGAGAGAGTGTGGTTTATGGATAAAAATTCTAACTAAAGACTTTGAAAAAATAAAAACATACATAGGACTAGAAAATGGTTTTGAGCTGTTAATGCGGAATACGGATAATGCACGGAAGCAATATTATATTGAGATTATTAAGGCTTTAGCAAAAATAAAAGTGATAAAACGTAAAGACTGGAGTGAAAACAAGAAAACTATAGAACGATTAGACATTGAATTAACTACAAAATGTAATTTGAGATGTAAGCATTGTTCTGGCGAGTATGGTGAGCAAGATAAATCTTCAATGCCACAAGAGATGTTTCATAGAATCATACATTGGGCCGCAGAAAATAATATATCCTCAGTAACATTAAGTGGTGGTGAAATTTTTTGTTTGTCTAATATTTCAAAATATTTAGAATATGCAAGAAAGAATTTTATGGGGCGTATTGATATTATTTCAAATGCTACTTTAATTTATCCTGAACATATTAGTATATTAAAGTCATGTGTGGATGAAATTAGTATTAGTTTAGATGGATATGACAAGAATAGCGTAGATTTCATACGAGGACAAGGGGTGTTTGATAAAGTTATTGAGACTATAATTTTGCTAAAAAATAATAAAATTGATAACATTTCACTTTCTATGGTTCTAACAAGTAATAATAAAAATCATGTAACTGACTTCAAAGAACTTTGTAATAAATTTGAAGTAAAGCCTATTCTAAGAACACTCTCTGTAAAGGGAAGAGCTTTAAAGTTTTATGATGACTTAATTAATGATAACGAAAAAGGAAAAGACGATAATATATCTAAGAGAATTAACATGTTAGCCATGTGTAATGCTGGAAGTCAAATACTTTCTATTAATGCAAGTGGTAAAGTGACTTTGTGTTCAGCTATGGAAGAGTCAAATGTTATTTTGGGAGATATTGATGAACTGGATATAATTTTTCATGATGTTAAACGAATTAATACGATTTGTGTTGTAGATACGGTTACACCATGTAATGAATGCGATGTTAGATATTTTTGTTCTTCTATGTGTCATGCAGTAAACACAAATATTTACAATAATAATCAGTTGAAAGAAAAACGGTGTGAGCAATATAAAAATCTCTTGGAAAAACATGTATGGGAGATTTGAAATATATTGTGAGTACTAAGTTTAGCAGCTGTCAGGCAAGGAAAAGAATGCAATGATAAAAATCTTAAATAGTATTAAAGAATTACGTTAGAAATAGCCTTTGCAGAAAGGCTATTTTTTATGTATGCGCGCCATGGGCGCGCTCTAATGGGTGAAAGGTCCCGAATATGCCCAGGTAGTGGGAAATGTATAGCTGAACAGCAAGGGTGTTCACCGTGAGGTGAAATCTGAAGGAAGTCGTTGGCAAATCTCTGGTCCGACGGACAGAAACCGCATACAAGGCTAGGCTACGAGAGATAAGTTGGCATAAAGCAACGAAGTCTAATAACTACCACATTTGTGGTAGCAGAGTAAATGCGGTGGATGAATAAATTAAAGATTGCAGTATTAGATAATGGTGTAGACGAAAAATTGCTTGCATCATGTGGATTACCCGATATAATTCAGCAGAACAAAGGAAATATCAGTGATGAGGAGGATTTGTTTCTGCATGGGACAAATTGTGCCATGATCATAGGGCTTAATTGTGCCGACGCAGAATTATACAGTTATAAACTGCTTGATAATACAGGAAAAGGAAATGTGGATGATCTGAAATCAGCGTTTGACTGGTGTCTGATGAACAATATAAGACTTGTCAATCTGAGTTTTGGAACTACACATTTTAAGGACAAAGGAATAATTCGGCAGTTGGTAAATCAATATGCCAATAAGGGACTTATCATAATTGCGGCAACTGCTAATAGTGGGTATACGGCTTTTCCGGCATCCTTTTCAAATGTTATCGGAGTAAAAGCAAAAGATACATTTAACATTGATGCGGAAGGTTTGCGGGATAAAGGTGTGGATTTTGCAGCTCCATCGGAACACAAAATCTGGTTTGGAGGAAACGATATAACGCTTCAGAAAAGTAACAGCTATGCGGCACCTTATGTAACAGCAATGGCTGGAAGGTTAATGATGGAACAGTCATGGATCAATAATGTATGGCAGATTAAGAAGCATTTATACCAGAAATTCAGGGGAAAATGTGTACAATATATTCCGGATTGGATAGAAAAAGGATGGATTGCCGGAAAGGTATTAAAGAGTAAGGCAGAGGTTTATTTTGAGGTAGCTGCAAAGGAAGAAGCAGACACTGTAATTTTGTATGATAAAAATGAGTTTAATGAATACAGGGAGAAGCACATTGTGTATCTTGGCAATGAAATAGCAGAGCAGCCGGATACACAGTGCTTTTTCTGGAGCAGAAGAAACAGAAAAGAACAGATCTTATGTTCAAGGATAAAGAAGGAGAATATTAATATACCTGTCATACTTTTAAAAAGTGGTAAAGAACAGGATCAGATATGGTGGCTTACGGAATTAAGAAAGAGTTTTGAAGCGGAGGGCTATAATGCATATGCTATTTCCACTGAACAGGAGAGCGTATTGTATGATTTAGAATATATCCCTTTTGCTGTTGATGAAAATATAAGTAATAAGATTGGTGATTTCCTGTATTGGCAGACTTATTACAACTAGTCTGATTTGATTATTTGTGGAATACAGGAAAAAGAAAGTATCGGTGTGGAAGCCGATATATTTGTAAGAATAGAAAATGGGAAGAAGCAGACAGGAATACAAATTTATTGCGACAAAATAAAAAAGACGCAGATGTGTTTTGGAACCCTCGGAGAGCAGCAGATAAAGGAAGTATATGATTGTCTGCTTACAATCCTGACGGAGGATGAAGATGGGGAATAAAGAAGCAGTAAAGAAACTGCTGGGAATGTTAAAGGTGTATAGAAAAATAATTGCTCTGATTATTGCATGTCTGCTCATTTCAACAGGATTGAATATGTGTATCCCGTTACTAAGCAGGGGGATTATGGATTATGGTTTCATAGGCGGAGATAAAGAACTGCTTATAAAACAGGTAATAGGTTCACTGCTTATCTATATGATGATAGCAGTTATTGATATTATAAAAGAAAAGAAGCGGGTAGATATATCTGCGAATATACAATATTCTTTATCGGAACAGTCATTTCAACGTCTGATGAGGATAAAAGCAAACTATTTCAGCAGTAAAAATTATGCGGAAATCCTAAATAACATAAATATAGATATAGGAAATATGACTTCTGTTGCAGATGAGGGTGTGTTTTTTGTTGTCACTCAGGCATTCAGTATGGTAGGTGGAATTATCGGACTTTTTATCTTAGATTACAGAATGACACTCATGGTACTTCTTTTTATTCCGGTAAAAGCGGTTATTATGAAACATTTTGCAAAGAAGCGAAAAAGAATCATGGACGAGTTTATTACAGAAAGCGAAAAATATGCCGGATGGTTTGGAGATACTGTTGGCGGTGTAAGGGAAGTAAAGCTTTTTGGAATACAGGAAAATAAGAGAGCCGAATTTGCTGACAGACAGCTTTCTGTAATCAATAAACAGAAAAAGATGAATATGCTTGCCCAGTGGAACGGCATAACGGATAACATTATCGTACATCTGCTGACCAGCTTGATATATATTATTGGCGCAAATTTTGTTTTTGATATGCAGCTTTCAGTAGGCAGTGTGTTTGCGTTTATTACATATAGTGCGTATGTGACAGGACCTATTTCAGCAATACTCAATATCGGGTATCTTTTGTCAGGAATTATTCCTTCAACAAAGCGGTATTATGAGTTTATGGCACTTGAAGAAGAAAAGGAAAATGAGGAGGGCATGACCGAGCCTTGCTTCGGTGATCTGGAATTACAGAATCTTTCTTTTTCATATGAAAAGGATAAAGCGGTACTGTCCGATATTAATATTGCTTTTCCAAAGGGAAGTAAAACGGTGCTGATTGGTCGGAATGGTTCGGGAAAAAGTACACTGATAAGTCTGTTGCTGCAATTATACCAACCTACAGGCGGAAAAATAACATTAAATGGTATAGATATTTCGGAGTTTGTTTTGAGAGAATACAGAAATATGATATCTGTAGTAAGCCAGGAGATCTATCTGTTCAATTCATCTATCAGGGATAATATCTGTATGTATAAAAATATAGATGATAAGACAATTATGGAAGCCTGTAAAGATAGTGGACTTGCTGATTTTATTTCTGAGGTGTCATTGGATTATGTGGTAGGACAGAATGGGGCAATGCTTTCCGAAGGACAGAAACAGAAAATTGCACTGGCAAGGGCATTGGTGCATAACAGTCCGGTTATTATATTTGATGAAGCCACATCTAATACAGATGTGTATTCTGAACATCAGATTAACGGACTGCTCCATACGAAACTGAAAGAAAAGACGGTCATAATCATTACCCACAAACAGGAGATATTAAAAGAAGCAGATCAGATTATCATGCTGAAAGATGGTGCTGTTGTTGGAAGTGGAGTCTATGATGATTTGTCAAAAGATAATCTGGAATTTAAAAATATGCTGAAAATGGGAGAAAATATTGAATAATACATTGCCATGAATTGACAGGAGATAGTAAAATCTGCAAAGTATTACACGAAAATGGCAAATGGTTACAGATTGCCAGACACCATAATAATTTCTGATATAATGCGATAAGTCAGAAAGGATGATGGGATTATGGGGAACAGAGAGCATATATATGAAATTATTGCTGGGAATATCAGAAAAGAACGTAAAAGGTTTGGAATGACACAGGCGGAACTTGCAGAGAGGGCAGACATATCGCTGGATACGATAAAAAGTGTGGAAAATGGCAGACGGGCAATGAGCCTTGACACATATCTAAATATCGTACATGCACTGGAATCATCACCGATGGTATTGATGAGCCGGAAACATCCGCAAAAGCATATTGAGCGTTTTGCATTTATGATGAATCGGTGTGACGAAAGAGAAATAGAATTTG